>Ga0255055_10001460_pt1 | contig 17238 bp, 23 predicted proteins | sample JV7_2_27_MG_FD_188633 | JGI IMG/M metagenome (GOLD analysis project Ga0255055, IMG submission 188633) | Seawater microbial communities from Jervis Inlet, British Columbia, Canada - JV7_2_27 | ecosystem: Environmental > Aquatic > Marine > Inlet | place: Canada: British Columbia | collected... | reverse complement strand
CGATGACTTCGTTATGATGTTTCTGCTGAGAACCACGCTTCGCTTGCCATCCGGATTGCCTCATCGGTGTTGTCGGTCTGGTCCTTGTACCCTCGATATAGTTTTGCCCAACCGATGAATTCTTTAGCGGGAACTTCAATTCCGAAAGGTGACATATCCAAGAAGTTAGCAATATGAATGTTGTGAGCATCCGGGGGCACAACCTTTGCGGTGATCATCGCCGCTCTCAGGGCTTCCGCTTTGTCGGGAGGCCATTGTTTCTTACCAACGGGTTCGGTGAAGGCTACTCGCTCTTCATCCTTTTCGTCCTCATCATCGAACAATGAATCATTAGCGTCTGGGCGAGTAGGATCATCTAAGGGTGCATCGGTAAACGTGCCCTCAATGATGTACTCATCTAGTGTTGCACCATCGGGAATACCCATACCCTCATCGCTGAGTGCTACATATCCAAAAGGCAGGTGATAGGCTTGCTTGAGCGCATGAGCTTCCGCTCGTTTCTCGCATCGTTGTTTGTGAGGCATCTTATTCTGCCCTCTGTTCAAGCCATCCATTTCAGATTTAGTCAGGATACCAACTCCCTCAACGTAGGGCTTGGTTCCAAGGACGTTCTTGATTTCATCCCAACTTGCGCCTGCGCCAGCAAGTTTCTCTGCCGCATCAGCATATGCCTTGGTTGTGGACTGACGATAGAGCCTTGCTTTGATCGCCATTGCATTTTGAGGAATGGCAAAGGTCGCTCTCTCATCCGGGTCGGAGATGTTCGTATACTCCACCCACCGACTATCCTTGTTGCGTTCGTCTTTCTCGTCTGCTCTCCTTCTGTGCAAACGGATACCGGGCATCAATCCTAAAACCTGCCCTGACTTGTGATTCTTCAAGAGCCATGTTTCACCGACAAGCGGGTTAGCACCGAGCGACCAAGAATACTGAGCTAATGCCAGTGCTTCTTGATCATTCAATTTCATGCCCCCGGGAGATAGGTCGGCAAGCCTTCGAGACAATTCTCGGATCTCTTTCTTCCTTCCGAGCCTTGCCAGTTCCGTTACGCTTGTCCTCACTGGCAGATTCGTTCCTTCTATTGTTTCAGTCACTTTCATCTCCTTTCAATAGATGACCCGTTCTCAAGAAGTAGTCTGCACCGACAAGTGCATCGAACAGGTCGGTATCATTAGCGATAATTTGGGGATACTTTTTGATGTGTGCGGTAAGAATCTCGACGGTCTTTAACCCCGCTCTCGCTTGACGACCGAGATCACCTGCTTGTGCTTTTATTAATTGGATGTCGATTGTGTTGAGTTCGTTGAGTTCTGCGATCTCGGACCCATCATTCTTTGGCATTCGTCATCACCTCCTTTCGCTATGAGAATTATAACATGTTTTTGTACTGCAAGACAATCGTCAAGCGGACTTATTCCGTCGATCGCACTCTGCTTGTGCTTCCTTTTTTGTTGGCCAGAGCGTATCGACGTAATGGACATATCCACCTCTAGCATCTTCCATATATGACTCTTCTCTCTTGTCTGTGGAGACCTCGTAGCTCACTTGCCCTATTACAAGGTTACTGGTTATCTCCCACTCAAGTTCGAGATATGTATGTGATCCCCCTCGCCCTTGGCACTCAGGACAACGCTTCTTAGATCCATCAAGCCCAGTCACCTTTGTAAAATCAGCGAATGCGCTCTGTTGATATTTGCTTCCTCCACAGAATGGACAAGGCTCCCAAACCTTCGGCTTGTTTTGATTGATCTTCCAAACCCTGTCGCCCAAACTGTACTTTGTTTCAATCTTCATCGTCATTCTCCTTAGATAGTCTCTTTAGTCTGTCTCGATGTCATAGGGAATACAGTCATCTTGAGAAAGGGGAATTGCGTTCAACCCATCACCCTGGAAGTATTCGACCAGCCTTTCTAGTGCGTCCTCGTTTGACAGATTGATAACGTGCGTGGTGAATCCCCCACTCATCGGCTGGCTGTAAACATCATCATAGAAAGTAATTGTCAAGTCAACTCGAATCTTCATTATCAGTCTCCTTTAGAACCTGAATGCTGTGACTTCGATCGTTCGCTCGTTGATACGTTCGGTCTCACAGAATGAGAACCGATCGCCGACTTCATTGAGAACTGCTTCGACTGCCAAGTTCTCGATCTCGTCGGGGTCACTTGCCGGGTGAGTCTGTTCCATCTGAGCATAGAAGACGATGAACGGGTTGCCCCGATCGTACCCGTCACCCGAAGGGCAGGTCTCGTCTCGATCGACTTCGATCACCTTGAATAGTTCTTCCGTCATCGTCCATTCTCCTTTCTGAGTCGGTCTATCTTCGTCTGGATCATCAGTGCGATTTTGTGCTTACAATTAGGGTTCGGAGGCCACGTTACCATCTCTCCATTGTCCTTGATGAGACAACCCGTAGCATCGGGGCAGTTGCAGTGATTGAGGGTCGTATGATACTCATGCCACTTGACGTCGCACTTTCCCGACATCAGGTATCCGAGAGCCTTATCGACTCTCTTCACGTCGAACTGTCCGGTCTTGCGACCGAACCATCTTGCGTAATTGTATGCGCTCATTCGAAGGGATTGTTCGTTCATCTCCGTCGTCATCTCCTATATATATTATAGCAGAATACTGTAGTATGTCAAGCACCAATATATAGATTTGTGCTATATTGGGAATATGAAAGAGTCAAACAAAGCAAGAAAAGCCTTCGAAGATTATTTCAATATGGGTCCGGGTCGTAGTATTAAAAAGCTAGTACAAACCTATAATGAACCCGCAACGAAAAAACCTCCCACGAAACACTTCTCTACACTAGCTAAATGGTCTACAACGCATGGCTGGCAGGAACGAGTCAAAGAGCGTGATCTTGAGATTGCCGAAGCTACACTTGAAGGCATAAAGGAACTGGCAACCAAGACCGGGTATGCCGTATTCCAGAAGCGAATTCATGATTTGGGCAAACTGGCGCAAAGACTGTTTGATCTGTTGGAGGTAGGTGCTCTTCAACCGCAGGCGATTCGTGAGTTCCGTGGGTTGTTGTCCGATATTGCAGCGGAGATGGGCGAACGAGAAAGCAAACACAGAGTAACAGTTGAGGATTGGAGATCAGAAGTTGTACAATTACTTATAGAAGGTAAGATAACGCAAGAGGATATTATCGATGACTTCGGAAACGACCTCGCTGAAGAATTATTTGTCACCGCAGGCATACCAATCGGCGAAGCTAGAGAAGTTGAGGAGGAAAGCCCGAAAGAATAGACTATGGCCTGATCGACATGTTGTAGGTATTGAAGGCGAACCCGAACCATTCCATGAATTTCAGGATCGAGCATTCGATAGTGATGCTCGTTTTCTTTTTGTATTTTCGGGGACGCAATCGGGAAAAACTTCCTTCGGTCCTTGGTGGTTGGAACGTGAGATAAAAACTTGCGGGCAGGGCGATTACATAGCCGCTACTGCTTCCTATGATCTATTCAAATTGAAGATGCTCCCAGAGATGAAGCGTGTGTTTGAAGAGATCCTCGGCATTGGTCGTTTTTGGTCTGGGATGAAAGTCATTGAGATATGCGATCCCAAGACGGGTAGATTCCTTGCTGATCGTGCCGACGACATGATGTGGGCACGAATTATCCTCAGGTCAGCGCAAAGCGGGGGTGGACTTGAGGCCACGACTGCTAATGCCGCATGGCTTGATGAGTGCGGCATGGACGATTTCACGATAGATAACTGGGAAGCGGTCAATAGGCGACTCTCATTGAATAAAGGTAGAGCTTTAGGAACTACGACTCTTTATAACCGTGGATGGACAAAGTCTCAAATCTACGATCCTTGGAAGAAGGGGGATGAGGATATTGAGGTTATTCAATTCCCATCGTTTGCGAATCCGGCTTTTCCCAAAGACGAATACGACAGGATGGCAGGTATCTTGCCGAAGTGGAAGCTGAACATGTTCTACCGGGGGGAGTTTGATATACCTGAGGGTCTTATCTATTCGAATTTCGACAACCAGAGACATGCTTCACTTGATCCTTTCCCAATCCCCGAAGAGTGGATGCGGTATTCGTTTCATGACTTCGGCGGGGTGAACATGGCAGGGCTGGCGGTCGCTGAGAATCCCGAGACAAAGCAACTGGTCGTCTTTGATGAATACCTCGAGGGGCATAAGACGACGAAGCAACATGCCGAAGAATTCAAGAAGTGGAAACCGAAGAAGTCAATCGGTGGGGCATGGTCTGAAGATCAGGAGCGATTGGAGTTTGGTGCGGTTGGACTCCCGATAATCAAGCCCTCAATCAAGGAAGTCGAGGTCGGCATTGATCGTGTCTTTGCTCAGTTCGCCGTCGATGGAATTCTTATCTTCAAGACGTGTGCCAAGCTCATTGATGAGCTCGGAACCTACTCACGAAAAATGGATAGAGACGGCAATCCAACCGAGGTAATTAAAGACAAAGCAATGTTCCATCTTGCCGATTGCTTGCGCTATGGGGTTGCGACACTGAGAGCGACTCATTCTAAGATGAAGGTTCGCAGACTCGGTTGACCTGTTGTATGATAAGCAAGAACGGCGGTGATTGAACCAACGGATTCAGCCTGATCGAGGCGAAGGAGAAAAGATAATGAAGTACCGTGATATGGAATGAAAATCTTTGGGTTCCCAAGAGACTTGATGCCGCCTTCTTTTGCATTGTTCATTGGCATATATGGGTTTGGCGTAAAAGAATACTTTCGATTTCATGCGATCAATCTTGGAATAATTCGAATACATATTCCCTCATGATCTCACTGGTCATTCCTCTTATAAGGAGTACTTCATGACCGAAGCAATTCGTCAGTCTGCTAAAAGAACAATCATCAGTGAAAAGAGAGAAGATAGCCGCATCTCACTTGTTCTCTGGATGGCAGGTACATCAGATGTATTGAGTCCGTGGTGGTCGTCATATCGAGACCGTCAACTTCGTGACTTTTGGAAGTCGATCGACCCCCTGTCGGGGGCTGTCTACGCCCTCGAATCTAAGATCGCTACAATCCCATTCAAGATCGTTCCTAAAGACTACTCGGTACGAGCTCATCAAGAACAAGCCGAACGATTCGAGACCATGATCGAGTTCGGTTCTGAGTTCGGTGCGGGGTGGAGTACCTTCGTCTCGAAGTGGATTGAAGACATCCTCACTCAAGACAACGGGGCGTTCGCTGAGATACTCGGTGACGGTGACCCAACAGGACCGATCAAGGGTATGCCGTTCGGTATCAACCATCTCGACTCGGCAAGGTGCAATCGAACCTCGAACCCTGAGTTCCCCGTGATCTACGACGACAAGAAGAAGATGTACCGTCTTCACTATACGAGAGTCGCCTTCTCGTCAGTTCAACCCTCACCGATGGTTGAGATGAACAACGTCGGGTTCTGTGCGATCTCGAAGTGTCTCAACATCTCTCAATCACTTCTCGACGTTCTCGTCTACAAGCAAGAGAAGTTGGGATCACGACCGACCCGTTCGGTCCTGATCGGGAAGGGTGGTCTCGATGCTGACACGATCGCTGAGGCGTTCGCCATGGCAGGTGAAGTCATGGACAATCGGGTTCTCTCACGGTACTCACAGTCAGTCGTTCTTGGTGATGCGGCTCACCCCGAGGCGGCACTCGACATCATCGATCTCGCCTCACTACCTGACGGGTTCGACTACCAGACCGACATGATGATCGGGATGGCATTGATCTCTCTTGCCTTCGGGGTTGACGCTCGTGAACTCTTCCCGATGATGGGCGTCGGCGCCACTCGTGCAGATGCCCTTGTTCAACATCTCAAGGCTCGAACGAAGGGGATCGGTCATCTTCTGAACATCGTTGAGAAGACATTCGCACCGAAGGTTCTCCCCCCGACTCTTGACTGGGTCTTCGACTACACTGACGATGCTCAAGATCGACAGGTAGCAGAGATCAAGAAGATCAGGTCTGTAAGACACACGAGCGATCTCAACTCAGGGGTCCTCGACGAACGTACTGCTCGTGAACAGATGTTAGCAGACGGTGATCTCACTGAGGAGCAATTCGAACGTCTTGAACTTCAATCAGGACGTCTCGAGGACGGGACGTCTATACTGTCTCTCTTCTTCGACCCCGACTATTCTGACATGCTGTCGATGTCGATACCGAACCCCCTCGACGTTGAGGGGAATGACCCCGAACTGATCAAGCCGATCATCTCTCAGAAGAGAGATGAACTCATACAAGGTCTCGGTCTGATCAAGAACTACCGTCAACGTCATCTGATCGATGTCGCTCTCATGGCACTTGAGTTCCTTGAGTCGTTGTACGTCTCGAAGACGATGGATCTGATCAGAGAGACCCCCTCAGAAGATGATGAAGAAGAAGACGGTGATGAAGTGACCCCCGACGAGAACAACGAGGAACCGACCGAAGATGACGTTGACTTCGACAACGTGGAAGAATAAAGCAGACTTCGGTCGTCGGGTCAGGGGTCTCACAAGAGGTCTCTGGAACGACTCGATCGACTTCATGTCGTTCATCAACGCTCTCACGGATGTCGTGTTCAGGGGGTACGAACAGGCATGGCGTGAGGGTGCTTCGACTTGTGGTATCACCTCAGAAGAACGATCAGCAGATGAGTCAAGAGTTCTCGATCGAGAACTACAACTCGCTTATGGTTCGATGTTGGGATTCGCTGACTTCATCGAGGCGCACAAGAAGGTCGACGGTCATCTCTTGAGAACGAACCTGAACCGAGCGGCGATCTGGACGAATAGATACTCAGCGATCGTGACCCTCGCTCAGTCGACATCATGCGCCGATCGTAAATTCAAGTGGCTTCTAGGTGGTGCGATCGATCACTGTTCAGACTGTCTCGGCTATCATGGTAGAGTCCATCGTGGCTCGGTGTGGGCGTCGGTCGGTGCTCAACCTCAATCGACCCGACTCGCCTGTCACGGGTACAACTGTCAGTGTCGACTTGAACTGACGAACGAGAGGGCAACTCCGGGCAGACCTGCCCGACCTACAGGATAAGGAGAGGACAATGAAAGTCGCCATACTGACTGACTTCATCTCTCACGACCCCGCCTACTCACTGTGTGGTGTGGTTCTGAATCAGGTGAAGATGTTGACCGATCACGAAGTGACGGTCTTCGTTCGTAAGGGGTGGAGTGGAGAACACCCGTACAGAGGAGTCGAGACGAGAGTCATCGATCCCGGGAAGACGGGTTCGAACGTCGTCGAGATCGACGAGAACTCCGATCAAGAGATTCAAGCACTTGCCCTTCAACTCGCCGAACATCTCAGAGACACCGATGTCGTTCTCACTCACGACCTGATCTATCAGGCGAACATGTGGAAGTATCATGTCGCCTGTAGACTCGTCGCCGAACTACACCCCGACATCAGGTGGATCCACTGGGTTCATTCATCGACGAACCTCGACACTGTCTCTCAGACCGGAAAGTACGTGACAGCACTCTCAGGTCAATTCCCGAACTCACAACTCGTCGCCATGCACAACGAAGAGATCAATCGGAAGGGTACGCTCTACGGGTACGAACGAGATGAGATCGTCGTCATCCCGAACCCTCTCGATGTGATGGAAGACTACGACCCGATCTCGAAGAAGATTCTCGGTAGGAATACTTGGAAGGCTGACATCGTGATCGCCTACCCCGCTCGTCTCGATCGAGGCAAGCAGGTCGAGATCATCGGTGAGATCGGTCGGGAATTGAATGAGCAGGGGTGGGAGACATGGGTCATCCTCGTCGACTTTCACTCAACTGCAGGTGACAAGGTCGACTACAAGAACGAACTTCGTCACAAGTTCGGCGACTTCATGATCTTCACATCAGATATTGAAGGGTGTGAATATCACGTTCCCCACAAGGTCGTGATGGACCTGTTCGACTACGCTGACGTCTTCATTCACCCGTCGAAGTCAGAGAGCGACCCCCTCACCGTACCCGAAGCCATGTGGAAGAGGAACCTTCTCGTGTTGAACTTCGATCTACCTGTCTTCCGTCAATATGACGGTCGAGCACTCATGGGGAAGTTCTCATCGAATATCGATGTTCATTCAGGTATGCCGGGATCGACTGACACGAACTACTCGAATCGTCGTCAGTACATGAGAGAGATGGCGAACTCGATCGCTTATATGGTTCAACAAGACATGGTCGTTCTGAACCATCGACAGGTTCGTCAGACCCGATCTCTTGAAGCGGTGAAGTTGAACCACCTGAACCCCGCTATCACTGGGAGGAAGTCATGACACCCTACGACATCAAGAACGCCGCTCATCACGTCGCCCTCGAGGGTGCAGTATTGAGCATGAGAAGGGGATCGGTCGAGAAGTTGAACCCGTCTCAACTGGGGAAGGCTTACATCGACATCTACAAGGTGATCTTCGATCTCGTTGAGAAGTTCCTTCTCAAGAATTACGGATACGAGGATAAGTCATGACCCTCTTGAATCCGAACTGGCATCAAGAGATCGAACAGTTCGAAGGTAAGGACGACCTCATCAGTTGGACGAACAACCTCACTCTGTATGCTCTCTGTAAGCGGGTTAGATGGACGTCGACACTTGAGATCGGTATCGGTCAGACCCCGAACGGTGTCTACCTTCTGGGTCACTTGTCGAAGGAACTCGGTGCTCGGCACACGGCTATTGACCCCGCCAACTATCCGATTCGTAGAAGTCAGATGGTCATCGAACATTATGACTTGCCTGTCGATCTCATCCAAGAAGAGAGTCAGAAGGTCGTATGGAATCGACGACTACAACTCATCTACATCGACGGCAACCATACGACCGAGGCTGTACTCGGTGACATCGACAACTTCGCCAAGTGGGTCACACGGAACGGTCTGATCATCTTCGATGACTACGGCAAGAAGCACTTGGGAGTGACCGAAGCGGTCGATCAGGCTTACGAGGAATACAAGGACAGGTTCGAGATGTTGAGACTACCTGCTCAGTGCTGGGTATTATGGCGTCGCCGATAGAACCCCTGATCCTCGTTCATGCCCTTCATCGAACGGGTTCAACTTCTCTTCATCGATTCCTTCGATCGAACATCGGGTCGAAGATGATCGGTCATCGTCATATCTTCGTCAATCGCTGGCACAAGTCTTACACCCTACCGGGGAAGACACTGGTCGAAGAACACGGCAAGGAGAACTGGAAGGTCGTTCATCTTGTCAGAGACCCGATCGCTCGGAACCTGAGTCACTTCTGGACATGTGACTTTCAATGCAACGTGAAGCCATATAAGCCCGACATCAATCAGTTCAGAGATCGGTTCTTGCTAGAACTCGACCACTGGTACGGGGTCAACTTCATCGGCAACGAGATCGAGCCCTTCTGGGAGATCGAGATACCCTTCGAGGGGTTTCGACCACCCTTCACGATCTACGAAGACAAGATAGCGATCATGAGGTATGAAGACTTCGACTGTCGGAACGATCTTCTACGAGACTTCTTCGGGGTCTCTGATGTGAAGTACGAACCCCCGAGGATACAGTGTTCGGGGAAGGTAGGTGAGGTCGATGACTACTGGGAGATATTGAACACGATCCGACTTCCAGAGATGTACGTGAACCTCATGTACACAAGTCGATATATGAGGGCGTTCTATTCACGAGAAGAGATCGACATATTGAGAGAACGATGGACGAAGGGGGTCAAGGCAGATCACCCGATCATTCAGAAGCAAGAGACGATCAGAGATGCTCACGACCCGAAGACCTGTCGGGTGTGCGTTCAATATCGAGAGAGGAGAAGGAACCTATGATGACCCCACTGGTCTCAGTAGTGATCCCATTCTGTAATGAGAGTCAGAACGCCTTGTGGACTGTTCAGGGGTTCGTCAATCAGTTCATGGGGTATTGTCCTTTCGAGATCATTCTCGTCTCGAATAAGTCTGAACCTGAGCACATCGAGAAGTTCGATCGGTGGAACAAGTTGCCGTGGTTCAACCTGATCGAATACAACGACACTCAATCGGGCTGGCAGGCAAGGAACCACGGTGCGAGTCTGGCGAAGGGTAAGTACATCTTATTCGCCGATGCTCACATCTACCCGAAGGACGGGGCGTATCAAGGTCTTGTCGAGTCTCACGAGGGTTGGAAGGGGATCGCTCATTGTCCGTTGTGTTACTTCTACGACCCGACCCGACCGAACTACGGGTACGTCTGGCAAGCATACAAGTTCTGGGGAAGATGGACGAGACTTCTGCCGAAGTCACCGACAGGTGACGTTCCTCTGAGTGGTGCGAGTACTCTGTTGATCGATCGAGATGTCTTCGAAGAGGTTCACGGCTTTCACCCTGCTCTCGGTATCTACGGAGGCGGTGAGACCTACCTCGACTTGAAGGTTCAGATGTTCGGGTACAAGGTGAGAATGGCTGTCGATCATCACATCTATCATCTGACCGAGACCCGAGGGTACAAATGGAACAACGAGAACTTCCGGTTCAATAAGATGTTAGCCGCCTTCACTATCGGGGGTGAGAAGTATCTCGAACCCGTCTTCAATCACTTCATGAAGGTCGATGAGAAGAGACCTCAGTACCAAGAGCACACGATCAAGAACAGGGGAGCGGCGATCACCCTCGGGGCAGAAGATCGAGAGTGGACCGAGTCGAACGCCGAGTTCACCCTCGATGAAGTGATCTCGACATGGGATGAAGAGCGGATTGAGTCGTGACTTCGAGTGTGACTCGTTCGTTGTTGCGGTGTATAGTATTCATAAGAAAATATCCAAGACTCTCGAACGAGTGTCTTGCTTGTCTCGATGAACTTCGAGACGAACTGGTCGAACTGGCTTCTGCTGAGAGAGAACAGGCTCAGATTGATGCCAGTTCTTCGTTGACCGAGAATGATGGAATGTCGAGCGTTCGTCTATTGAACGAATGGATTGAACAGTTCGAGAAGAATGAGGAGGAATAATGGCGAACTTACCTAGTGGTGACGTGGACGTTGTATGGCAAGAGTTGATGTCAGAGTTCTCAAGTGTATTCAGGTTGATCCCTGTTAGCAAACATGCTTTCCGTACATTCATCGAGAACGTCGACGGTGTACTAGAGGGATCAGAAGTCGACATTGTTCAATCTGTTCCTGTTGGACCCGTGAGAGATTGGTTGATCGCTAATCCTGAGGTCGGTCGGTCGATGGTAATTCGGGTCATGGGAAAACGGAGAGAGGTGCTTTAATGGCAAGTGGAGATACGCTTCTAATCTTGACCCCGCTTCATAATGAACCTCCGGCGAGTAACTATGCGACTATCGACCTTCGTAATCAACATCCTGTTCTCGACTTCGACGCAAGCACGAATGAAGACGCTGTCTTCTCGGCTATCATGCCTCGGAATTATGGGGGTAGTGGGTTGACGGTCTATATTCATTATGCGATGAGTTCGGCTGTCGCCGATACGATCGATTGGGATGCGGCGTTCGAGAGGATCGGAGATCAACAACAAGACCTCGATGCTGACGGGTTTGCGGCAGTTCAGAGCGTCGACAATACGACCGTTCCGGGCACTTCGGGTCTGGTCGACATCGTAAGTATCGCCTTCACTGACGGGGCACAGATGGACTCGATCGCTGTCGGTGAAGGGTTCAGAATCAAGATCAATCGTGATGCTGTGAATGACGATGCGGCCGGTGATGCAGAGTTGGTGTTTGTAGAAATAAAGGAAACGTAAATGGCGCGTGAGTTTACAGCGGCAGCCACCGAGTATCTTGAAATAGATAGTGCGGTCGTTACTGGTCCTCCGTTCACTATGGCGTGTTTCTTTATCGCCAATGACTTAACGGGCCTTCATACATTTATGGCCCTGGCAGACAAAGACGTTGCCGACCAGTGGTATCGCTTGTCTGCTTGGGGCAACCTTGCTGGCGACCCTCTTACCATGAATCGCAAGGCTGGAGCAGTAAACGTAAATGCCAAGTCGTCAGTAGCCTATACTGAAGATGTGTGGCAACATGCGGTTGGTGTCTGTGCCGCCACAAATTCATCCATCGTATATCTAAACGGCGGAAACTCAGGAGTAGAAAACACCAATGTTGTTCCTGCAAACATGGACAGGACAAGCATTGGCAGGCTTGGCGATAGCTCTCCACTGAACTATGTGGATGGGGCTATGGCAGAGGCAGCAATATGGAACGCCGCTTTGACAGCGGAAGAAGCGGCTTTACTTGCCAAGGGTTATTCTCCTTTGTTTGTAAGACCCCAAAACTTAGTGTTCTATATGCCGCTTGTCAGAGACAACGATGAGGATATTGTCGGAGGGCGCAGCCTAACTGCTTTTAATGGTCCTACAATAGCGCCTCACCCTCCGGTTCTGTATCCTTCCGCAAAGCACATTTCTCATATTGCGGCTGCGGCGACCACAACAACTACTACCACTTCAACCACGTCTACAACCAGTACCACAACGACATCCACTACAACAACCACGACTTCGACAACCACGACTTCTACCACAACAACGACAAGCACCACGACCACCACGAGCACTACTACAACTACGTCTACCACCACGACAACTTCTACCACGACCTCAACGACTACAACCACGTCCACAACTTCGACCACTACGACGACGTCGACAACGACAACAACTTCAACGACCACGACCACTACTTCTACAACATCAACAACGTCCACCACGACGACTACTTCAACGACGACAACCACTTCAACAACTACAACTACGAGCACGACTACCACCACAAGCACGACTTCAACCACGTCGACAACCTCGACGACTTCAACTACGTCGACATCAACCACTACATCTACGACCACCACGAGCACCACATCAACAACCACGACTACGACGACTACGACGTCGACAACTACAACAACGACGTCAACGACATCGACGACATCGACGACCTCGACAACTTCAACTACGTCAACGACGAGCACTACGACCACTTCAACAACAACGACTTCATCAACGTCTTCAACGACGACGACTACTACTACTTCGACGACGTCGACAACCACGACTTCAACGACTAGCACAACTACGACCACGACTGTCTCTACCACCACGACCACGACGACAACAGTCTCAACAACGACGACGACTACAACGACGGTCTCGACGACCAGTACCACAACAACAACGATCTCAACCACGTCGACAACTACAACGACGATCTCAACGACCTCGACTACCACGACGACGGTCTCGACTACGACGATCTCAACGACCTCGGTCACGACGACTCTTCCACCCTGTCCGACTGACGGGATCATCCCGTGGCTCGGTGAGCAGGACGACATACCCGATCTCTCAGCCGATGATGAATGTCCTCGCCTCGGTTTTGATGCGATACCTGATAACTCGGCACTCAACGATCCTTCTGATGGTTGGCAGTGGTGGTGATGTATGACACTTGAGTTCAAGCCGATCCCGAAGAAGAAGTTGAACTTCAACATCAAGGGTCGATCGAAGGCATTGAGGCAAACCCTCGAAGAAGAGGGTCAGTATCATAAGCGTATGTTGAGACTCACGACCCGTCGATGGACGGGAACGAGACCTCGCTTCCAATCGAAGACGGTCGTGTCACCGACCCGTCTCTTCGTGTCGACAGCACCGAGAGGGGGGTATCCCCCGTCAGGTCGATCGGGTGCGGCGAAGTGGTGGTATCTCGAAGAAGGAACCGAGATCAGGTGGGCACTCATGTCGAGTGATTGGAGATCGAAGACCCGATCGGGTCGGTTGCGGTCGTACGGGGGAAGTGGTAGAGTGCTCATAGCGGGTCGTAAGGCAATGTCGAAAAGGAACATAGCGGCTCGACCCGGGATCGATGCTCGGAACTGGAGGGCAGAGGTGATCAGACTCAGATCACGTAAGTTCAAGGGTCGACTTCAACGAGAGTTCGACCTCGATGCTCAGAACTGGATTGAACCGAAGGCACTTCGTCGATGAGTGACGACCTGCCTCTCGACGTCAAGCCGGAATGGTTGAACCCGATCAGACGACTTCAATCGGTCGCTCAGAAGTCGAATGGAATGGCGATCGTATCAATGAGATTCCTCGTCAACGAAGTCGGTGTACCTGTACAGTGGACCGACCCGAAGATCACGATGCTCGAACCGAAGAGTGACCGGAACACGATCTTCGACTTGTTGACCGGAGAATGATCATGCTCTACAATGGAACTGCGGCTCGTACTGGGCGATCACCTGTACGAGTCTTCTATTATGCCGACACCGACCGAGTTCGAAGGAGATTAAGATGACCGTAGAGATCGAGACAACCGAAGAGGTCACGACCGAAGAAGAGGTCAAGTCAGATGACAAGCCGAACTCGAAGCAGGGGATCGACGTCGGTGGAGTTATCGCCTCGGTCGTTCCTTACGATGCAACATCATTCGACGACGTTGACGAGTACATGAAAGCCGAGACGGTTCGAGCACGTATCGGCGAGGTCACCCGACAGTTCGAATCCATCACTCATAACATCATGTGGACCGATCAAGACATCGACAAGGTGGCGGCGATGAAGACCCTCGTCTCTGATCTCGACACCCGTCTCGGTGAAGCGATCGAACTCGGTACGAAGTCATTATGGGATGTCGTGAAGGGTGTCTTCAAGAAGCCTGAACAACCCTCAGAACCGAAGACGAAGAACGGTCTCTTCGTGTGGAAGGAAGGCGATCGCTACCGATGGTTCGCTGTCTATTCCAACAAGTACCGAGACGAAGACTTCCCACCTGAGATTCTCTCAGAGAAGTCACATCTCAAGTTCGTCGAGATGGTCGATAAGGGTGAGGTTCCATACCCTGAGTTGTGGCACTGGCACATCAAGGGTACTCGCTGGGGGGTGTCAGATTGGATCGCCTACGACACCGACTTCGGGTTCAGTCTAGCATCAGGGTTCGTCGATCGTGGTCATGAAGAAGAGGCGAAGACGATCGCCGATCTCGGTGAACCTCTAGCCGTGAGTCACGGGTTGAAGGTACTTGAGCGTAATAAGAAGGACGAGACAATTATTGACGGGTACATCTCAGAGGAGATCAGTGATCTCCCGATTGAAGCGGCGGCAAATAAACTCACTGGATTCAGCCTGATCGAGGCGAAGGAGAACGATATGATACCTGATGAGAAGAGGCAACACCTTCTCTCGGTCGGTCTGACCGATGAGAGGATCGACGAGATCGAATCTGATCTCGAAGGGAAGGCGTCGAAGGCAGACGAGGCGGGGTTAGAGTTCAAGGAGTCACTAGAGGAGAACCCCGAGGTCGAAGGCAATCAGGACGTACTAGAAGCCGAGACGACCGAAGAGAAGGAAGAGACCGAGGTCGATGATCTCACTCTCCCTGTGACCCGACAAGAGGTGATGGAAGGGAACAAGATCATCGCCGATGCGATTGTCGGAATCACCGAGACCCTAGACGGTCTCACGAAGTCAGACGATGAGAAGATCAAGGACATCGTCGAAGATACCCCGACATTCTCGATCGCTCACATGGTCTCTCAAGACCTGTCGGTCATCGGCAAGGACGAAGCCGAGACAGAAGAGAAGGATGGACCTGCTGAGAACAAGACTGACGAGAAGTCGATCACGGGCGTACCGTGGATCGACACTATGCTCGTCGAAGAGTAAGTAGTACGACTATACTGCTCTGAGGAGAAAACATTATGGATACAGAAGTCCTTGAAGTCTTGAAGGGTCTGCAAGCGACTCAACTCGGTATTCTTGATCGAATGGATACCGAGAAGAAAGCGGCAGGTGCTTCACCGACAGCAGTCGAACTACACGGTCTCGGCTCGTTGTTCGGGTCACACTCGATCGAACGTGAGGTCGTCACAGCGCACATGCGCCCGTTCGGTCTCGGCTCTCAACTGCCGAAGATTCCTACCGTGTTCGAACAACCATTCTACGCCGCCATCACGGGGGTCACTGACGACTCAGGTGCAGAACCGACCGAGCCATGTGATGACAACCCTCGTGCGTGGATGAAGTCTTGTGATCTGACTGCTCAGTTCGGTCGGGTCGCCCGAGACACCGGAACGATCGAGATCGACAAGGTCATGCTCAAGAAGAACCGAGGTGACTTCACCGATCTTCGCCTGTACGGCGACATGCTGGGAATGTCAGGGTTCACCGTCGATGGACTGACGAGTGATCAGATCCTGAATGTCGTGACGAAGGCAGAGATGGTCATAGCGGCGATCTCGCTCGAACGTCTTCTCTCACGTCACCTCTGGCAAGGTTCGATCTTCAACAACGCCGGCGCCTATAAAGAGATGCCCGGACTCATGTATCAGGTAGCGACAGGTCAGATGGACGCTCACACTGGTACTCTGTGCCCTGCTCTCGACAGTGATGTCAAGAACTTCGGGTATCAGAACGTCGAAGATCAGAACACCTTGAGGGACATCGTAGGTCATTTGCAGATGCTTGAGGCTAATCTCTGGTTCAATGCCGAATCAATGGGTCTGACCCCCGTCGACTTCGTTCTCTGTTTACGACCTGAACTGTGGTTCATTCTCTCAGCAATATGGCCATGTGCTTACAATACGAACAAGTGTGCGGTGATGGATACAGCGGGTATCGATGCTGTTCCTCAGATCGATGCGGCTGACATGACGGGGATTCGTGATGCGATGAGGCAGGGTATGTTCATCGACATCAACGGTCGTCGTTATCCTGTCGTGACCGACACCGGAATCTATGAAGAGAACTCAGAGAACTCGGCGAACGTCGATCCCGGGTTCTATGCTTCTTCGATCTTCCTTCTGCCTCTGAGGGCGGCGGGACTTCGAACCCTGTACATGGAGCACATCGACTACAAGGCGGCTCAACCAGACGTCGCACTCATGAGGGGTCGTCAACCCTTCTGGACCGATGGTGGGCTGTACTACTGGGCGATGGAAGACCAGAAGTGGTGCTACAAGTTGTCGGTGAAGACCGAGATGAGGGTGATCCTTCGAACTCCTCATCTGGCGGGTCGAATCGATGACGTTCTGTATCGACCAGTTCAGCACTTCCGTTCACCGTACCCCGATGATCCATACTTCGAGGATGGTGGAGTGTCAATGCGCCCCGACGAGACAACTTATCACGTTTGGTGAGTTGATCATCATATCGATTAGACTGGACCAGAGGTTCGCCTCTGGTCCTTTTCTATGCTACGATGACTGACGATGAGCATCCCGATCTACGTTCTGACTTCCGATAAATATCTGGAAGCCTTAAAGCCGTTCTCGTATCTGATCA
>Ga0255055_10001459_pt1 | contig 17242 bp, 11 predicted proteins | sample JV7_2_27_MG_FD_188633 | JGI IMG/M metagenome (GOLD analysis project Ga0255055, IMG submission 188633) | Seawater microbial communities from Jervis Inlet, British Columbia, Canada - JV7_2_27 | ecosystem: Environmental > Aquatic > Marine > Inlet | place: Canada: British Columbia | collected... | reverse complement strand
GGCAGTACCTTTTCCCGCCGTGCCTTCTCCCTCACCTACTACCTCAAACGGCCCGAGCTGCTGCGACCCGTCGCGGCAGGCCTTCAAGCCGGATCGGCCCATCGTCAGCTGGCCCGCACACTCGGCTGCGCTCCCTCCACCGTCACGCGCCTGAGTGCCCGGCTCGGTCGCCACGCCTTGTTGCTGCAGTGTCGTGCCTTGGCCGCACTCGAGGGCCAGTTGAGCGAGCCCATCGTGCTCGACCACTTCGAGACGTTCGAGTTCACTCAGGATCTGCCGCTCGGCGTCGCCACGGCCGTAGGGGCCCGGTCGTGGTTCGTCTACGCTCTCGACCCCGCCCCTCACGCCCGCACCGGGCGCCGCTCGCCGGCCCAGGAACGACGCCGCAAGCGACGAACCCGGCGCCCCGGGCGAGGTGGGTACATCGGTTCTGCCACCCGTACGCTGGACCGCGTGCTGCCGCTCTGCCCTCCTGATCGCAGTCTGCACCTCGTCAGCGACGGCCATCCCGCCTACGACCGGGCGGTCGAGAAACATCCTCGCACCGAGGCGATCAGGCTCGAACGCTACCCCAACCCCCCGAGACGGCCCAAGGGCTCACGCCGTTCGGCACGGGCGATCGCGCGGGATCGGGCCATGTTTCCCGTCGACCTGCTTCACGGTTTGCTGCGCCACTCGCTCGCCGCCCACAAACGCGAAACGATCGCCTTCGGACGAAGACTCAACGCGATCATCGAGCGGTTGTTCCTGACTGCCATTTGGCGCAACTTCGTCAAGGGCGTATCCGAACGCAGGAACGACCGGACGACACCGGCGATGCGTTTGGGACTGACCGATCGGCCATGGAAATGGGAACGAGTGCTGGGACGCAGGCTGTTTCCCGACCGCGAGCGGTTGGACGGGGTCTGGCTCGAACTCTACCGCCGGGACTGGACGACGCCCGAGTTGGCCTCGAACACCCGGCACCGCCCGGTATTCACCTACTGAAAACCCACCGACCGAGCCGGGCCGGTGGGTAGTCCGTTCGGTGCAACAGTCTGCGCACCACCATGCATGGATTCCTTGACGACTCGAAGATGTTGGTGTTTCTTGTTTACCCGAGCGCATTGACGGAGAGAGCACCCTGAGATCCCTTCGGCACATCGCAATCGTTCTTCCGGCAATCGTCTTCGCGACCATTGCCCCGGCGGAGCAGGAGGCCGACCCTGCCGCGAGCCATCTCGTCGTCACCGAGCGCGACCTGGAGAAACTCGACGAGCGTCTGAAGAGTGCCGGCGCCAGGGGTTTCCGTCTCATCGGTGCCACGGCCGGATCGGCCGGATACGTCAAGTCGAGCCCCCTCGAGCTGCACCTCGAGCGCCCTCCGAACCGGGAGACGATCGAGTACCGCATCGTCAGCGGCCAGTACTCGGGCAAGCTCGAGAAACGGGTCAACGACGCCGCGCTCGAGGGGTACCGGGTCCGGCCGGACGGCGTTCTGCGACATGTCTCGCCGAACGTGCTCGCCCGGACGGACTCGGAATCGGTCGTCCTGGTCATGGAGCGCGACCTGGGGTTGCCCCCCAATGAATACCGGCTTCTTTCGCCGGGCACTCCCAAGCAGTTCGATCGCCAGATGGCGAGCCGGCATCGCGAGGGCTTCCGCTTCACGGGTGCGCGCGGGATGTTCGACGGCTGGCTCTTGGTCGTCGTCGAGCGTCCGATCACGGAGCAGGAGCGCGTGGAACCGCCGCCGGAGGAAGATCCCCATTACCTCGCCATCGACCGGCGGGATCGGCAGAAACTGTTCGACAGTGTCGGCGAGGCGGCAAAACGAGGGTATCGGATTCTCGTGACGGTGCACCGTGGTTTCACCGGCGGTGGCGACGTCGTGCTGCTGGAAAAGGCGACCGCGCCCGGACGCCCCTACTCCTATTTCTTTCTGGGCAGGCCGGACGATGAAGCGCTCGAGGAGCGGCTGAACGAGGGCGGAGCCGCTGTCTATCGTTTCCTCCCGATCCTCGATCCGCGCGTGGAACTGATCATGGAGCGCGCCCCGAACGATTCCGACCCCGCGAGCTATCGCACCGTCTCCGCCAGTGCGGCGAACCAGGTGGCCGACGAATTGGCCGCGGCCCGCCGCGACGGCTATGCCTCCGTGGGCATCTACGGCAACTCGCTGATCCTCGAAAAGGCCGGCGCTGCCAGCACCGGCCGCCGCTAGATCTCCCCGCGCATCATTTTCAGCAGGCGATCCAACACCTTTTCGCCGTCGGCACGCAGCCCGTTGTGCTGGTACTCGTTGGTCACCCAGGTCCGGATACCTGGAATCCGCCGCGCGGTCTTTTCGGAAAACTCCCGTTCCACGTACATGTCCTCGTAGTAAACCGCGGCGACACCCGGCACCGAGTTCGACGCCAGCTTCTCCTGATCGTACAGCCTGGACCAGCCGTCATGCTCGGCCAGGATGTGCGCCGCTTCCTTCATCGGTTCGAGGTAGGCGTAGTCCTCGAACATCCACGGGTAGATCATCTCGCCCGTGAAGTAGACCGGCTCGTCGGGGTCGCTCTCGAACTGCGGATACTCGGCGCGCACGCGCTGCGCGGACCAGCTCGGCGCCACTCCCTCGCAATAGATCGGCTCGTGCAGGACGGCGAAGATCGGGTTGGTGTCGAAAGCTTGTTGGTTCTCCACACCGCGCAGGAAGAGATAGCTCGGCTCGTCGCTCGAGGCCCCGGGGAGGAAGGCCTCCTCGAGCAGGTAGTGGACCAGCTCGAAGCCGTCGCTCATTCCGAACTGCAGGCCGAGTTGCTGGAACCGGCGCGGCGTGAGACGGCCGCCGCCGGGAAGCCGCACGTCGTTCTCTGCGAGGTGATTGACGATTCGCCGCACCAGCTCGACGTCCTCTGGGTAGCGTTCGAAGTACTGACGGTTCCGCTCGAGCACGCGACGGTAGGTCGCCCGGTAGACGTCGTCGATCGGAACGTCGACCGGTGGGATGCCTCCCGTTATGAAGACCTCTTTCAATCCCTCCGGATGGGCCGAAAGATAGTGGGTGATGCAGAAACCGCCATAGCTCTGCCCCAGCACGCTCCACTGGGTGTCCGAACCGAGTAGCTCGCGCCGGATCAACTCGGCGTCCTCGATGATCGATTCGGTCCGAAACCGCTTCAGGTAGTCGGCCTGGGCCTCGGGCGATTCGAGCCGGGCCAGGGTGTGGTACAGCACCGTCGTGCTGCGCCCCGTACCGCGTTGATCGAGAAGCAGAACACGGTAGTCCTTTGCGGCGCGCTTGATCCAACCCGAGTTGTCCATCGGCCGCGGCGATCCGAAGCCCGGTCCGCCCTGCAGAAAAACCAACATCGGCAGATCGGCGTTTTGCTTGTCCAGGGCGACGATCTCGCGGGCGAAGACGGTGATCCGCTCGCCGTCCGGCTCCGCGTGATCCAACGGCAGATCGAACTCGTGGTTGGTGAAGATCAAACCGGGGATTCGATGAGTCGAGACTCGCATGGCTTCCTTTCCTGTGTGGGAACGTGACGAAGCACCGATTCTAGGGCGAGTGCGTGGCCTCTTTCAATGGACCAATTCGGTCCACAAACCAGGAGGCAAAGCGCGCGCTCTGCGGCGACTCATCTAGCGGGCGCCGGATGGCGGGCGAATAATGTGAGAAGGATTTCGTCGTCCCGGGCTCTCTTATCCGTATGGGAAGGAGAGGTCACATTGTGATCGGCGCCAGCGAGGCCGAGCGCGAGCTGGTCGCGCGCATGCTCTCGGGCGAGGAAGCGGCATTCGAAGAGTTCTTCGAGGGCTACTTCCCCGCGCTCTACCGCTTCGCGCTGAGCCGCCTTCACCGGGACGAGGACACGGCCGAGGAGATCGCGCAGGCCGCGATGTGCAAGATCGTCCAGAAGCTCCACACCTTCCGTGCGGAGGCGTCGTTGTTCTCGTGGATGTGCACCTTCTGCCGCCACGAGCTCAGCGCATGGTACCGGCGCAACAAGCGCGAGCCGGACCTGCTCGAGGACAACCCGGAGGTCCGCGCCGCCCTCGAGACGCTGGTCACGGAAGCGGTCGAGCCCGAGGACGAGATCCGCAGACGTGAGATCTCTCGTCTCGTGCGCACGATTCTGGACCACCTTCCCCACCACTACGGCAACGCGCTGGAGTGGAAGTATCTCGACGGTCTGTCGGTGGCCGAGATCTCCGACAGGCTCGGCGTCGGTCTCAAGGCCGCCGAATCGCTGCTGACCCGCGCGCGCCGATCGTTCCGCGACGGCTTCACGGCGATGTACGGAGGTATGGCCGAGATCGGCGCCCTCGGCCCGGGGAGGTGAACGGAACCATGGTCGATATCCCTCGCAACCAAGATTCCAACGGCACCCGCCCGCCCGCCGACGAAGCGATGGTCGAACGGCTGATCCGCGTCGCCGGAAGGCGTAGACCGGTCCCGCCCGAGCGTGCCATGCGCGTCCGTGCGGTGGTGCACGCGGAGTGGCGGCAAGCGATACGGATGGATCGACGTCAACGCGTCACGTTGCGTCTCGCATGGTCGTTCGCCGCGGCCGCCACGATCATCGTTGGCGTCACGCTCGGCGCCTGGAGGCTCGGCGTCGGACCGTGGGCGCCGGTCTTGCCGGCGGCGTTGGTCGAGACAGTCGTCGCATCGGTTCGGTTGGTCGACGCCGATCGCGCGTTGCTCGAAACCGGGGAACCGTTGCTACCGGGCTCGCTGATCGAGACCGGCGCGGATGGCCGCCTGGCGATCCGTCTGGCCTCGGGGCACTCGGTAAGGCTCGACACCGATACGCGCCTCCGCCTGCGGTCCGGTTCGGCTCTCGATCTCGACCGCGGAGCGGTCTACGTCGACTCCGGAGTGCCGGATGGCGCGCAGAGGTCGATCGCGATCCGTACGCCGCTTGGCGTCGCCCGGGACATCGGGACTCAGTTCGAGGTCCGGTTCGGCGACGAGTCGATGGTCGTGCGGGTGCGCGAGGGTGAGGTCGAGCTGGACCGTTCCGGTCGAGCCGAAACGGCCTCCGCGGGCACCGAGCTGCAGCTGGACGCATCCGGCGAGCTCCGCCGTCGCGCCGTAGCGCTCCACGGACCCGAGTGGGACTGGGCGGTGCGGATCGCCCCGGCTTTCGATCTGGACGGTCGATCCCTCGCGGAGTTTCTCGGATGGGCCTCGCGCGAGACCGGCATGACGGTCGTCTATCTCGATGCATCGACCGCACAGAAGGCACGCGACATCGCGCTCAGCGGCTCGGTCGAGGGTCTGACGCCGGAGGAGGCTCTCGCCGCGGTGCTCCCCACCTGTGGGCTCGACCATGAGATCGAGGAGGGGACCGTGATCCTCAAGCCGCGACCCGCGGAGGGAGGGGCGCAGCCATGAGAAAGATCATTCGGCCTTTTCTGGTCATAGCTGTGCTGTTCTTGATCGCGGGCGCGGCGCCGGCCGACGAGGCTCCGCAGAGCGGCAAGTACGTCGGCCGCCCGCTCACCGAGGTGTTGAACGAGTTGCGTCAGGGCGGCGCCCTCAATCTCATCTACAGCAGCGACGTCGTCACTTCCGACCTGGTGGTCAAGACCGAACCGAAAGCAAAGACGCCGCAAAGGCTCTTGCGCGAGCTTCTCGCGCAGCACGGGCTCTCGACGCAGAGCGGTCCGGGGGGCACGATCCTCATCGTCCGGGACGCCAAGGGCACGCCCGACGCAGTGTCGTCGATTCGCGGCGCCGTCAGGGATGCCGCGACGGGAACGCCGCTCGCAGGCGCCCGCATCGAGATTCTGGAGATCGGGACCGAGGTCGAGAGCGGACCGGACGGCCGTTTCGAGATCGGGTCGATCCGTGTGGGCGCCTACACGCTGAAGGCTCGCATTCCCGGCTACGTCGTGCAACAGATGGACAACGTTCGCGTCGTGGCCTCGCGCCCGGCGCAGGTCGTGTTCCGGCTCCTACCGTCCCCCGAAGTCGTCGACGCCGTCGTCGTGAACCCGAGCGCCTACCGCCTCTACGGCGATTCCCCGCAGACGCGGCAGACGCTGAGCCGCGAGGAGATCGAGCAGACGCCGAACCTGGCCGATGACATCAACCGCGTGGTCGCCCGGCTGCCCGGAATCGCGAACCCGGACATCTCGGCGAAACTCTACGTCAGGGGCGGCGCCGACAACGAGGTTCTGGTCCTGGTAGACGGCATGGAGCTTTACGCCCCGTTCCACTTCGAGCCCCACCTGTCGATGTTCAGCATCACGAACTCGCGCGCGGTCAACAACGTCGACGTGTTCACCGGCGCATTTTCCGCACAGTACGGCGATCGCATGAGCGGGGTGCTCGACATCTCCTCGGCGAGTCCGTCGCAGGGGCAGCAACACAACTTGGGTGTGAGCTTCTTGAACGCGCACTACATCGGCGAAGGAACGTTCGAACAGGGTCGCGGCGAGTGGCTCGCAGCGGTTCGCCGCGGTTACATGGACATCATTCTGAACATCGTCGGCGACGACAACACCGACGTCGATCCGACATACGGCGATGTCATGGCCAAGGTGCGCTACCGTCTGACCGACCGCGCGAGCTTCAGCGGAAGGGTCCTCTACGCCACCAATCAGATCCATATTCTGGATTTCGACGGGCAACCGGGCAACATCGAAGACCTGCGCGGAAAGCAGAGCAACTTCTACGCCTGGGCGACTCTCGAAAACGCGTGGAATCCTAGATTGTTCTCACGAACCATGCTCTACGCGGGCCGCCTGGGCCGCACGGGCACCGGCCTCGATATCGAGCAGAACGAGCAGAGCGCCACGATCGACGACGACAGGACCGTCAATCTCGCCGGCATCAAGCAGGACTGGACTCTCAGGCCGTGGGATCGGCACATGATCAAGTTGGGCTTCGACGCGAGGAGCCTCGAGGGCGACTACGACTACTACAGCTATTCCGAGATCGACGATCCGATCTTCATCGGCTCCGGGCCGCCGATCACGGAGGAATTCGAGACGGTCCTCGAGCAGACGGGCTGGGACTATGCGGTCTACGCTTCGGACCGCATCAAGCTCAGCCGGCCACTGACTGTGGAACTGGGGCTGCGATGGGACCGCCAGACCTTCCTCGACGACGACGACCAGATCAGTCCTCGTTTCAACCTGTTGTTCGAGCCCACACCGCAGGACTCGTTTCGTGCGGCCTGGGGCCTGTTCAACCAGTCGCAGGGTATCCACGAGCTACAGGTCCAGGACGGCATCGACGACTACTGGCCGGCTCAGGAGACGCAGAGCACTGTCCTGGGCTACGAGAGAGCCTTCGCGGGCGGCCTGAGCGCAGGTATCGAGGCCTACACCAAGGAGATCACGTCGCCCTGGCCGCGATTCGAGAATCTCTTCGCGAATCTCGACGGGATTTCCGAGGCCGGTTCGGACCGGATAGGCATCTACCCGGAAGAAGGTCGCGCCGACGGCGTCGAGTTGTTCACCAGGAGCCAGGGGAAGGGCCCCATTCGCTGGTGGCTGGGCTATGTCTGGTCCCGCGCCGAGGACAAGATCGACGGCGAGTGGGTCCCCAGAAGCTGGGACCAGACCCACGCCCTCACCGTCAGCTTCAACCATCGAATCGGCCAACGCTGGAACTTCAATGCGTCGGGCATCTACCACACGGGATGGCCGACCACAAATGTCACGGCCGAGCTCGTCGAACAGCCAGATGGTTCCTTCGTCATCGTGCCGGAGGTCGGGCCGCGAAACCAAGAGCGGTACGACGATTTCTATCGTCTCGATGTGCGAGCCAGCAAGTTCGTCCCTCTGCGTCGCGGTTCGCTGACCTTCTTCGTCGAGGTCATCAACCTCCTGGCCAGCGACAACCCCTGTTGCGGCGACGAGTTCGACTTCCACGTGCAACCCGACGGTAGCGTAAGGGTTGACCGTTACGTGGACGGCTGGATGCCTCGCATTCCGTCCTTCGGCATCGACTGGCGCTTCTGATCTCCCTTTCATCGACGATTCTCAGGACCGGCGAAGGATCTACTCGCTTCGCGCCTTCTTACAGGTAAGGAACGAACGAAGGGAGAGGTGAGCCATGAAACACGCACAAGCCGAACTCGATCGCCGGAACTTGGACGGTCTGCGCCTGCTCGGTCTGTCGAGGATCCGGCGTTGCGCCAGGTGTGTTCGTCTGCGGGCACTGGAGATCGCCTACTTTCGCGGCAGGCCCCTCGCGATTCGGCTTCCCGCCGGCTCGGGCCAATGCACGCACCAGGTCTGCGGGCCTCTGGTCTCCCGCTATCTGCCCGGGTCGGGAAGTGCCGGCCTTCGGGTCATCCGACATTCCGGCGAATCTCTCCGGCAAACTTCCGCGTAACGAGCCGGACTACCGCGGCAGGTTGATCTCGACCGGACTCGTCTCCGGCATCTCCGCGACGATCTGCGGGCTGAGCATGTCGATGAGGTAGCGTTCGACGCCGTCACGGTGCGTTCGCGGAATACGGGCCCAGGTCACGAACAGTGCGCTCTCGGCGTGCGTCGAGATGATGCGTCGATCGAGCTTGAGCGTCGAGAGCTCGGTCCTGACATAGCCCTGCCCGATGCGGAGGACGGGGTTCCTCCCGTTGTGCCAGATCACGTAGACGCCTTCCAGACCGTTGAAGTGATCGTGGTCCAGCGGAAGACTGAAGAGGTCGCACCAGCGCTCGTCCCCCTCCTTCTTCTTCTTGATCCATTCGACGGAGAGCTTGCCGTCATGTAGCTCCGGTCCGGCTTCTCGCGCCGCTTGCTGATGGACGGGCGAGTCCGTCTGGGCTACGAAGCCATCCTCCAAGCCGGCCACAGGGGGCGGTTCGATCTCGGGTGCCGACAAATCCGGTACGACTTCCTGCAGGGGTTCCGGATCCGGTTCGGGTACCGGTTGCGCCTCGTGCGTCGGCGGCGCTTCCGGCTCCTGAGCGGCAACGGCCGGGGGGGCGGGCGAGGCACTGGCCACGCTCTCCGGAGGCGACGACGGTTGGGCGGGTTGCGCAGCGGATTCTTCCGCGGCCGCGGTCGGCTCGGCTTGCGCCTTGGTCTTTGCCTGGTCGGCTGCCTGCTGTTTGGCAAGCTGGCCGGACATCGTGATGTGTCGCAGCCGTCTCGGAATGCCGTAGTAGTGCTCCATCGCTCGGAGGATCAGAATCTCCGGAGCGATCCAGGCCTCGATCTTGAAACCTGACGCGAAGGACAGCTCGTCGAGGGCGAGCAGGTTCTTGGGATTGATCATCGCCACGTGCAGGATCCGGTTCGTGAGACCGAACGGGATCACCTCGTGTTTGGCCACGAGCTTGGCCGAGAGCGTTCCGACGACCTTCGGGTCGATCTTCAGGATTCGCTCGCGGTTGGCGCTGCTGACCTTGAACTTTTCCGCGAGCACCTGCCCCAGTCGATCGACATCGACGAAACCCAGTTCGACCAGACAGGTTCCCAGGTGTCCCCCGTAGATCAACTGGGCGTCGAGCGCCTGCTTCAGCTGGGCCTGGTTGATGAGGTTTTTCTGGATGAGCACTTCACCGAGCCGTAGAGACATGAGTCAACCCCGTACTTCCCTCTCGCAGAGGGCACCATTCCACAGTCGGCCCCTCCTCACGGGCCGGCCCAATAAACATGGTTCCTCGGTAAACACCGTTCAACACGCCTCCGGACAGGCAAGAAAAAGCCGCTGGACAAAGCGTTTTTGGGTAACGAGACGAAGAAGTCGGGTAGTGGGTGTCGGAAGGGTCCCTCACGCTGCTCCGTTGCAGCGCAGTAAGCGGCCTACGGCGGCGGGCCATGCCCGCTCGGAGGACAATCGACTGGGGGCACCGCCAGCAGATTCTCCGATGGAGGTGACCCCATGCGCGTACGCCGCTCGTCGTCGACCGATTCGGCGATCCCCACTTCGTCAATGGCCGACATCGCTTTCCTGCTGATCATCTTTTTTATGGTGACCGCGGTCTTCTCGGCGACCAAGGGACTGGAGATGCGGCTGCCTCCCGACGACGAGGAGGACACGAAACCGACGCCCGTACCGGCGGTGCTGATCCAGGTGCTCGAGGACCACGTCCTCCTGGACTGCAACGTGGCCCGCATCGAGGACATTCTCCCGTATCTCGAGCCGAGACTGACCAACAATCCGAACAAACCGGTGATTCTCTACACGCATCCCCGCGTCGAGTACCGCAGAATGGTCCGGGTGTACGATCTGCTCTCCAACACCGAGCCCCGGCACTTCGACGTGAAGCAGATCCACATTCTGACCCAGGCCGACATCGCCGACTACGTGGAGATCTTCGGGATCGATCCGCTGACCTCCCAGTGCGGCTAAGGCCACCCGACACCGCGATCAACATTGGCCTTGACCGGGCCGACGGGGCAGGGTAACTGTGACTGGATGAACGACTCCTCGTCGCGCCGGGCCCGTACTCTCGACCCGCCGTACCCCGCGGCGCTGCCACGAATCGTTCTCGTCGTTTTCTTTCTGTCCGGCGCGTGCACCCTGGTCTACGAAGTCGTCTGGGTGCGCATGCTCATGCTGGTTTTCGGTGTGAGCGTGTTCGCCGTCAGCACGGTGCTCACCGCCTTCATGGCCGGTCTCGCGCTGGGCAGCGCCTGGTTTGGGCGCCTCGTCGACAGGAAGGGGAACGGCCTGCGGATCTACGCGTACCTGGAAGCCGGCATCGGCCTGTTCGCGCTGGCCTTTCCGTTCATCCTCGCCCGCCTCGACGTCCTGTACACCTTCATCTATCGCCAGCTCGAGGGCAACGACTATCTCTTCTCGCTGATCCGCTTTCTGATCTGTTTTCTGGTTCTGCTGGTCCCCACGACATTGATGGGAGGCACCCTTCCCGTCCTGAGCAAATTCATCGTGCGCCGCCGAGCGGCCGTCGGGCACGGTGTTGGCGTGCTCTATGCGGTGAATACCTTCGGCGCCGCGGCGGGATGCCTGGCGGCCGTCTATTTCCTGATGGAGCAGATGGGCACACTCGGCGCCACCTACACGGCTGCGGCGGCGAACCTGGGTATCGCCGGGATCGCCTTTCTGCTCGGACGCAAGCAGAAGACGGACTCGGGGCGCGACGCTGCTCGGCGGGGGAACGGTCACGAAGAGCCCGCACCGGTTTCGTCCACCGTGCCGCCCCGGGTCGCGCGCCTGGTCTTCTGGGGCTTCGCGTTGTCGGGATTCACCGCCCTGGGCTACGAGGTAATCTGGACCCGCCTACTTGCCACGGTTCTGCGCATCACCACGGTTCAGAGCGTGAGCACGATCCTCATCGTCTTTCTCTTTGGACTCGCCTCGGGTGGAGCGTTCGGAGCCTGGTTCGTCGATCGGTGGAGGGGATTGCCCTCGGTTTTCGGCGGGATCGAGTTGTTGCTGGGGCTGTTCGCGCTGGGCTCGATCGCGGTCTTCGGTGCGATTCCGTTTCTCATGGGTGCGCTGGATGCACTTCCCGCTTGGTGGGGCCACATGCTCAGGTTGTTCGTCGTGGCCTTCGGCGTGATGTTGGTCCCGACCTTCCTGATGGGAGCGTTGTTTCCCATTGCCGGGAAGATTCACGTGCTCGGCCTGGGCAGCCTCGGGCGTCGGATCGGAAACATCTACGCGGTCAACACGACGGGCGCGATCTTCGGCGCCTTCGTCACCGGCTTCGTGCTGATCCCGTTTCTCGGGACCCAGAACAGCGTGCAGCTGCTGGCCTGGCTCAACATCGCTCTCGGTGCCGCCATCGTGATGCTCGCTGGGGCTATGCGCATCGGGACCAGGGCGGTCGTGCTGGCTTCCCTCGTGGCCCCGACCCTGCTGATTGCGCTGTTCCTGCCGGCCAACCACATGGAGAAGGTGCTCGAGCGATCCCAGCCGAACAGTACCTTGCTCTTCTACGACGAGGACACGGGCGGTACGGTCACCGTCCACGCCTCCCCGGACGGGAAACGTCTGCTGAAGGTGAACGGAGCCGGGGAGGTTCCGACCGATCGGGCCTCGATCCGCACCTTTCGCTTGCTGGGCACACTGCCCTTCGTCGTCCACCCGGCTCCCGAAGAGGTACTGGTGATCGCCTTCGGTGGAGGAATCACGCTGGCCGCCGCGGAGTTGCAGGAACCGCGGCGAATCGATTGCGTCGAGGTCGTACCGGGCGTCTTCGAGGCTGCGCGCTTTTTCTCTCGCTACAACAATCGCGTCTTCGAACGGCTCGACGCGGACAACTTCGACGTCATCGTGGATGATGGCCGGAACCACGTCCTGCGCACCGGACGGACCTACGACGTGATCATCAGCGATGCGACGCACCCCGGTACGACCGATAGCTGGATTCTCTACACGGAGGAGTTCTACCGGCTGTGTAAGAAACGCCTCGAGCGAGACGGCGTTCTCGCTCAGTGGTTGCCGCTGCACGGTCTCACGGAGAAGGACTACGGGACGATCCTGCGGACTTTCAGGACCGTCTTCCCACACGCAACGGTGTGGTGGACGAGGGGCTACAGCGTGCTGCTCGCCACGCCCGAGCGTCTTGCCGTTGATCTTGCTCGCGTGAGGGAGCGGTTGGGACGCGAGACGGTCAAGAGCGACCTGTTCGAGGTCGACCTCGACGATCCGATCTCGTTCCTCGCCGCTCTGGCGCTGGACGAGGAGGCGATGTCGGCCTTCGTCGCAAGCGGTCCGATCAACACCGACAACCGTCCCTACATCAGCTTCACCGATCGCTCGCGTGCCGGCACCGCAACCGGTCTCCCCGCGATGATCGCTATGGGTCCGTTCCTCGTCGATCGTTTCGATGCGGGCTCCATCCAGGCGGGCGAGGATGATCTGGCACGCCTCGATCGCCGCCTCCGTGCTCGCAATCATACGTTTCTCGCCGATGTCGCACTCAAACTGGGCGACAGGCAGCGCGCCCTGGCAGAGCTCCGGCAGGCGAGAACCGTCGATCCCGGCGAGCGCGCCGCCGCGCGCATGCTTCGCGGGCTGGAATCCGCTCCCTGACGATCCGCCGAAAAAAGGACAATTCTCGACCGGTCATGAGACAAACACTTGGACATTTGTCCGCTAGCCCGCTTGACAGGCCGGCAGAAAGAGTCCTAGCTGGACACTGGCAACCCGAAACAGAAGCTGGGGAAAGAGGAGTACTCGATGATCTCTCCGGAAATGCTGCGTCGGTATCCTAGTTTCAAGGAAGCCAGCGACGAAACGCTCAAGGTGCTGGCCATGAACACCGACGAGCTGATCTTCGACGCGGGCGATGCGCTGTTCCGCGAGGACCAGGCCGCACTCCACCTCTACATCGTCACGCACGGCGAGGTCGACATCCAGTACGTGCTCAACACGGACGAACGGCGGACCGTGGACACGCGTGTTCCCGGAGACCTGTTGCTCTGGTCGGCCGTGGTGAAACCGTTCCGCACTACGGCATCGGCCGTCGCCCGTTCGATGACGAAGGTCCTGGCGATCGACGCGACCACCCTGAGAGGCCTGTGCGAGCAGGATCGCGACCTGGATCGTTGTCTGATGAGAGAGATCGCGCTCGTGCTCAGCCAGCGACTTCAGGGTGCCAGGGTACAGCTCGCGACGGTAGGCTAGGAGCCTCCTTCCATCGCCGCGAGATCGACGGGGGCGGCCCAGCTCAGGCAGGATTCCAGCGAGGACAGGCGCTTGTCGCGCGAGGCCTGCAGGCCGCAGTCCAGGAAGGCGTGCATCTCGTCGCTGACGCCAGGGCCGATCTCTCCGGCGGGTGGAGCGGCGAACGCCAGTTTCTGTCGAACGAGATCGAGCAGGTTGTTCGTCTCGAAGAGCCGCCGGCCGGTGAGCAAGGCGTAGGCCAGACAGGCCAGACCGTAAATATCCACCCGCGAGTCCAGCTCCTCGCCGGAAAGCTGCTCGGGCGCCATGTAGGACGGCGTGCCGACGAGCGTGAGCTCGTGCGTCTGCGTGCGATCGTCCAGCCTCAGCAGCGGCTTGGCCAGACCGAAGTCCATCAGCTTGACCACGCCGGCGCGGGTGAGCATGACGTTGCTGGGCTTGACGTCGCGGTGCAGCAGGTCGTGCTCGTGAACGTATTTCAGCGCTCGCGCCAGTTGCCCCACGATCGGGCGAACGTGTTTTTCGTCCAGCGGGCGCGACTGCTCGACGAAGTAGTCGAGTCCAGGTCCGTCGCAATACTCCATGACCAGAAAGTGGGTGCCGTAGGCCGAGAATCGTCCGAACAGCTGGGCAATGTGCTCGTGCTCCAGCGTCTGCACGATGTCCGCTTCCTGCCGGAAGCGCGACAGCGCGGCCGCGTCGTAGACGAGACGGTGGCTCATCATTTTCAGCGCCACGCGCCGGTCGTCGGACCGTTCCTTCGCCTCGTAGACAACCGCCATGCCGCCGCGGCCGATGCAGCGCAGAATTCGGTACCCGTCCAAGATCTTGCCACCGAGAATGTCCCACGCCGAGCCGCCCAGCCGGTCGGCGATCAGGTTGGTCAGGACGATTCCCAGCTCCGGGTGTTGCCTGGCCAGCCTGTGGAACTCCTCGGCCGGTAGGGCCAGCGCCCGCACGGGCTCCTCGGCCACCACGTCGGCGCCGCGCCGCTCGCCAGTGATCAACGCCATCTCGCCGGCGACCTCGCCCGCCTTGACGCCGCCGATCTGTCGCTCGACGCCGTCCTGATCGCGCGCGGTCACCCGCACCGAACCTTCCAGCAGCACCAGCAGGCAATCGCCCGGATCCTGTTGCCGCATGAGTGCCTCTCCGGCGGCGAAAGAGCGCTCCTCCATGCAGGCCCACATGGCGTAGAGCAGCTCCGCGGGGAGGTCCGCGAACGCCTTGACCTCGGCGAGGATCCGTCGAATATCGGAGTCGGGCTCGGTCATCCACGAGATCTTACCCCAAAGTAACCGCCGGGAACGTCCCCCCCATTCGGGCTGTCGTCCAATCGAGCCAAAGCGATCAGATTCCGATACTTGACTCGGATGCGGCGGGATGGTTCGATAGGCGGGCCTCGCGCCTTCTGCCCACGGAGAGAGAAGTCATCGGAACCGGACACACTGACCGAGTCTCGCATCCCCTCATATTCCGGGGCGTGCGCGGGTCGCTGCCCACGACCGATTCGAAGACACTGGGTTACGGTGGAAACACGTGCTGCCTCGAGGTGGTGGCCTCGGAGCGCCGGCGCCTGCTGTTCGATTGCGGCTCGGGCTTGCTCGCTGTGGCGGCCGCCCTTCCGCAGGGCGGCACGGGCGATCCGCTCGAGTTCGACGTCTTCTTGACCCATTACCACATGGACCACCTGATGGGTCTGCCGTTCTTCAAGCCGCTGCTCGGTGGGGGAAGCCGCTTCAAGTTCTACGGGTTCGGCACCGCGGAGGGAACGATGCAGCAGGCGATCGCCGGCTTGGTACGCCCGCCGTGGTTTCCGATCCCGATCGAGCAGACCGCGTCGCAGAAGAGCTACGTCGAGCTGGACGACAATCCGATCCGCGTGGGCGATTTCACCGTGACGGCGGCCCGATTGAATCATCCTCAGGGGATCACCGGCTACCGCCTACAGCGCGGCGAGAGATCGATCGTCTTCGCAACCGATATCGAGCGCGGGGATCCCGAGAGCGACGCCGCGCTGCGCTCGCTGGCCTCGGGGGCCGACGTGCTCATCCACGACGCGCAGTACACACCGGCCGAATACCCTAGTTGCCGCGGCTGGGGTCACAGCACGTGGCGCCACGCCGTCGAGGCCGCCGAGGAGGCCGGTGTCCGGCGCCTGGTTCTGTTCCACCACGATCCGGAGCGATCGGACGAACAGCTCGACGCCATCGTCGAAGAGGCGCGAAAGATCTTTCCGGGAGTGGACGCCGCCCGAGAGGGTATGACGCTTCAGATCTGACAGGAAGGTGCCAGGAACCGAGTGGGATCCGGTGCTACCGAGCTCGACGGATAGGCACGGGATTTGGTTCCTGACACCTTCTTGTCCGACGTTTTCTCCTACAATCCGAAGCCCGTGCTCCGGTGGTAAGTCATGTCGGGCCGGCCGAAGATGACCGCCGAGCCGGTTACCTTGAGCGTTCCGTTCTGCGGCATCGACGCTCCGTCCTGCAACGTGCACGCGTAACCCACCGTGATGAGCTCGTCGAACACCACGGGGTCGCCACTCTGCCAGCCCGCCGGGGCGCCCGGCGTGCCGTCGATCTCGACGATCTCGTACTCGCAGACGTAGCCGGTCGGCGTGCCGTTGACATTGAACACGTCCGCGTCTGGATCCGAGGTTTCGAAGGACTTGCGCTTCTTGTACTCGAAATCGGCCTCGTAATCCGAGAGCAGGAGGTTTACTCCGCTACTCTGGCCCGAGCTGGCGTCTTGAATAACGAACTGGCCACTGATCAGATTGCGCGCGCCACCGTCGGGCGAGTCTGAGACACTTCCAGCGATCGACGACATGCTGGCGCTCGTTTGCGTCAGATCGATGTCGTCGTGGGTCACGGTGCAGGTCTCTTCCTCGCCGACCACGAGCTGTCCCGCGCAGCCCGCGGAGAAGCTAGCATCGTAGTACGCAGCGTAGATCGGATTCCCGGTCACGCTGTACGGCGCCGAGGGGTCGATCTCGATCTCGGTACCTACTTTGTCGCCCCTGAAGCTGATTGTGTCATCTACGCCGTTGAACGTGCCGGCGACGTTGGCCGTGAAGTCGTGGGCATCGAGAGTCCCGTCGCTGTCGTTGACGACGGTCGTGATCACCCTCAGCCGTGGTTCGCAGAGGTCGCCGATACCGTCGCCGTCCGCATCGGACTGGGCGCCGTTGGCCGTACCGGGACAGTTGTCGCAGACGTCGCCGAGTCCGTCTCCGTCGGCGTCGGACTGATCGGAGTTGGCCGTTGCGGGGCAGTTGTCTGCGTCGCCGCAAACTCCGTCTCCGTCGGCGTCGTTGAGAGCATCGAACGGGCAGGCATCGCACGCGTCGCCCGGCCCGTCGCCGTCGCTGTCGGTCTGGCCCGAGTTGGCCGTTGCGGGGCAATTGTCTATGTCGCCGCATACCCCGTCACCGTCGGCGTCGTTGTCGGCGTCGAGCGCGCAGGCGTCGCAGGCGTTGCCTAGGCCGTCGTTGTCTGCGTCGAGCTGGTCAGAGTTGGCGGTCATCGGGCAGTTGTCGACGTCTCCGCAGACTCCGTCACTGTCGCCGTCGTTGGCGGCGTCGAACGCGCAGGTGTCGCAGGCGTCGCCCAACCCGTCATTGTCGGCGTCGGCCTGATCGGAGTTGGTATCGGCCGGGCAGTTATCGACGTCTCCGCAGACTCCGTCGCCGTC
>Ga0255055_10001457_pt1 | contig 17260 bp, 18 predicted proteins | sample JV7_2_27_MG_FD_188633 | JGI IMG/M metagenome (GOLD analysis project Ga0255055, IMG submission 188633) | Seawater microbial communities from Jervis Inlet, British Columbia, Canada - JV7_2_27 | ecosystem: Environmental > Aquatic > Marine > Inlet | place: Canada: British Columbia | collected... | reverse complement strand
ATAATAAACTGATGATATCTTCAAATAACCCGCTGAAAACTGCTGCCCCAATTAACCGTTCAAAGTTTAGACCTGCCATCATTACGTTCCAACCGTTGCCAACAGCACCAATGCGATTAGAATCAGGGATTCTGACGTGATCAAAATCTATGTATCCGTTTGGAACGTTATCAAATCCAATCAATGGATTTATTTTTTCTAAACTAAATCCTGGTCGACCTTTTTCTACCAAGAAAGCAGTTATATGCCCATATTGCTTCCGAAGAGCCTTATCGTCGCTAGTTTTTGCGTAAATAAAGTACCTATCAGAAACGCCTGCTCCTGTAATAAATCGTTTTTTGCCATTTAGAACCCACTCATCTCCATCTTTGGTCGCAGATGTAAACACATTCGCAGCGTCTGATCCCGCAAATGGTTCCGTAATACAAAGAGCGCCTAATTCTTCCCCGTTTGCGATTTTAGGAAGCCAAGTCTGCTTTTGCTCATCTGTTCCAAACCTTAATACTTGTTCCAATCCAGCTAACATGCTTACGGTAAATACGTGCCCTACAGCGTAAAGTCTCCCAAGTTGCGCAGCCACAATACAGCTTCCAGTAGCACCTAATTCTAATCCGCCGTATTTTTTTGGAACTCCTGCGCCAAAATATCCTTTTTTCGCTACTTTTTTAACTAACGGCCACGGAAATTTAGTATTCCAGAAGTATTCTTCAGCTTCTTCGTAGTTATCTTCTACAAACTGTCTCACATCTTTATAGATAGCCTTCTGTTCATCATCCCACCAAAAAAATTCTTGACTCAACCTTTATCATCCTATATTAAATTCATCTATTAAAAATTGAAATAGTAATATTGGATTTAGTTGTTAATATCTCTAAAAGTTTAGGAAATTTAAGGAGTGAAATCACACTACGTTATTTTCTTTTCGATTGAATCTTTTTTTAACTTTCGTTATTATAATAATTATAAGAGAAATAATCGTTACTATTGGAATGGTTAGAAAAAGAAACTCAAACGGCCCCCTCACTATTATATCTTCTGTGTTTAATTCCCATCTATAGATCGTTGTGCTATTGGTGAATTTTTCAATGATCGTGGAGATCCCAGAAGAATTTATAGTTAACTCGATCCTAGTGTTGTTTCCATAATCTAATGCAATTTTATTTCCATTGATAGTGTAATTTAAGAAACCAGCAGTTTTTACAGCCTCTCCAATAAGGGTATAATTAACCGGGGTGGGGAACAAAAACAAATTTCCGCTGTAATAGCCTTCTTCGGACCAGTTTAAAAAGTTTAACGTTTTATTATAAGCCATATAGAACGAATTTTCGTATCGCGGCACCCAATTAAACCTATAATAAAATTCAAGAGTGTAATTCATAAACAGGTAATTTTGAGAGTTATATGTTTCATTATATATTCTGGAAGCGGTAAATCGTACGAAATCAACATCCAAATACCACGATTCTGTCGCGTTTATGGTTTCCCAAACGAATCTATCTGCCTCTTTCGCGGGAAAAACAGATTGACCTAATACTGTTGCACTAGAGAAAGAATTAGGGAAAAAAATTAACGAAATTAATAAAGCCAAGGCGGAGAGCCTATAGATCCGTTTGTGATTCATGCTATTCTTAAACTATTAATAGTTAATCTTTTACGAATAGATAATTCTACTCATTTTATATATTTAAGCTTAGATAATTAATTATCAAACTAATTTGATATTTTATCAAGTCTCTGGTCGTCATTTTTCTAAAGCCTTCTTTTCTAGCATTTTAGAATAATCTTCCCATTTATCGTTTTCTTCTTGTTTCTTTTTAGTAATCTCGAAAAAACAAGTCTCTGCTCCGGCTGGAATCGTATTTTTGAATTCTACTTGAAATTCGTTACTTAAAACACCAGAATCTCTAAAAGCTTCGATGATGCCTTGTACCAAATATCTTTGAACCCGGCAATCAAAAGCCTTGTAAACATCCTGTAAGGGGCACCAAATTATGTCAAAAGAACATTGATCGTCGTTATCAATATGTGGGTCCTCGACTGAAGTCCATGCTTGAGTATTTATAATCGTTGCTAAAAAACTCATTAGTTCTATATCTGAAATATTAGGAGGTAATTGAATATCTTCAATAATTTGGTTTCCCATACTGTAGCCCGTTTTAATTAAAGCATCTATTATTACTTCTTGACCCTCCTTTCCTAATCGCTTTTCAGCTTCCTTCATAATGTTAATGACGGCCATTGACATAAATAATCCAAATTGTAATAGAGATGTGGGATCAAAATCATTACGAGGTAAGACTTCATTTCTAAACCTATTTAACGCTTCTTTAAATGGTTCACCAAGTGTAGTTTGGTTCCATGTAGCCTCCTTTCGATTACCTCCCTTTAAAATTCCTTTTTTGCTCACTTTACAAAACACCTAAATTTAAAATACAAGTCATTTTGTAAATAATATAATTGAATGTAACTTAAAAACCTAAATTTATTTTCTAAGGGAGTGAGAAAATTGAAAAAGGTGGTACTTTTACGCCATGGAGAGAGTGAATGGAACAAACAAAATAGATTTTCCGGCTGGACAGATGTAGATCTCTCAAGTGAAGGGATTTTGGAAGCTGAAAAGGCGGGGCAATTATTGAAAGAAAATGAATTCACGTTTGATGTTGCCTTTACTTCAGTTCTCAAAAGAGGGATAAGAACGCTATGGATTGTTTTAGACGAATTAGATTTATTATGGATACCAGTCTATAAATCGTGGAGATTAAATGAGAGACACTATGGTGCGCTCCAGGGGCTTTATAAAGCTAAAATGGCTGCCGAAATGGGAGAAGAACAAGTTTTAATCTGGCGTAGAAGTTACGATATTCCTCCACTACCTCTTAAAACATCTGATCCAAGATATCCTGGAACCGATATTCGTTATAAAGATTTAGATTCTAAGGACATTCCCTTAACGGAAAGTTTAAAAGATACTTTTGAGCGATTTTTACCTTATTGGCACGAAACAATAGTTCCAACAATCAAAAATGGAAAAAGAGTGTTAATATCCGCACATGGTAATAGTTTACGCGCTCTTGTGAAGTATTTAGACGATGTTTCTGAAGAAGAAATCGTAAAGTTGAACATTCCTACTGGAATACCGTTAATATATGAGTTAGATGATAACCTAAAACCTATTAACCATTATTACTTAGGCGATCCAGAAGCAGTAAAACAAGCTATTGAAGCGGTAGAAAATCAGGGGAGAGCAAAATAAAGAAAATTACTTTAGAGTTTATTTCACGATTCTTTTGAAATTTTAATTTTATCCCTAGTCATACTTACTTCGTGTTCGACGACCCAAATCATCACCAAAAAAAAAAGAATCCATTCAGTAAGATGAGCTTCATCTATAAATAAGTAGTTATTAAAGAAATTTATTGATGTAAAAAATATAAATATTATAAAAAACGCAGCAGCAATAAAACCTGATGAAGCTTGAAGCTTAGAAATTCCTTGAGTGGTCCACTCGGATATTCCGTAAAAAATAGAAAAAGATAATCCTCCTAAGAAGAAAAATGCAGCTGAAAAATTGTGTAACTCTTGTGTAACAACATAAGGAAACACGCCTAAAAAAACGCTCCCAAGTGATGAGGTTACCCCTGAAATAAACGAAACAAAAATTAGAAGTCTGTGAGTATTTTTCCTACGCAAGTAAGCACTAAAATTTAGGAAAAAAAAGATCATCACCAGTCCTGATAATACCATTCCTATATTAAAAACAAGTCCAGCTCCTTTAGGGCCCCCACCTAAATGGCTTAAATAGTGAGTGCGAAGACTGAAGGAAGGGTCATTTAAAGCGTAAATAGCAGTTGAGATTATAACTGTAAAAAGCGGCATGAGAGTTCCTATAAATCTTAAATAACGTCGATAAATTCGGTTAGATACCTTCTCGTATTTTTTGAAAAGAATCATAGTTCACAAATGCTCGATTTAAAACTATATGTTTATTTAATACTAGAATTCTTAATTAAGTCTTGGCATCGTTTATAAGCGTAATAACGAAAAAATGTCAAAATGTCAAAATGTCAAAATGTCAAAATAATTGAAAATATAATGATTTGATATTTTATTAGTAGGAAAAAAAGAGTTTAAAAAGATACTAGTATATTTTACCAACAGCGCTTAACTATGTTTTGAAAAAAATAATTGAGCTTAGTATAATTATGGAGAAGCATTTACTAATTGATAACCCCACGGTTTCAAATGTGGTTTTTTATCCTCGAAAGACAGCAATTCCAAATAATTTGGGACCAAATGTAGAAATTCTTAAGTTCCATATTGATGATGATGTTTTAATTGGTGGGTTTTTTTATAAAAATGATAAAAATTTACCTACGATTCTATTATTCCACGGGAACGGTGAAGTTGCCCTAGATTATCGATCTATAGCCCCTATATTTTATAAATGCAATGTAAATTTAGCAGTTGTTGATTTTCGAGGATATGGGTTTAGTTCAGGGGATCCTTTTTATACTAGTTTAATATCTGACGCGATGCCTATTTTTACGGAGTTTACTGAATGGATGGATGAGCGAAATCTGTTAGATTCTCTATTTATTCTAGGAAGATCGCTGGGAAGTATTTGTGCCGCTGAAATTGGAGCACATAATCCAACTAAACTGCGCGGAATAATATTTGAAAGTGGATTCGCTAGCACCTACAACATGATGGTGAATCTATTTCGAGTGAGCAGCCCTTATTTAACCCCGGAATCATTAAACGAATACTCGAACCACACTAGAGTTAGAAAATTTTCAAAATCAACGCTAATCATCCACGGTACAAGTGATTGGATAATACCTCCCACGGAAGCTGAGTTGCTCTACAAAAATTTGCCTGATAATATTGACAAGAAATTATTATTAATCGAAGGCGCGGGTCACAATAATATCCTCTCTTTCGAAAAGGAATATTTTAGTCCCCTATCAGACTTCATTAAATTTAATAAATAAAGATTTTTGGTTTCTTTTAATAATTAATTAATTATTGCATGAGTAAGATTTATATAATAAAGCAACTAGCTTATTTTAAGGAAAATCTAAATATATTAATTAATTGAATTAGAAAATATACTAAATTTTTGAAGAGAGTGAGAAGAAGTTATGAAGGAAGAAATCTCAAAACTGCTGAAAATAACATTCTTAATACATTTCTTTGTTGCTGTAATCTTTGGATTAGTTTTTACATTTATAGTTGAGATCTACATAGACCTTATTAATTGGCCTTTTCCAGATCCTGTTACAGGGCGTGTTTTAGGAGCAATGTTCTTAGGAATTGCTACAGCTTCGCTTTTAGCTTGGAGAGAGACCAAATGGGAAAGCGTAAAAATCGTCGTACAAATGGAAATTGTTTGGCTCGCGATAGGCATAGCTGTTCATTTTTTCGCTATTTTTGCATTTCCGGGGCTTCCATTTATGATGTGGGTTCAAGCTGGAATCTTAATATTTTTTTTCGTAGCATTCATGTGGTTCTACTTTGATCAAGAATGGGCCAAATAGTTGTTCAAATAAATAACTGAATTTAAGGCAATCTTAAAATCTTTTACTTTTTTTATTTTTAAGCTTTTTTTTACCAAATATAGAAATCCAGATTGATAATGCAATCGTTTTAAAAATAATTTAACCAAATATGAGAATTAACTTAAAAATTAGATTAAAAAGAGCTATGCTTTAAATTCGCTAAGTAATAATCTTTGAAATTCTTCATCTTTTTCCCGAAACGGTATATCCTCGTTTCCAGAGTAGATGTCTATTATTATAATATGGTTAAATAATTCTTTAAATGATATTACAAAATCAGATAAATTTGATTCTAATAAAAAAGAATAATCATGGTGCCTACTTTCAGATGTATTTGAACTCATTTTGATTATTTTTTGCTTTTTACTTTAATATTATACCATAAAACTTTAAATGAGCGGACCCGACAAATTTAGTGGAATAATCGTAATTTTAAACAATAAGAGTCATAGAATTTGCTTGCTGGAAAGTAACTCTTGCTTTAGGATACGCTTGATTTTTAGATTCTCTTGCTCCCTTAATTGATATTCTTTTGTATCCACTGAATAGATGTCTATTGGGTAATTTTTTTTATATATGTTTAGAAAGAGTAAAATTAAGTTCGTAATATTTTTAAAGTTGCTTCTAATGTTTCTGGAAGTGCAGAGTTTTAGCAAAAGCTCAGATAAAAATGTAAATTTATTTTTTTGAACCTGAAATTCGTCTGGCATTTCTGCGAAATTATTGATCGTGTTTAAAATAATTTGGTGCTCTTTATTCCAAGTGTTTAAGATCTTGATTTCCAATTTAATAGAGAAGTAGAATTTAGTGGATATTCTAAAAAGAAATATTTAAAGAAATAGTTTTTATTTAAAATGGTTGTAAACTAGTATAAGATACCTTTGGCAACGAGGATCACTTTACCGCCAACAGCAATAAAGTATTTACCGCTCTTTTCCTCACCTTTTAATAAAAGTAAAGATTCTCTTCCTATTTCATAACCTTGTTCAACGCGAATTTCAATCTTACTCTTACCAAAATATTCGTGTTTTACCAGGTACGCCGCTAAACAACCGTTGGCAGAACCTGTTGCTGGATCTTCTGGAACACCGTAGAAATCAGCAAAGAACCTGACGTTTAAATCGTTTTTTTCGTCGTATGTTTCAGGACAAAATACTAAAATTGTTTTAGCTTGAGTATTTTGAATGAGCGATTGGTATTTTTCTTTGTTAATTTGAACGCGTTTTATCGCATCTAAGGATTTTAAAGGCACAATTATGGTAGGAACACCGGTTGAAACGCCTTGAATCTTAAACCTACTGTCAATATCGCTCTCGTTTATACTTAAAACATCGGCGACTAAATCTGGAGCGAAAAATCCGTTGAAAGTCGGTTCTTTATGCTCCATCCATGTTTCAGCCAAAAATTCACCTTTATACTTGAATAATATTGGAATTTGACCAATCTTAAGATTTAAAGACATAGTCTTTGTTTTTCCCTTCATAAATTCTTGCTGCAAGATAAATGCGGTTCCAAGTGTAGGATGACCTGCAAATGGTAATTCTACTTCAGGTGTAAAAATTCTAACGGTGGAATTCTCAATTGAGGTGATAAATGTAGTTTCTGAATAGTTCATTTCTTTCGCAATTCGCTGCATTTCGTCGTCAGTCAGCGTATCCTCACTAATAACAACGGCAAGTTGATTTCCGGAGTATTTATACTCCGCAAAAACATCAACGATATAAAAAGGAATTCCTTCAGATTTTGATTCAGCCATAATATGAACACGGATTTCTAAGTTAATTCAAAATTGTCTGTCTTATAAAAAGTTACTACATTTTAATATATTTTTAGACTACAATATATATTAAATGTTATTAAAAAAAAATCGATTCCGTTAGAATTATGTTCCACAAGAGGCTAGCATGAAGGACAGCTCTGATATACCTAATAAAGAAATAGAAAGTCATCACACTCGAGGGAAATTTTTAACTAAATTTAATTTAAAAGAGTTTGGTGGAGCGCTCGGTGATTGGGGGACATTAATTCCATTCGTTATTGGATATGTCTCAATAGTAGGGTTAAATCCTGCGGGGGTGTTTTTGTGCTTAGGTATCACCAACATCATTCTAGGGATCAAATTTAATTTACCTTTACCGGTGCAACCTCAAAAAACCATTGGTACGATAGCATTATCACAATCACAACCGTGGAGTCCCAATTTAGTTATTTCAACGGGTTTCGGCACGGGGATAATATGGGCGATATTAGGATTTACGAAATTATTAGATAAAATAGTGAGGAAAGTCCCTCAAGTAATTGTTCGCGGGATTCAATTGGGATTGGGGTTAATTTTAGGTTGGACTGCACTCCAACTAATAGGTACTGATATCTTACTAGGTATTATTTCGATTTCAGTGATTATTGTTCTTTTTAAATTCAAGAGAATTCCTTCTTCTATAGTTTTGGTTGCGTTAGGAATTATTTTAATTATATGGAATCAATCTATAATCTTATCCGATATTCAGTTCAAGTTGCCAATTTTTACTTTTCAAATCCCTCAATGGGAAAACATCATATGGGGTATGCTATTCGCGGGTATAGCTCAACTTTTTCTAACTTTAACTAATGTAATGATTGCCACGGTAAGTCTTATTAAAGAACTGTTTCCTGAAAAAGATGAGGAAGTCACTGCGAGCGACCTTGCTCTGAATATGGGATTAATGAACATTTTTACTCCGTTTTTAGGAGGGATTCCTTTATGCCACGGATCAGGGGGACTTGCATCTCAATATGCTTTTGGGGCGAGAACGGGTGGTTCCATGATTTTAGAAGGGCTTTTAGAGATTTTCCTCGGGCTTTTTTTATCAGACACATTGTTTTTGATTTTTACCTCGTTCCCTGAAGCGATTTTAGGAGCAATGCTTATTTATACTGCTTTTTTATTAGCAAAGATTTCATTTAAAGACTATAGTTTAAAAACTGTACCAATCATCATTACCTCAGCAGTTTTGTGTTTAATCTTTAATATCACCGTAGGTTTTGTAGTTGGTTTAGTTTTATATTATATTTTTAAACTTATTGAGAAGAAACTGAACACTTAGAATTAAGTAATAAAAAAATAGAAGTTTTTTATAAATACATATTGAGTTTATCCAAATCTTTTTGGATTAAGGACCGTTTTTTCTCTTTTTCTTCTTCTGCCCCATACCCTTGTTGGTCTTCTTTAATGTGACTTAAATCTTCGTCGTAAGCGTTTTCCACCATCATACCATATTTCATCGCGTAAGCCACTAACTCAGGAATTACGGTAATCATGCTTTTGAAACTAAAGATTTCGCTTAATCGGCTTAAAATTTTTATCATGTCTTCGAATGGGTTCACGTTGATGCTTGGGTTTTCCATTATATCCATAATTCTGGTGAAAAGCACCTCGTAGAAAATGTTTAATTCTCTTTCATCTAAAGCAAAACCATTTTCTTCTTCTTCTTCTTCTTCTTCTTTTTCCATTGTTATCTCTCCAAATTAATTGATTATGATTTTAAGTTTTTATTAAGTAAATAATTAAACAATGATTTTTTAAATTTTTAGATAGGAAAGAACTTGTTTTTTTAAAATTCCTTCTCTACTGTATAAAATCAAGAAAGTAAGCTTCTCTTACTTTAAATCAATCTAAAGCTCTTGCATTAAAAGTTTTTTGTATTCCTTTTTACGTTTACTAGAAGAATCTTTCTCATCATTAGCAGAATCTGATTTTTTAAAGAATTCAGAAAATGGAATTACAACTTTAGAGAGATTGTGTTGATAATCTAAATCGGTTTCGTAGATTTCCTCTAACCTTTCACGAATAGCTTTTCTAATTTTTTCAGTACTCATCTTAGATTCACTTCATTCAATTACATTGATTTATTCTTTAGGTATTATGTTTCGATAACTTCTTAGAACTTCTTCAAACTCTATTTTCATTAGTGCTCTGTAAATAGGATGTCGATTATTAAATAGAATCGATTCTTCTCCTGAATAAATATCAGTTTGAGTAGGAAATAGTTTATTTGGTTTAATGAATTCAATTTCGAGTTTTATGTGCTTAACCAATTATATCACATCCCTATTACAATAGCAATTTTAGCCTATTCTTTTTTAATTATCAAACCGTCTTCGTATATCAGATTTAATCCTAACTTTAGTAATTCCTTTCGATAACCAAAAACAACTCTCTGAAGTGTTTTTTGATTAACTTCAAGAATTTCTGCTAATTCCTTCGAGTTTATACTAGATATTGTTTCAAAAAGTTTAGGCAACTGTTCAATAATCTCTTTATCTAATTCTTTCAATTCTTCTTTAATCGACAATCCTTTCGTTTCTGCGAGAACTTGTCTCCTTATACCTGCTAAATCAATTTCCCATGTGTTCATTATGCGCTCAGAGTTTTGATTTATCCACTCTTTTATCATTTGATAAATTACAGCTGCTTTAGAATTAGCAATGACACCCTCTAACGCGTCAATTATTTTGTAATCAATGTTTTCTAAATTGACCGTAATCCTCTTTTTACTAGTTTCAGTATTGTCGGGTGTCATTTCGTCTAATCTTAATATTGTCGAAATTTAGTTAATTCTATTTTATATGAAAAAGTTCGAATATTTAAACATTGCGAAAAATGCATCGAAGTGATGCAAGTTGCATCACCTTTAAATAAAATGAGTGTCATTCATATATTATCAAAGTGATATATCGATATTTCTTTGATAAAAATATAAAAGCTAAGGTTGCGTGTGTGAAATGTTGGAATTTTATACTCCCGATTATGAAATTTTAAACACGAAAGAAAGAATAACCATTGATTTACTAAAAGATGGAGAAGAATTTCTAAAGCAATTTGACATTAATCAGGATTTCATACTTGATACGGTCTCGTTAATATATAGATATCTAAGAATTAAAGGAAAGATACCTCATAATTTGTTTAAATTTTATATTGCAGCTTATTACATAGTTACGAGGCATCCATTCGCGTTTCCTGTCCATGAAACGAAAAAAGATTTCTGTAAAAACTTTGATTTACAAATCAGCTCGCTGGAATATTGCGTCGACAAAATTACATCTATTTTTGGTTATATTAAAATTTTAGACGACATGAATTTTCCCTACTTTATCGATCCTGAGCGAGACTTAAGTTTAGAGATAATCAAGAATATAGTAAAATCGAAAATAGAAGCGGCTATGATGAAATTCTTATTGTATAACAGACCTATTAATTCACAGATATTGACAGAAGAATTAGTGAGCGACATAGTTTTTGAGCATAAGGCCTTTCCTGAAGAACTCTTTAGACAGTTGTACGATATAGTTTCTATTCTTGTCGAAGAGGCGTTTGTCGATCACAACGAATATGTTATGCTTCAGCAAAAATATTTTATTTAATCAAATAATTTTTTTTACTCTTATTCTCAATAAAATTTGCACATTCTTTTAGAATTACTAATTTTAATGATTTATAAAAATCAAACTTATATTAAAACGTTGGATCCTAAAATCTTAAGATGTCAGATGTTAATTTGGTCATCGCCTTAATTTTAGGATTGGTCATTGGTGTTCTGTTTCTTTTAACAGAATTTTATCACGAAAATTACTGCTTTGAGTGTAAAGGTCCTAAATCAAAAGAAAAGCAAGTTTCCATAGTTGCGGGATTTTCAATTGCGTATTTTTTTCTAAAACTGCAACCTGAAATATTTCAAGAGTTATCTCTATATAATCGAGAAATTTTTACTTATTCTGCTATCTTTATTGGTTTTTGTTTTATACACTTAAGTGAAAAATTGATTTTAAAACGTGTTGGTAATAAATGTAGAACTATAATAAAAGATTTAGTTATAAAAAAAAAGCAGTTAGAAATTGAGGAAAAAGTAACGGAACACAAACTAAGCGACGAACTTGAAAGAGAAAAATGGGACAAACTTACGCTAAGAAAATTAGCTGGAACGTTAACAGGCTTAAATCAGCAAGATAAAGAACTAAAGAAATATGAAAAAGAGATTAAAGTAGAGCTTCAATCGCGCTTAAATAAAGATTTAGAGAAAGTTCATGTCGTGATAAACTACTTTTATCACTTAATTGTAGGATTAATTATATTTAACTTACTCAAAGAAATTTTAATTTCAGGGATATTATTTTCATTTTTTGCCATTTTGAAGGCAACAATTTCTAATACTTCAAACAGACACATAAAAATTTTCGATATTAATATTCATACTAAAATCGAAGAACATAATTTTATAAGAATAATTTCTATCACTTCTGTCTTAACCGGGATTATTATAGGCTTGATCTTCGAAGTATTTTACCCTATATCATCGTTTGTTATATTCCACTGTTTTGCGTTTATTTCGGGTATAATTCTCTATATTATTGTCCGAGAAGTAATCCCACAAGAAGAGAAAGGGCGTCCTTATTATTTTATATCTGGGGCAACTATTTTTATTATAATCTTGATATTTATTGAACTATTGTCTAACTATTTTTTAATAGGATAATGAGTGTTAGTGAGGTATAAACTTCCAATAGGTAAGTTTGTCTAAATTATCGTCTTTTTTTATCCTATATTTGTAACTTAAAGAATCATTTGAGAAACAATAATTCCATGAATTAAGTATTGAAAAATAATTATTTTCCCACTCGTTAAGCGCTAATACAATGTTTAAAAATTGCTTTTGGAAGTTAATGGGTACTGAATACTCCTCAAAATGAAAGAAAGGCGATATTGTGGAAGGTTCGCTTCTAATTAACCATCTATCTTCTGAAATTTTTGAATATATATATTTTCCTGATTTATCAAACTTAGAACATAAACGATTTGATGTTAGAATTATTCCTAATAAATTAGGATCGTATTCTTTCTTTTTCCGAACATTGTAATGTAAGTTACAAAGAACGAAAACATTATCTTTTACTTTAATGGTAAATTTATCGTTTCTAAAGATGAAAATAATCGGAAGAATTAAACTTATTAACAAATAAAAGAAAAGAGAATTTTGAATCAGAATACTCCAGGAAGTGTCAGTAAATTGGATAAGTCTAGTATCTATATAAAATAGAATTGCGATAGAGACTGCAGTTAGAATCATAAATAATCCAACGCTCTCAATTTTCCTTATGAATTCAAATCCCGCGTGTTTAGTTTCACGTTCGATATATTTGATTAGAGAAGGTGTAAATTTAACTTGACTTAATCGAAGAAAATATATTATTAAGAATATACACGTACTAAAAAGCGTCCAACTTAGAGTTAAATTTAAGGGAAACAAATGCCCTCCTGAACTATAGCCCTCAGATCCTAATAAGTCAGTAATAAAATTCTTTTCAATATAGGGTAAATAAACGTAGAGTAAATAACTAATTGCTACTGTTAAAACGACAACAATATATACAATTGATTTTAGCGCTTTTTTAATGTATTCTGTTCTTATAATCTTTACAGAATCTTCAAAACTCTGTTCATCCTCAAAGTTCAGCTCTACTACGCTCTTTAGAGAATTTCTCATATTTCATCGCTCCATTTTTTAGCTTGCTCTACTTCTTCTTGAGGGGATTTCCAGTAGTTCTGAATGATCTCCCTAAATACTCTCAAGTCTGGATTATTTTCTTCGTTTAATTTTATAATATGGAATTTTTCAGTTTTCTTCTCAACCGTAATGTAGTTAGCTTCTTCTAAATATGCAATTGCAGGTTGTATTTTCTCTAATCTATCGATATTCAGACAGTTTTTCACATCCGTTTTGTTTACTACTTTATTTGGTCCTGTTAGTTTTGCTATGGCCATTAATACATGGGCACCTCTCATAGGTGCAATTGTTGCAAGTTTGTCGAAAATCGTACTCATGCTTTTCAACAATTTATCAATATCGTTGTAGAAATCTACTTTTGTATGTCCTGTAAGCTTTAAACTCGTTTTAAAATCGTCGATTTTGTATTTATCTAAAAAATCTTTATACGATTGAGACATGGTTAATTAAAAATACCATAATAGGCTATATATATCTTTTTATTTTAAAGATAAGCTCAAATTTTGTGGATAGCATTACCGTAGAACATTGATGGAATACATGTTTTATGTAATAAGGTTTAAATTAACTGAAATATATAAATCAGAATAATTTATAGGCAAAGTAAAGATTCAAACTTCTAAAAATTGATGGAAAAAGATTTTACATGGTAGATATTTAGAAATAAATTTCTAGCAGAAAGGTTGACTCCTGTCGCCAAGACCTAATAATAAGGTCCGAATTAAAATAGGGTTAGAATGGCAAAATACGCGAAGATATCGCGCAACCAAAAGACAAAAATCCAGGGTGGCGCAGGAGTCTTGATTGTTTGTGTTTTTTCCCCATTTTACTCTAATTTTCCCAAATCAGGTCTATTCACATTAAGAAACTCTTGAGTATTATTTAAATCTCTTCACTAATATGGTTTACCGTAAATTAATAATTTTTTTATTGAACATTAGCACGCTAATTGATAAATCATAAAAATTACGATTTTACTGTGGGAATCCATTCCCAATCTTCAAGGGATATTTAAATGGGTAAAAATTATAAAGTGAAATCTTATTAGTGGAACAACCCTGATGCCAAAAATACCAATCTAATTCAAGATCCATTAATATACAATCTACTTATTATTGATTTTACTTCTAAAATTGCATTATTTTAACATAAATTACGATTTTGTCAAGAAAAACTTATTTTTGTCGGTAATAGTGTAATTTTTATTTTGGGTTTATTTGATGGGTTAATTTAGATCCTTATACAGAATAAGTGTAATTCTCTACAAAAATCCCGCATCATCTTTTAAATAGCTTCCGATCTAATTTTTATTCAAGATAGATAGTATTTTTGGAATATTAGGAGATAACGCCACAAATAACGTAGCTAAAACACTACCAATAGTTTTAATGTTTAGAGTAGTGTTGATAACAATATTCTATTGAACATTCATTCGTAAAGGGCTTTTCTTAATCGATTAGAATCATAAAATAGAATAAGCTTAAATGGAGGTAAATGTTAATTTTAAGAGCAAAAAAAGTAATTCCAAGAACTTATGAGCAGATATGTTTAGATAAATTAAAGGAAGTAGGAAGATCTACCGCCAGTGAATGGGCAAGCGCTATGGGATACGACACACACAACGCCCTAGCCAAGGTTATTAGAAGAATTGTGAATGATTCTCCTGAAAAGCTTTTAATCAATGCTAACAGGAAACCAAGGTATTATCAAGCAGTTTAGAAAATTTTATTTTAGTCTTCATATATTTTTCTTCTTTTTAAGAGGGAATTTAATTTTGAGAATACGCCTAAAATTAAGTTTAACTCTTTCTTTGAAACGAATGCGCGCTCAAACACATTTTTAAAGGCAAAAATAACATTTTCTGCAGTATATGTACGAATCTTTAGACTTTTACTCAGATTTTTTATGGTATTGTAAAGTATTTGTTTATCGTTCTTAGTTGCTAATAATACCGGTTTAATTCCTCTTCCTATAGTAATGTTGTGTATTTTATTAAAAATTTCATATAGAATTATTCCGCACGCGTGAGAGATGTTTAGCGTAGGATAATCATCGTCAGAGGGTATTCTTATCAATAAATCTGCAATTTCTATTTCATCGTTAGTAAGTCCGTGTGATTCTTTCCCAAATACTATAGCAATTGATAATGGTTTTTGCGAGATAGGTAGCGTTAAATCTCCAGGAAAGGTAGCTAATCTTCTAATATTTTTATAATGCATCCCCTTGGCTGTTGATGCAATAATTAAATCAAATTTATTCATCAATTCTTTATATCTATTCAGGTGGTCATTTTGATTATCAAGTTCTATAATGTCTGCATTAAAAAGGATATCTTTACCGTGCATGGCAAATCCTTGAGTATGACGACTTCGTATGGTTTCTGTGCTTTCAATAGGATTAAAAACAACTAAATTACTGAAATTAAAGTTTTTCATGAGTCGCGCTATAGAACCGATATTTGCCGCGTGTTCAGGCTGAATTAACACTATAGTGAAATCTAAATTGCTATATTCAGGTGCTATTTCAGTTAGTTGGAAATCTGCTATATCCTTTTTCAGTTGCTTTTTATTCATAGTATTAACTTATATGCACAATTATTCATGTTAAGATAAATACATAATTAGAAGCTAAAATATTAACTTTTCATAGCTCTTCCTCTTAATTTTCTGCGGAAAATTTTCCCTACGGTCGTTCGAGGTAAGATATTTATAAACTCGACTTGTCGGGGGTATTTATATGCGGCTAACCGTTCTTTAGCCCATTCGATAATTTCGCGTTCTGTTATTTTTCCGTCTTTATATTCCGGTTTCAAAACTACATATGCTTTAATAGTTTCACCAATATTCGCGTCTGGTGCCGATACTACACCAACTTCGAGAATTGCTGGATGTTCATATAATTTTTCTTCAACTTCTCGCGGCATTACTTTATATCCTTTATATTTAATGATATCCTTTGCACGACCTTCAATATAAAAATACCCTTGTTCATCCATCCTTGCTAGATCTCCCGTTCTTAACCAACCATCGATAATCGTTTTTTTTGTTTCTTCTGGATTTTTCCAATATCCCTTCATTACTTGAGGTCCTTTTATTAATAGTTCCCCAATTTCACCAAGTTCTAGTTCTTTTAAAGAATCTTGATCTACAATCTTAGCATCCGTATCAATTATCGGAACACCAATACTCTCAGAGCGGATTTCAGGCATCCACTTAGCCGCTATGTGAGTGATAGGTGAGGTTTCTGTTAACCCAAAGCCTTGTCCAACTCTAAATCCTACAATCTCTTCCCATTTCTTAGCTAATTCCGGAGGTAATGCAGCTGATCCTGAATTTGCTTCTTCTAGACTGGAAAGATCCCGTTCTGTGAAATCTGGATTATTTATTAACATTTGATACATAACTGGAACCCCAACATAATTTTTAACTTTGTAATACTCAATTGCTTCTAGAATGACAGAAGCGTTAAACGAGGGAAAAATTACTAACATTGCTGTTCCAAAAACTGCTACTATCATGACTAAAAATCCAAAAGAATGGCATAAAGGTAAAACTGATAAGTTTACTGTTTTACCAAAAGTATCTTCTCCTTCTTCTGCTTCACCAGCCATCAATAATGTTGAGAGTGTACAGGAAACCAGATTAGTATGAGTTAACATTACACCTTTTGGTAATCCCGTAGTTCCACCAGTAAATAAAAGAGCTGCAAGATCGTTTGTAGGATTTATATCTACATCTGGTTGAAGAGGTGCTACACCCTCGATAAACTCTTCAAAAGTTATCGTCCCTTCTTTGGCTAAATTTGCTTCTAGAAGGATTACATTTTCTAAATTCACATTTTTTTGTGCTTTTTTCAATGTTCTAAAGTTTCCTTTATGCACAAAAACAGTTCGTATATTTCCGGATTCCTTAATGATGTGTGTTACATCGCTCTCTTTAAGCAAGGGGTTAATAGGAACTATAATTGCGCCCGTTTCCATAATTCCAATACAACAAAAAATAAATTCTGGACAATTTGAAGTCATGATGCCTATATGTTCTCCCTTTTCTACTCCTAATTGATGTAAAGCATTAGCCAACTTATCAGAAATATAAATTAATTCTCGATAGGTATATTTTTTATCGGTTGATTTATTATAAACGCATACATTGTTAGGAAATT
>Ga0255055_10001456_pt1 | contig 17287 bp, 12 predicted proteins | sample JV7_2_27_MG_FD_188633 | JGI IMG/M metagenome (GOLD analysis project Ga0255055, IMG submission 188633) | Seawater microbial communities from Jervis Inlet, British Columbia, Canada - JV7_2_27 | ecosystem: Environmental > Aquatic > Marine > Inlet | place: Canada: British Columbia | collected... | reverse complement strand
CCTTAACGTCCTTCGCCGTCTTGCCCGTCGAGAGCACCTGCATGTCGCGGCTGCCATCGCGGTACACCGTGACGCCCTTACAGCCAGAGTGGAACGCGCGCTCGTAGATGTGAAAGACATCTTCTGTAGTCGCGTCGTGCGGGAAGTTGCAGGTCTTGCTGATGGCGCTGTCCGTGTGCTCCTGGAAGGCCGCCTGCATCCGGATGTGCCAGTCAGGTGTGACATCATGAGCCGTGACGAACACGTTCCGCCAACGCTCCGGCACTTCGGGGAAGTCTATGTGGCCTTCCTCTGCGATGCGCTTGATGAGTTCGTCTGAGTGCCATCCTTCACGCTTGGCGATGTGGACGAAGTCATCGTTCACATCGGGCATCAAAACGCCCGCCTGGTTTCGCATGAACGCCACGGCGAACAGGGGCTCGATTCCCGACGAGCAATGCGCGATGATCGAGATCGTTCCGGTTGGCGCGACCGTCGTGAGGTTGCAGTTGCGCAGCAGTCGCATCGGCCGCACTCGCTCACCCGTGCTGCTACGGGCAGCGGTCTCGTCCGGCCCCCAGATGCTCTTTTCCCATTCAGGGAATACGCCGCGCTCACCAGCAAGGCGTTCGCTCTCGACCTTCGCTTCGTGATCGACGAATTGCATCAGGCGTCGAGCCCACTCGATCGCCTCGTCGGAGTTGTATGGCACGCCGAGACGGACCAAGAAGTCCGCCCAACCCATGATCCCGAGTCCGATCCGCCGGATCCGGCTTGCGAGGTTCGTGATCTCCGGCAGCGGGTACTTGTTGGCATCGATGACGTTGTCGAGGAAGTGGGTGCACAGATGAATCGTGCGCCGCATCCCATCCCAGTCGACTTCGCCATCGTTCACAAAAGCGCCGACGTTGATGGAGCCCAGGTTGCAAACGTCATACGGGAGAAGCGGTTGCTCACCACACGGGTTTGTGGCCTCGTAGCTCCCGAGGTGCGGCACCGGGTTGTAGCGGTTCGCCTCGTCGATGAAGAACACACCGGGCTCGCCGGTCTTCCAGGCTCCGTCGACGATCTTCTGGAATACTTCGCGGGCGTCGTACTGCCCGACGACCTCCCCAGATCGCGGGTGGATGAGGTTGTACGGTTCACCCGCTTCAACGGCTTGCATGAACTCATCGGTGACAGCCACCGAGATGTTGAAGTTCGTGATCTTGGTGATGTCGTCTTTGCAGTTGATGAAGTGCAGGATGTCAGGGTGGTCGACACGCAGGATGCCCATGTTGGCACCACGACGCGTACCGCCCTGCTTCACGACTTCAGTCGACGCATCGTACAACGACATGAACGACACGGGTCCCGAGGCAACCCCCATCGTGGAGCGTACGACATCGTTCTGGGGACGCAGCCGGGCAAACGAGAACCCGGTGCCGCCACCAGACTGGTGCACCAGCGCCATGTTCCGGAGCGTGTCGTAGATCCCGCTCTCTTTGGTCGAGAGCGCATCGTCAACGGGGAGCACGAAGCAGGCAGAGAGCTGTCCGAGGGGTCGGCCGGCATTCATCAGGGTGGGGCTGTTGGGCATCCATACGCGTGTTGCCATCAACTCGTAGAACGCCTCCGCCAACGTCTCGACGGCACCGGGACTCGCTCCGTAGCGGGCCTCGGCCTCGGCAATCGTGCGTGCAACCCGCCAGAGCAGGTCCTGCGGCTCTTCGGCTGGCTGCCCCTGGTCATCCTTGATCAGGTAGCGTCGCTTGAGCACCGTTTCGGCGTTTTCGCTGAGTTGTGGCTTCATGCTTTTCCCGGTATCGCCCCCAAATGCCATGTTCGCCCCGTCTCGAGCACGTTGGTGAGTGTGATATGTATGAAGTTAATCGAACCACGAAGGGCCGTACCGCTTACTCAGTGCGGCGGAGCAAAGTAGAAGGCGCCACGATGACATGCAAGTGGCGACGGACGCCACGAGAAATTGCGCCCCCTGGGTATTCACATCACATACTTGCTATCCGGCATCAGCACGTGATCGGACCTTGGGTGTCGATACCTTCCAAGATCAATCAATGTCTCGGGTAGGTTCCCTCGCGATGCCGTTGCGCCTGGGCCACGTAGTGCTCCCACGTTTCACGGGTGCGTTGGCGCAGTTCTTCATCAACCGGTCGGACGACCTTGGCGGGAACGCCCAGAACAACCGAGCCGGGGGGGATTTCCATGCCTTCGGGAAGGAGTGCCCCTGCTCCAATGACCGAGCCGGTCCCAACCCGCACGCGGTTGAGCAGGATCGCGCCCATGCCAATCAGACAATCGTCCTCGACCGTGCACCCGTGTAGAATGGCGCGGTGCCCTACGCCCACTCGGCTCCCAATGTGGCACGGCATGTCCTCATCCACGTGCACCATGGAGAGATCCTGGATGTTGGTCTGTTCCCCGATGGTGATCGGGGCCATGTCCCCGCGGACGACCGTGTTGTACCAGATGGAAGAGTCACGGCCCAACGTGACCTCCCCGAGGACGACGGCCCCCGGGGCGATGAAGGCAGTTGGGTGGATCACGGTGGAATGGGGGCTACTGTTCCGGCCGGCCCTGGATGGGTACCCGAATCCACCCTTTAACCGGCCGGCCACCCTTCGCAGCCGGACTGAACGTCAAGCTCCTCCGCGCCCACATTAGGGCAGCGGCGTCGAACGCGGAGCGCTCGCGGGCCGTGGATTGCCAACGTAGCGGCGTGCCGTCCGCCCCAACCTCAACCCAGTAGACGCTGGTAATCCGACGCTGAATCTCAGGGCGCCGGACAATATAGGGTCCAGGTGGAGTAGCCACCGGCGGTGAGTCAAAACAGAAGCGATTGAGGTTGAACGTCTCACCGTTTCGCGGGTCGTCACACTGAGCGACCGGAGCCGGGGGTTCCTCGGGTACGATGCGAACCATCTGCACGCGAACGTTCGCCGTGTCCCCCCGCGCTACAGGTACCGACGTCTCGAAGTCTTCATAACCCGACCGCTGGACCCGGACGTGAACCGACCCCGGCGGGCGTTCGTGCGTCAAACCCTGCACGTTCTCGCCGTCCAGAAACACGCGACTTCGGCCAGCGACACCCGTGAGCACCAACACGCCGGTCTCCGGCAATGGGGTCGGTGTTGCGGCCGTGTCTGCGACTGCGGTCGTGTCCTCGACCACCGTCGAATCCCCTGCGGCAATCAACAGCGAATCCTGCCCCGACGGCACTGAGTCATCGGGTGGAATCGTGGGGCCGGGATCCGGTTGCGACGCTTGCTGCATGAACGGCAGCGGCCACTGCGCGTCCATCATGAAATACCAGTAGCCTCCGGCACCGCCCGCACTGAGGAAGATCATCAGGAACAACCCCACCAGGATGCCGCCGCGCTTCTTTTTCTTCTTCGGCTCCGGAGGTGCTGCCGTCTCAGGGATTGGCGTGGTCGGCGTGGTCGGCGTCACCGGCGATACCGGCGTCCGCATGGCCAGTTCGACTTCCGATGGCCGGATCACCGCGGTGGGTGCGTCAGCAAGTGAATGCCGCGGCGCGAGTTCCGCCGCGGATCTCCCACCCTGCAGCACCGCTACCAACTCGCTTGCGGCCTGGAACCGATCTTCCGGTGACTTGGCCATCATGCGCTTGATGACCTGGAACAACTCACGCTCGGCGGCGGTGGCCAACTGTGGAGTGGGTACCTCCTCCATGATGTGCTTGTAGCCAATAGAGAACGCGTCCTCACCGTCGAACGGCACCTGCCCGGTCAGACACTGATACGCCACGACACCCAGCGAGTAGATGTCGCTGCGGCCATCGAGCTGCTGAGCACGCGCCTGTTCCGGGCTCATGTAGTGGGGCGTCCCGATGGACATCCCGGTGCCCGTGAGTCTCGTGCCAGTCGCTGCCTTGGCTATGCCGAAGTCCGTCAACACCGCGTGACCCAACTCATCGAACATGATGTTGTCGGGCTTCATGTCGCGGTGCACGATCTGGTGCTGGTGCGCGTAGTTGAGGGCACCCGCAGTCTCGGCAAGCATGCGACGGATTTGGTCGACGTCGAGCTTCCCTCGTTGCTCGAGTTGCTCTGACAGCGAACCGCCGCGCAGGTACTTCATCACGAAGTAGATCACGCGACCAGACTTGGCCACGCGGTAGATCGGAATGATGTGGGGATGCTCGAGCTGCGCCGAGGTGCGCGCCTCGCGCTGGAAGCGCTCTACGAACTGCTTGTCGAAGGCGAGGGAAAACGGGAGCACCTTGATGGCGACGTCGCGCTGCAGGTTCTTGTCCCGAGCCTTGAACACGATCGCCATACCACCGCGACCCAGCTCCGACTCGAGATCCCATTCCTCCTGCAGAGCATCGCGAACCGCGTCGAACTCACCGACTTCGGCGGTGTCGTCCTGGGTCGCCCCGGTGACCGTCGAAAAGTCGAGGCCACAGGAGGGACAAAATTTCGCGTTGTCGTCGGTTTCCGTACCGCAGCGGGAACAGTACATCTCCACTCCCCATCTCACCCAAGCTTAGGGTGCACCCAACCCATGTCAAGCAACTTATGTGCCCTCCACCTCCAGTACCGATTCCCGCTCGAATTCCCCGTCTCCCTGGGGGTCCTCGACGATTACCCGCAGTCGGTAACGGCCGGGTTCCAGGTCACTGATATCGACTGTTTGCAAAATGCGGCTGATGCGGCCGGAAGCCAGACCATCAAAAGTGAGCGAAATCGGGGGTCCGCCACCACCAAACAAACGCTTGAAGAACCCCAGCACCGACCCACCCCCTTCTTTCTGAACCTCCAGCCGGCTCCGGTATGGCGCGCCGCGTTCGAGCCCGTGCAACTCGTAGTAGACCTGGAGGCGTGCCGTCGACGGGAAACGCGCTTTGGGGGTGAGATTCACCGTGTCACCACCCGACACCCAAGCAAGCTCCGAATCCTCTCTGCCCACGATCAGATCACTCATCGTGATCGGATCGATCTCCAGATCCGGAACCTCCACGGTGTCTTCGACCACTTGGCCGGCGCTCCGACGGCTTTGGTCGAGGGCCACACGGACCGTGAGTTCACCGATCGGGACCGGCATAGCAAGGAAGCCCGTGACGTGTTCGTCCTCGTCGAATACCCGATCGGACGTGAACACGCTCGTGGAATCGACGTACACAACGGTCTCGTCCTCGGGCGTCTTCACGAGAATCCGCGTGCTGAGTCGGTAGGTAATACCGCCACTGGCGGCCTCCGGCACGAGTGCCGAGCCGGGTACCGAGTACACGAGGAGGAGCTGCCAACCGGATCCGGCGGAGTCACCAACGACGTAGGGATGCGCCCTGCCGTCGAGCATCGCCTCGTACCGCAGGGGAAAGGCGTCGGTCGTCGTCCCAATTTCAATCGATCGTGCGCCTGCGCGACGCTCCTGCGAAAGAAGACGGGATCGCTCGTTCGACGGAAACGTTGCCAGCCGCTGATAGACGGGATCCAGCGCACTGCGTGAGTTGAACAGCCGAGGCGCGCCCGGTATGCTCTCCGCCCCCGCCTGAAGTCGAAGCGCCTCGCCAGCTCCCAGCACGTCAGCCAGACTTTCGACCAGCTTGTAGTCCTGCACGTCTTCTGCAGCCAAGAAATGGAAGACGAGGATCTCGTCGGTCCGGTGGTACAACCATGACTGGTTGGGAGAGAGCGGCGAAGCCGCATCGTCGTACGCCACCCGATCGGGCTCGCCGTGACGGATGTAGATGATGCCACGATCATCGAACACCTGCTGGGTGTTCCGGTACGGATTGACGACATCGTAGCGCCGGTGACGACTCACGAGCGGATAGTGCTCGAGTGCGTAGAAGTAGCGTCGGTAGTGCTCGGCTATGCGTTCACCGGGAATGCGCAGGTTGCCGGCGTCCCGCTGCCACCAGAATGCCGCAAGCCAGTCTTCCCGTTCCGCGAGCGGTACGCCGTCGAACTCCTCTAGCTCGTCATCGCTGGCAGCCCAGCTCAGGTCTTCTCGGTAGAGTGCGGTGGCGATTTCCGATTCCGACCGGGCTGCTCCGCGAAGGTACGCCACCTCCCCCTGACGGGGACGTCCCACGAAGTACAACGACCGGGCGATCTCGAAATACGCTATCCCTGAATCCCCACCGACCTCGAGGAACCGCTCAAAAGCAACGACGGCCGAATCGCCATCCCCCGCCATCCGCTCCACCCTACCCCGCACCAGCTGCACCTCGGGCACATCGGCAGCATCTGTCGTCGCTGCCTCCCGCACCGCTTGGAGTGCCACCTCGACACGGGGCCGGATCTTCTGCCGCATGGCGACCTCGGCGAGGTCCACGACCGCCACGGCAAACGCCGGATCGGCAACGGCCGCCCTCGAGAACGCCGACACCGCCTTCGAGAGGAAGTCCTTGCCCAGCGCCTGGCGGATATTCTCGAAGGGAATGACGGAGGATTCGCCCATGGCAAGCTCAGCCAGCCCCAACCCGTACCAGGCATAAGGCCAATCTGGCTCCAACTCACTTGCCCACTCGAACTCGCCCGCGGCGTTGTCGTAGTGTGAGTTACCCTCGGTGATCTCACCAAGCCGATAGGACAGGAACCCAAGGCGAACGTGCATCAGCGCGTTGTCACGATCCACCCTGGCCACCTCGATCATCGAGGATTCCATGTCCAAGAGGGTGAGGCTGTCCTCGATGACCGCGACCTCCGACCGGAACTCCTCGATCGAATCGCGCTGCGCGGGGGACTGCGCACCAGCCGCCTGGGCAGCCACCAGGGCCAGGAGCCCGCCGAGCGGCCTGAGATCTCGCATATGCATACGCGTCATACCCATGAGCGCCTCATAGGTTTCGGCATCACGGGTCTAGAATGCCGATCCGAGCGCCACATACCACCGCACATGCCCCTTGCTCACCCCCAGGCCGTCTCGCAACGGGACGGCGGCGCCCCCGCGAATCCTGATCGGGTAGTCACGGATCAGGCCCACGTCGAGTACGATCTCCCCTCCGACGTCCCGCAATGCCGCAAGATCCGCTTCCTCTCCTTCGAGCCAGCCGCCACCGACCTCGGCAAACCCCGTGAGGGCGACCTTGTCGAGAAAGACAGGCAATCTGTTCCATCCTCGTGCCACCAGCGCAACGGGCACCCTCAGCTCCAGCACACCGGTGAACACACGCGTAAACACTCCACCCCGCGGATACCCGCGCATCGAGAACGCGCGCCTGCCCGTGCCGAATGCGAGCCCGGGAATGGTCTCCAACAGATCTCCCGATTCACCACCGATTTCCAAACGTTCCGGATTGGTTCCCCCCGTGCGACCTGCCGAGGCTTGTGCCGCAAGCACCCAATGCGAAAAGCCCGGGAGCGGCAGTGCCAGGTAGCCACTCGCCCTTCCCTGGACCCGGTACGACCAATTCGGGTCGGATATCCCCCAACGGCGCTTGTAGAAGCCATCCACGATCACACCATTCTCGGTAGAGATCGACAGTATGGGCCGTGACACGTGAGCCGCTCGGGCGCTGACCCTAGTCGAGAAATAGGTCGGCGACGAGCCCAAAGAGCGGCCGCCATCCTGCTCGTCGTAGTAGGCCTGCTGCTCGAGGCCCGTGCCGACGCGCAGATCCAAAGCGCTACGGTACCGTCTCCAACGCCAACCAAGACCGAAGTCGCCTCGCCTTTCTCGCTCCCCGATCAGGACCAGCGCTCATCCTTCGGGCGTTCCGCGGATTCCATCCCATTGTTGAGCCACCGACGCGTCCAGGAGGAAATGCTTCCAGCGCGTGTGCACGACACCAAGAAGTGCCTCCCAGCGGAACTGATCGAACGTAGCCCCGGCCGACGCGACGTAGAACGTCCGCCCTATGGGATCTTCTCCTGTTGTGAGAGCGTTGACGAACATCCCGGTGTTCCCTTCATCGTGCCAGAAGGGAATCCAGTACCGGGGGGTGAGTGCAGGCCAGGGGTTGAACCCACCGGCCGTGAGCGGCACTTCTGCGGCCGTCTCGAACGGCGCAGGCGTCGATGTCGGACCGGCTGTCGCCGCAGCGTCCGTCAGCTCGACTCTCACGAGCGCGTGGCCATCATGCAGCAACGTGGAGTAGTAGAGTGCTCCACCCTCCACCGGAGCTGGCTCCCTAGCTCCCGTCGGCTCCGCCGTAACGCGGAAGACTGCACCATCGACCAACCTGTACGCGTAGATCTGGGATGCCCCCTCCCGCTCTGACGCGAAGAACAGCTGTCGACCGTCATCGGACCACGCCGGATCGGAGTCCAAAGCCCGGTCGTCCGTCACCAGACGTTCCTCACTCGCCGAATCGGCATGCCACAGCACGATATCCCATCGGCCATCACGATGCCGTGCACCTGCGGTCAGCGAGGTCCCAGGTGCCGTAGCGACCCGGGCAAACGCATCGCCCTGCGGAGTGGGCAACACTGCGAGATCCCCATCTCGGTAGATCAGGAGTCGCCTTGCCTCCGCACCCTTGTCCACAGCTGCCACGTGTCCGTCGGCAGTGGCAAACGGATGCCCGAGGCGAGCGCCGTTCGTGACACGACGCCAGGACTCCCCGGGGCGCCAGCGGTACAGATCGCCGAAGATCTCGACGGGGGACGTAAACTCGAGCTGCACCACATAGAGCGTATCACCAACCCACGAGAGGTCCGCGGAGCCGTTCACGCGTTTCGAAGCGATCTCCTCCCACGTATCGAGGGATCGAACCACCACGTGTGCTTCAGTTCTTCCGGGATTGTGGACGTAGGCCAGCCGCCGCCCGTCCGGGGACACCCTCGGGCGGGGTTGCGCGCGGAGACCGCGCTCAAGGACGGTGCGCTCTCCCAATCCGATCTCCGCTTCCGCTGCAGCGCGATCCAGCAAGCGCTGCCACCCGTCGGACACACTCTCGCCACCGGCTCTTCGCATGGGTGCCGAGACCGCGAAGGGCCAAAGCTGTTCCGACGTGCGTTCCACCAGGCGAGGCACCACGCTGTCCCCATGAAGCGTTGCCTGTGACGCGAAAAACTCGCCGCCCCACGCATACGGTCGGTGTCCGGCAGGCCACCCGGAACTGGTCAGCCAGACTGAGCCCTGGCTGGGCCATGCCCCGCTCTGGGTGGCCGCCGCCAGGAGGCCACGATGGAACGAGCCCTTCACCCGTCCGGCGGTACTGAACCGCGACTCGTAGTAGGTCGCCAGTCCTTCACCGACCCAAGAGGGTTGGTACACGTTGGGAAAGAGCAGGGGCGCTCGCCCGAAGACGGCTTGAAGCACTTTCCACACACCCTTCGTACGGTCTAGATGGAAGAGGTGTGCGAGTTCGTGAATCAGAACGAGGCGAAGCCATCCATCATAGTTCCCCAACGAGGGAGAGCCGGTTGGGGGAGCGAGGAAGATGCTGAGCCGGTTCGATGGGAAGACGCTGGCCCAGCCATTGGAGAAGTCGACGTTGTGAGCGACAACCAGGTCGATGGTCCCGCGCGGGGGTTCAAGCTCAGCAGCCAGAAGCCCATAGGCGCGTTCTGCCTCGAACGCCGCCTGTTGCGCAGCATCCGACAACGACGCCTGCGCGTGCACTCGGAAGTGTTGGGTCCGCCAGGTACGCCAGTCCCCGCTGGGATCGATCTGCCCGAGAACCGGGGAGACACCAAAACCGAGGAACATGGCGACGGCGAGGACAGGTACTTGACGCCCAGCCATGGCCGCGGAACCTTAGCCGTATCAACGAGCTACGTCAATTTCACCTGGTTGACCCCTATTTTGGTGACATGTAGATTGGCTCTCCACCACGAATCCTCACCGGACATGACCGGCTCGCGATCCATGGGCCTTGTGGCTGCGGAACGACTCTTGCGCCCGAGATCTCGATGACTGTGTTCATGACCGCTAGCGCGCCGAAGTGCGGCAGAGGTCGTTGATGGGATTTTTCAGCAATTCGCCAGACTCGTCTTCCACGGGACCGCGGCCCTCAGCGGGCATGACCGCGTGCCCGTCGTGCGACGCGAGCGTCATTCCCGGCATGCCGTTCTGCCCTGCCTGCGGCAAGCGCATTCGCACCCAGCTACAGGGGCCCCAGTGCCAGCGGTGCGGGACGACCGCGCTCGACGGGACACGCTATTGCCCCGCCTGTGGGCAGGACTTGTCCTCTGCACCGCCGGCTTCCCTCGGCGGGAAGGGCGGTGACCCCTCCGGCTACTCTCTCGCACTGGTGGACGAAGCGGGCGAGACGGTCGGCCGGTTCGACCTCCAGGAGGGAGAAACGACGATCGGACGTGAAGGGGCGGATTTGGAGTTCGCCGAGGACGTGTTCATGTCCCCGCTGCACGCCAAGCTCACGATTCGCGAGGGCCGCGTGCTGGCCAGGGATCTGGGAAGCCGAAACGGTACCTGGCTCTTTTCGAGCGAACCTCATCGTCTGGAGGACGGTGAACGGATCCTCGTCGGATCCCAGGTCTTCGAGTACCGGCGCCTGGGGTATCCAGGCCCAAATCCACCGGAACGGGACGCCACACGGCGTATGGGAAGCCTGGTGCCGAGTGCAGACATCGCGTGCATCACCCAACTCAGAGCCGACGGATCGGCCCGCGACACCATGCACCTTTCCCCGGGCAGGAACGTGCGTCTGGGGCGCGAGGAGGGTGACCACACGTTCTCGTACGACCCGTCTATGAGCGGCTCCCATGCGGAGATCCGCTCAGAGGATGCCGATTTCGTCGTGGCCGATCTGGGGAGCCGCAACGGTGTGGCGATCTCGATTCGGGGAACCGTGCACCTGGACGAAGGTTTTCGCATCCTCGTGGGCGACAAGATGCTCCGCCTGGAGAAGCGCTCTTGAAGACTTGCACGGTCTGCGGCGCAGAGTGGTCGGACGACACCAAGTTCTGCCCCAATGATGGAACCACCCTGAGATCGGCGGAGGGCGCCGACCTCATTGGGAGTATCGTTGCCGATCGCTACCACATCGAGAAGAAGCTCGGTGAGGGTGGCATGGGCGCCGTGTATCTCGGCAAGCACGTCAAGATGGGTCGGAAGAGCGCCATCAAAGTCATGGCGCAGTCCTTGGCCAACGATCCCGAGGCGATCGCGCGTTTCAATCGTGAGGCGGCAAACGCCGCTCAGATCAGCCATCCCAACGTTTGCGGCATCTACGACTTCGGTGAGACGCCAGAGGGCACGATTTACCTGGCCATGGAGTTCATCGAAGGTGAGAGCCTGAGTGACCTCTTGCGTCGCGAGGGTACACTCCCTCCTGACAGGGCCGCGAGCATTCTGCATCAGACCGCCGACGCTCTCCAGGCAGCTCACGATCTCGGCATCGTGCACCGCGACCTCAAGCCGGATAACATCATGCTGGCAAAGGGCCGCGGGGGACGCGACGTCGTCAAGGTCGTGGATTTTGGGATCGCCAAAGCCATGACGGGCGAGGAGGGCCAGAAGGTCACCAAGACTGGCCTCGTCGTCGGTACCCCGGAGTACATGAGTCCCGAGCAGCTTTCGGGTGACGTGCTGGATGGCCGAAGCGACATCTACTCGCTCGCGCTCGTGTTCTACCGGATGCTCTCCGCCACCTTGCCCTTCAAGGCGGACAGCGCACAGGAGATCATGATCAAGCGGCTGACTGACAAGCCGCGCACCCTGAACGAAGTCGTGCCCGGGGGCAATTTCCCCGATCGGCTGCAACAGGTCATCGACAAAGCCCTCGAGCGCATGCCGGCGGACCGCTACGCCAGCGCAGTACAGTTCGCCACTGACGCCCGGGCGAGCGTACGGGGACTGGCGGCACCACCCCAAGGCGCTGGGACCGAAGCGGCCACTCAGTTGATCGACACAGGCCCGTCGGAAGGGATCACCAAGGACATGGTGCCGGACACCCAGGTGTCTGGGAGCCCGAAACCGGCGACGCCGGCCCCACTTGCAGCCGAGCCGGCCACGCCGACGACACCGGCCCCCGTCCAGTCACCTGCCAAAGCGCCGAAGAAGAAGAAACCGATTGTGGCCATCATCGGTGCGGTCGCAGTGATCGCCGGCGGTGGCGGTGTCGCGTACAAGATGATGACCAGCGGTGGTGGCGCGCCTTCCGAACCCGGGGTGGAAGACACGGTTGGTGTCCCCAACGTGACGGGGGACACCGCGCCGCAGACTGGCGGAGCGGAAGTTGGAGAGCAGCACGGGGGCGGCGAGCCACAAGGCGGTGGGCAGGCCGAAGGGACAGATCCTGGAGAGGAAGAGCGTCCAGACAGCGGAACCACAGACCCCGGACCTCCGGCCGTGGACCTCGCAGCAGTTCAACGTGAACTCGATGACATGCTGGATCTCATCATTGAAGAACCGACGAGGGAGGGCGCCATGGAGCGCGCGGAGGAGATCTTCAACAACGAGGGCGTGCCGGCCCTACTCCAGGCGTCAGCAGCGAACTGGGTTGCCTACGGTCATTTTGAGAATGGGAGCACCATGCAAGCTTGTGATTGGGTGGCACGGGCGATAAGGTTGGACTCTGGGAATTCTACGTACACACAGCTGCATGATACTTGGGGATGCCAGTGAAGCTGTTCGGCTCTAAGGGCTCGGGCGTAATCCTCACGGTCTTCGGCAAGACCGACGTTGGTCGCACCCGCGACCACAATGAGGATTGTTTTCTTGTAGCCAACCTCACTGAGAAGAACGCCTCCTTGCAGCCCGAGGTGCGCGAACACGAGATCGGGCCCAAGGGCTCGCTCATGATCGTTGCCGATGGGATGGGTGGCGCAGCAGCAGGCGAGGTAGCCAGTCAGTTGGCAACCGAAGTTATCTACCAACACTTGGTCGAGAAGTGGCTCGACGACAAGAAGAACACCCCGCAGCAGTTTGCCTATCGGCTCAAGGAAGCCGTAGAGGCAGCGAACGGGCGTATTCACGCATACGCCAAAGAGCATCCTGAAATGCGGGGCATGGGGACCACGACCACGGCTGTGGGAATGTTCGAGGACTACCTCTACCTCACGCAGGTCGGTGACTCCCGCGCCTATCTCATACGTGGCAGCGAGGGCATTCAGCTCACCAAAGACCAGTCCCTCATGCAGCGCCTGGTCGACGCTGGCGAGATCACGGAAGAGGAAGCCGAGAAGAGTGAACGGAGGAACATCATCCTCCAGGCCCTCGGTCCCGACGCCAAAGTCCGTGTAGACCTCACCAACCAGCAGATTCGCAAGGGTGACACGGTGGTGCTCTGCTCCGATGGCTTGTCAGGGCAGATCACCAAGGAGGAAATTGCCGAGCGGGTCTCACAGGCGGACAAGGACTTGGTGGGCGTCTGTGGCGAACTCATTGACATCGCCAATGAGCGCGGTGGTCCGGACAACATCACCGTCGTCATTGCCCGCTTCGGCGGCAACAACCTGAGAGATCCGGAGGGCGAGGACGAAGTCGGTCACAGTGTGTACCCGCTGCTCGATCCCGAGTCCACCACCGAGCCGGTGCCGGTCTACAAAGGCAGCGAGCCACCGGCACCACAGGACAAGTTGCAGATAATCATCGCGGGCGTCGTTGCGGCTGGCATCACAGCCCTCTCCCTGGCGTTCGCGGTGATCGGGCTCTAGCACACCGACGACTGTGAAGCCGCAGCTCAAGATCCTCTCAGGGGCACGGGCCGGTCACACCGTCGTCTATTCCAAACCCAGCATCAGTCTCGGCCGGCACCCAAGCAACGACTTCCGCTTCGACGCGGAGGCCGACCTCGACGCCTCAGCCCAGCACGCTACCGTGCTCAAGAAGGGCGACACATGGTTCGTGCGAGATCAGGACAGCACGAACGGTACGTTCGTCAACGGCCACCGCACCAAGGGTGACGTCAAGCTCGACGACACCGACCAGATTCAATGCGGGAAGAACGGTCCAGTTGTCGAGGTCCGACTCGTTTCGGACACGACGCCGGATGGCGTCGTTGAACGCGCGCCAGAGAGCCCACCACCTACCCCCAGTGCTCCCATGCGTCCGACGGCGGCGGCCAGTCAGCCCCGACCCAGCACGACGCAGCGCATCCGCATCGAAGTCGGCAAGCAGACGAGGAAGCTGAGGATCGTGATAGGTGTCTTGGCCGTCGCGTTCGTGGCGGTCGCCGCGGGCTTGATTTACCAGAACCGCATGCTCGAACATCGGCGGGCACAGGAGATCGCAGCCCTGCAGGCGCAGACCGACAGCATCATGGCGGCGTCGGATCAGGCCTTGACGGCGCTCCAGGGTCAAGTGGAGGGCCTGGCAACTCGGCTGCGCGCTTCGCGGAACGAAGTGAACCGGTTGCACGGTGAATTGGCTACCGCCCTCCTCGAAGGCAACACGGATCGGGTGGCCTCGCTCCGCCAGCAACTCGCCATCGCCACGGAGACTCTGCAGAACCAGCATTCGGCCGCACAGCTCGACTACAGCAGCATCTCCGACCAAAACCAGCGAGCCGTGGCTCTCGTGTGGGTCGAATTCGGTCCCAACGAGGTGTACACGGGCACGGCATTCGCCGTGCGGTCTGACGGGGTGATGATCACCAACCGACATGTGGTCGTGGGCGAGGATGGCACTCGCCGACCGCGCCGCATCGCCGTACGGTTTGCCGATTCCGACCAGACCTGGCGCGGACGGCTGGTGACATATTCACGCGAAGTCGACCTGGCCATCATCCGGGTGGACGTGATGGGAGCCGTTCCAACCGTCAGAGGATTGAACACGCGCCCCGACACGCTGCAGCAAGGCGACCCGGTGGCCGTGATCGGTTTCCCACTGGGCACCGAACTCCCAATGGGCAGCTTCGCCCGCACGAGCTTCTCGGCCGGGACGATCAGTAAGATCGTGCCCGAGGTCCTTCAGTTGGACGGATACGGGGCGGAAGGGGCGAGTGGCAGCCCGATCTTCGACAGCAACGGTGAGGTCATCGGGATCTTGTACGGCGGCCAGGAAGGATCGGCGGGAAGGATCGTGTTCGGCGTACCGTCACAGCACGCCGTGCAGCTATTGAGGACGGTGCCCTAACTCCGCTTCACTCCGTCACGCGTGGTGGATCCCCGACCACCCGCCGCACAATACCACCCGCAGCAACCAACAGTTCTCGTGCCTGGGCCGCATCAACTCCACGCTTCACCATGACGATCGCGAGCTTGACCGATCCGTCCGCCCGGTCGAGCGCGTCACGCGCGTCGTCGCGATTCACATCGCACGTCTCCATGAGAATCCGTTCGCTCCGGTCATGCAGCTTCTCACTCCACGCCATGAGATCGACCATCAGATTCCCGAACGCCTTTCCGTGACGGATCATCGCACCGGTGGTGATCGTGTTGAGCACGAGCTTGGTGGCGGTGCCGGCCTTGAGACGGGTGGAACCGGTGAGCACTTCGGGACCGACTGGCAGGGCGACGACGACGTCACAGCTCTCGAAGAAACCCTCCGGAGGACCGGTACAGGTCACGAGGGCCGTCTTGGCACCGACTTCCTGCGCCCGGGCCAGTGCGGCACCGACATAGGGCGTCGTCCCGCTCGCCGCGACACCCACGACGACATCGCGCGGTGACACACCTACCTCATCGATCTCCACCCGGGCGGTCTCCTCATCATCCTCCGCCCCCTCCTGGCTCCGCTGCAGGGCGTCCATCCCTCCGGCGATCACCCCCACGACCATGTTCGGATCGGAGCCGAACGTCGGGGGACATTCCGAGGCATCCAGCACCCCCAAACGCCCGCTGGTCCCGGCCCCCACGTACACCAACCGTCCCCCATGCTCGAACGCTCCAACGACGAGATCGATCAGCTTCGCGATCTCGTGCCGCGCTTCGTGCACGACTTCGGGCACCACACGGTCCTCAGCGTTCATCATCTCGACGATCTCCAACGAGGAGGAGATGTCGATACCGTTCGTTCGCGGGTTGCGACGTTCGGTGAGCCGAGGATCGAAGAAATCAGAGTTGGACATCGCGTATCATGTGCCGGGGGCTAAATTGAGTCAGTCAAACATCCACGGCATGATAACCCCGGTCAACGAGGGAAGGCCATGAAGCATCCGAGTTGGTGGGCAGTTGGCGGTAGTCGTGTGGCTCTCGGACTGGTGGTGGCGGCACTGGCAGCGTGCTCCGGAGCACCATCTTCGTACATCCCAGACGATTGGCCGGAGATGGAGAACGCGGCACCGGTCACCGCCCCAGGAGCAATGGTCTCGTCAGTCCATCCCCGAGCCAGCGAAGTCGGGGCGGCCATTCTGCGCAAAGGTGGCAACGCGGTCGATGCCGCGGTGGCTGTCGGGTTCGCGCTGGCAGTGGTGCACCCCTCCGCCGGCAACATCGGCGGTGGCGGTTTCATGATCATCAGGCAGAACGACGGATCGACCTACGCGCTGGACTACCGCGAAGCCGCTCCCGGACTTGCGTCCCGCGACATGTATCTGGATTCCGTAGGCAAGCTCACGAACAAGAGCACGGTCGGACACTTGGCAGTCGGAGTTCCGGGGAGTGTCGCAGGGATGGTCGAGGCGCAGACACGCTTCGGTAACCTCTCGCTCTCGGAAGTGATCGAGCCCGCGATTCGTCTGGCACAGGACGGTTTCGTGCTGGACCGGTCTCGCAGCCGCGGCCTGCAAGGAGCAGCTCGCCGATTCCGTCAGTTTGAGGGATCGCGGAAGGCGTTTCTCCTTCCGAACGGCGATGCCCCTCCCCCGGGAACACTGTTCGTTCAACCCGACCTGGCCACAACACTCCAGGCAATTGCCGACCGTGGTGCATCCGTCTTCTACGAGGGATACATCGCGGATCTCATCGTCGCCGAGATGGAACGCGGCGGCGGCCTGATCTCCAAACAAGACCTCGCTGCGTATGAAGCCATCTGGAGAGATCCTGTGGAACTCTCCTACCGTGGCCATACGATCTACTCGATGCCGCCGTCCAGTTCAGGCGGCATCACAATGGGTGAGATCCTCAACGTCCTCGAGACGTACGACTCTCTCCCCGCGTTCGGCAGCCCCGAGCACGTGCACATCCTTGCCGAAGCCATGCGGCGCGCCTTCGCCGATCGCAATCACTTCCTGGGCGATCCAGCGTACGTCGAGATGCCTGTCGATCACTTGCTCTCCAAGGAGTACGCCGCCGCTCAGCGAGAGACGATCGACATGGATCGCGCGACCGTGAGTACTGGACTGACACCCGGTCGTGCAGAGAGTGACCAGACCACGCATTACTCGGTGGTGGATGCCGACGGCAACGCGGTGAGTGTCACCACCACGCTGAATGGCGGCCACGGCAGCGGCGTCACGGTCGACGGCGCCGGTTTTCTGCTCAACAACGAGATGGACGACTTCGCCGGCGCGCCGGGACAGCCGAACATGTACGGACTCGTCCAGGGC
>Ga0255055_10001455_pt1 | contig 17298 bp, 10 predicted proteins | sample JV7_2_27_MG_FD_188633 | JGI IMG/M metagenome (GOLD analysis project Ga0255055, IMG submission 188633) | Seawater microbial communities from Jervis Inlet, British Columbia, Canada - JV7_2_27 | ecosystem: Environmental > Aquatic > Marine > Inlet | place: Canada: British Columbia | collected... | reverse complement strand
AGGCCTGTCTCGAAAACACCCTGAGTTATGCGCGACCGATCTACTACCTCAACGGCGCCATCCACTCCACCGAGACCGGCAGCCCGGAGATGCTCATGGAGCTGGCCTATCGGCTGGCGGTGTCCGAGCGATCTGAGATCGCCGAGATCCGGGAAAAGCTCGTGGTGCTGATCAACCCGGTTTCGGAGCCGGACGGCCGCGACCGCATGGCCGAGTGGTTCTACCGGTATCTCAAAGGCAAAACGGACTACGACCGACTCCCGGAATCCTCGCCGCCATACTGGGGCCATTACGTCTTCCACGACAACAACCGCGACACCCATCAACGGATGTTGGCGCTGACCCAGGCGGTGGAGGATCTCTTCCTCCGCTGGCACCCCCAGGTGGTGCACGATCTGCACGAGTCGATCCCGCTGCTTCAGGTGTGGACCGGCACCGGCCCCTACAACACTCAGATGGACCCCATCATGATGGGTGAGATCCACCAGATGGCGTTCCAGGAGGTTCGAGCTCTGTCGTCGCTCGGCATGCCCGGGGTGTGGACGTGGGCCTTCGGCGAGGGCTGGGCCTACGTCTATCTCGATTCGATCGCGACCAACCACAACGCCATCGGCCGCGGCTACGAGACCTTTGGCATCACCAGTTCCGAGATCATGGACGTGCGGCTCGATCTGCGGTGGGAGCAGTATGTCGGCAAATCGGTCACGACCCGCGAGTGGTACCGGCCGTGGCCGCCACCGCGAAAATTCCGATGGTCGCTGCGCAACAACATCAACTACCAGCAGACCGGTGTGCTGTCCATCCTCCAGTACACATCGCAGCATGCGGAGGATGTGCTGCGAGATTTCTGGCGCAAGGGCAATCGTTCGATCAAGCTCGGAAAGTCCGAACCGCCGTACGCCGTCGCAATCCCCGAGAAGCAGACCGACCGCGACCAGCTGGCCGCCCTCGTCAACCTGTTGCGTGCCCACGGCATCGAGGTTTCGAGGTCCACAGAAGCATTCGAGGCCGGCGACAAAGCGTTGCCCGCGGGAACCTTCGTGGTGCGGATGGACCAGCCCTACCGGGGCTACGCCGTCGACCTCCTGCTGCCACAGAAGTACCCGATCGAAGAGACGGAGCACCGACCGTATGATGATGTCACCTTTTCGCTTTCCTGTTCCTTTGGGGTCGACGTCGTCGCGGTGAAGGATCCGTCAGTGCGGGAGGTTGCCACGGAGCTCGTGACTTCGGATGTTTCCTACACCGGCACGGTGTCGGGCCGGGGGCCGGTCTTCATCCTTCGTGACACCGGCCAGGAGAAGGTGCTGGCCGCCCGCCATCGCCTTGCGGCGTTCGAGATCGAGGTGGCCGAGACCTCGTTCACCCACGACGGTGCGGATTACCCGGCCGGGTCGTGGATCCTCGGTCCGCAGGACGGCCTTGGGGCGGCCCTGGAAGAAGTGGCGGCCGAGCTGCCCCTCGACTTTTCCTCCGCTTCCTCCACACCCGACGTTCCACGGCACGCCCTCGATCTGCCCAGGCTGGCGGTGATGGACACCTGGAACGACACCGAAAACGCCGGTTGGCTTCGCATGTGGCTCGATCAATCCGGGGTTCCATACGCCTATATCGGCGACGACCGGATCAAGGCCGGTGAGATCGAGAAGGATTTCGATGTCATCGTGTATCCGCACAGCTACGAGTCACTCAGATCGGTCATTCAGGGGATCGACCCCTCCCATGGCCCCATGCCCTACACACGGACCGAAGATTTCCCGAGCCACGGTTCCCCCCGGTCGTCGCCCGACATCACCGGCGGGTTCGGTTATCGCGGCGTCGCCAATCTCCGGCAGTTTGTCGAACGGGGCGGGGTCCTGGTCACGCTGGGAGGCGCGAGCACGGTGCCGCTCGACGGCGGTTTTGTCCGCAACGTGCGTCGCGCCCGCGTCAAGAGTTTGAATACTCCGGGGTCGGAGATTCGCACGAAGTTCGTCCGCCCGGACCACCCGTTGGCCTACGGTTACCCGGAGGTCACATCGGTGCACCGTCAGCGGCTTCCACTTTATGAAACCCGCGAGGCATTTCTCGACTGGGTGGTCATGCAGTGGGGCACAAAGCCGCCGAAGTTCGATGACGCCCGAGCGCACAACGACGGTCCCTGGGGGGGCAGCCCAGAGAACAAAGAAACTGAGGATCAATCGGAGAAAAAGACCGACAAGAAGGACACCGAGCTGGTCGTTTCCGGAGGCATCAAGGGTGCGAGCGAGCTCGAAGGCAAGCCCGCGATCCTCGATATCCCGGTTGGCGAGGGCCGGGTGGTCGCCTTCAACTTCGACCCGATCCACCGCACGCTCACCCGGTCGGACTTCCGCATGGTGTGGAATGCGATTCTGAACTGGAACGATTTTCCGCCAACGCCGTCCAAGCTCGCGGAAGGCGCTCCGTAGATCCGGAACCGCGTAGCCCGAGCCCAATAACCACAGTGGGTGAGGGGTTTATCCCTTAGGCGATCCACCCCTGATTAGCCCGCATATCTCACCGGGTTTCGTCGCGAGGGCGGCGAGGTGCCGTGCCCAGTTGGGTTTTCGACCCGAGGGGCACGGAGCGCGTACTTGCGGTACGTCGAGCACCCCGAGGCGAGAAAACCCCGCTGGGTGCGGTGCATCGTTGGCCGCAGCAGGAAGATGGTGAGATATGCGGGCGAGAACACCACCCCGAGACGGCTATACTGGCGGGCGTGGGCGGCGTTCAGCTGTCGGGAAGGAAGTGCGGATCGATGACCACGGAGAGGGGCTGCGATTCCGTGTCCTTCGGTTCTCAAATGCTCAGCGACAGCCAGCTCGCCGAGATCCATCACGCGTCGCTCGAGATCCTCGATCGCACCGGGGTGCGCGTCCACGATAGCGAGGCGCGCGACCTTCTTGGCGATGCCGGGTGTCTGATCAGTAACGGGGACCTGGTGAAGTTTCCGGCGGCGGTGGTCGAGGAGGCGGTGGACCATGCGCCGTCCCGGATCGTGCTCCACCACCGTTCCGGCGAATCTCAACTCCTCCTCGAGGGTCAGACGCCGTACTTCGGCACCGGCTCGGACCTCATGCATACCCTTGATCTCGAGACCGGAGAGCGACGACTGTCATGCCTTTCCGACGTCAGGGACACGGCCCGGTTGGCAGACTCCCTGCCGAATATCGACTTCGTGATGTCGATGGCCCTGCCCTCTGACCTGGCGCCGGAAACCTCGGACCGGCACTCCTTTCTGGCGATGATCACCAACACCACCAAGCCGGTGGTCTTCACCGCTTGGGACGAGTCGGGCCTCGCCGACATCATCACCATGGCGGAAACCGTTGCCGGCAGCGCCGACGCTCTCACAGCCAATCCCTTCCTATTGGCTTACCTCGAGCCGACGACGCCGTTGCAGCACTCTCAGACGGTCCTGCGCAAGTTGCTCATGATGGCTGACCGGCGGCTGCCGATCGTCTACGCGCCGGGTGGGGTCGATGGTGCATCGGCGCCGGTGACCGCGGCCGGCAGCCTGGCGCTGGCCAATGCCGAGGTCCTGAGCGGGCTCACCATTGCCCAGCTACGTCAGCCGGGGACGCCGGTGGTCTATGGATCGGGCAGCGGGCCCCTCGATATGCGAACCACTGTCGCATCCTACTTCGGCCCTCAGTTCATGCGCCACTGCAAGGCGATGGCCGAGCTCGGACAGCGTTTCTATCACCTGCCGACGTGGGGTTTCTCCGGCTGCTCGGACTCCAAGCTGCCGGACATCCAGGCCGGGATCGAGAGTTCCCTGTGGATCCTGTGGACAGCCCTCAGCGGCAACAACCTGGTGCACGACATCGGCTATATCGAGTCGGGGATGACCTGTTCGTACGAGATGATTGTGATCTGCGACGAGATCATCGGCGCTGTCCGCCGTCTCCTCGGCGGCATCGAGCTGACACCGGAGACACTGGCTCTGGAGGTGATCGACGAGGTCGGTCCGGGCGGCGATTACCTGTCCACCGATCACACTCTTCGCCACTACAAGGAGTGCTGGTACCCGAGCCTTCTGGACCGCTTCTCGTACCAATCGTGGATCGATGCCGGGCGGCCCGAGGCGATTGCAAAGGCGCGACAGGCTGCCCGCGATGCGATCGCCAATCACTGCCCCGAGCCCCTGCCCGAGGCAACCCTCGAAACCCTACACAGTTTGGTCGCGGCGGCCGACGAGCGCGCCGGGATAGAGTAGTCTCAGCCGATGCCGGGCACCGCCGCAGCCTCATCTGAACCTCAACGCAGCCATGTTCGCTGGGTGATCCTCGCGCTCCTGTTCATGGCGAGCTTCGTGGCCTATGTGCTGCGGACAAACATGTCCATCGCCGGCGAAAACATCATGGACGATCTCGGCCTGTCCAAGATCCAGTTGGGTATGGTCTTTTCGGCCTTTGCCTGGGGATACGCCATTTTCCAGTTTCCGGGCGGTGTGTTCGGTGACAGGGTGGGATCCCGTCGGGCCCTCAGTTTCATCGCCGTATTGTGGGGGGTCCTGACATTGGCCACGGGCCTGGTGCCCGGGACGGCCTTCGCGTCCACGACTTTCATCCTTGCCACCCTCATCGGCCTGCGATTCCTGATCGGCGTCGCGCAGGCACCCTTGTTTCCAGTCTTCGGTGGTGGAACGATCGGTAGGTGGTTCCCGGTCTCGGGGTGGGCGTTCCCGAACGGGTTGGGGAGCACCGGGCTGACCCTGGGCGCCGCCGTGACGGCCCCGCTGGTTGCCTGGCTGATGGAGACTGTCGGGTGGCGTGAGTCCTTTCTCGTGACGGCGCCCATGGCGTTTCTGATAGCAGGGGTCTGGTGGTGGTACGCGAGAGATAATCCGGTTGATCACCCGGGGGTCAGCAAGCGCGAGTTGGACCTGATCAACTCCGGCCGGCCGGCTCCGGAACGGAACGTAGAAGACAAAACAGCCTGGAAGAGGGTGCTCAAAAATCGAGAAATCCTGCTGCTGACCGCGAGCTATTTCTGTATGAACTACGTCTTCTACATCTTCTTCAACTGGTTCTTTATCTACCTCGTCGATGTTCGAGAGTTCGAGATCCTGGAAGGGGGCTTCTACGCCGCAGCCCCCTGGATGGTCGGTGCGGTCGCTGCGAGCGTTGGAGGGCTGTGGTGTGATCGTCTCTGCAAACGCATCGGTCCCCGCTGGGGATACAGAATCCCCGGCGTCGTCGGTCTCAGCCTCGTTGCCGTTCTCCTTGTCCTCGGCGCCACCGCCAAGGATCCTCTGCTGGCCGTCGTGTTGCTGTCGTTGAGCTTCGGGTGTACCCAGCTCACCGAGGGAGCCTACTGGGCGGCGGCGATCTCCGTGGCGGGCAAACACGCGTCAGCCGCCACAGGAGTCATGAACACCGGGGGGAATATTGTGGGCGGTATCGGGGCTCTTTTGGTTCCGATCACGGCCGAAGCCTTTGGCTGGGTGCCGGCGCTCGCGACCGGATCGGTGTTCGCGATGCTCGGTGTCGGGTTGTGGCTGTTCGTTCGCGCCGACAAGCCGATGGTTTGAGGTTCGGGCAAAGGGGTCTGAATGTGGCAGCAGGCTCATTGAATGATCCGCTTGAACACTTCCAGATCGATATTCCGTCCACAGACGACCGCGACCACTTTCTTGCCATGGAATCGCTCTTTATTTTTCAGCAGAGCGCCAACGCTCAACGCGGCTGAACCTTCGACCACCAGGCGATGTTGCTCGAACAACAGGCGGATGGATCTTTCGATCTCCGTTTCGGTGAGCAGGAAAATCTCATCCACATAGCGCCGGCACAGATCCAGAGTGATGCTGTCGAGATCCACGCCGCCGGCGCAGGTGTCCGCCAGCGTCGGGAAGGTCTCCATCTCGACCATCTTTCCCACTCGCATCGATTCATACATCACCGGGGAGTTCTCCGGCGAGACGCCAAACGCCTCCACATCAGGGTTCTGGGACTTCAGCCAGCCCGCGGACCCGGTCACCAATCCCCCTGCCCCGCAGGAGAAGACGGCCGCATGCAGATCAGGAAGTTGCTCGGAGATCTCGTAGCCACACGTTCCCTGTCCGCCGACCACGATGGGATCGTTGTAGGGCGACACGTAGATTCCGCCCTCTCCTCGGCCACGCGGCGCGCCTCCTTCTCCGCATCCCAGGCGCCCTCGCCATAAATGACCAGATCCAGACCATGAGCTCTCAGCAGCTCCATGCGCGAGGAATCGAGATCCTCCGCCACGTAGATCGTGGCTCGGTGATTTCGAATGCGAACGGCCTCGGCCACCGCCAGGGCATAGTTGCCGGTAGAGGCCGTGACCACGCCCTGTTCCAATTCCTCTTCGGTGAGGGTCAGGATCTTGTTGAGGGCGCCGCGAAACTTGAAGGAGGAGGTTCTCTGCATCGAGTCCAACTTGAGCCAGACATCGCCTTCAATTAGATTGCTGAGATACAGAGAGTGTTCGAGAGGCGTGGGGGACAGGTGGTCCCGGCATCTCTCGTGTGCCTCGAGCACCAATCGAGGCACATCAAGCTGTGGTTGGTTTTCGGTTGTCATGATTGACCCCCCGAGTAACGAATTGAACCCTCTTCGACCTGACTATACCCCCACCGCCACCCCTCAACTTTTTGAAGTAGCCTCCCAATGCAGCACCAGGAAGGGTGGCACGTGGCAAAGTTCAGACACTGAGAAGTATGAAAATTTCATCCATAATGCGGACTCATGAGAGGATGAAGGATGTCCACATCGGGTGGCTCGAAACGGGCCAGGAGATGAGCAATCCTCATCATCGTCCGGCAGCTTTCGAAAGTGCCCAGAGAGAAGAAGGGAAGGGCCATGAAGATCGAGGTCTTCGAGATGGAGCGGATGCAGTCGACCTGGGAGAACGTCGTCGACTTCGACCTGAGCGAGAGCGGCGTGCTCCCGGTCTCCCTGCGCGAGCTGTCGGAGATGGGGTTTGACATCGAGTGGGCTCTGGACACCCCGCTGACCTACAGCCAGTCCAACGGCACACCCGAGCTGAGAAAGGCGTTGGCCGGTCTCTACCCCGGCACGACCATCGACAACTTCGAGGTCACCAACGGGACTTCGGAGGCCAACTATCTGGTCTCCCTCAGCCTGCTGCAGGAGGGAGACGGCTTCGCCCTGGAGGTGCCGAACTACATGCAGCTCCTGGGCGTGCCGAGAAGCCAGGGTGCCGAGGTGAGCGGCTTCCAGCTGCGCCAGGAGGACGGGTGGGAGCCCGATTGGGCGGAGTTCGAGCGGGCCGTCAACCCGCAAACCTGCCTCGTCTACGTCTCCAACCCCAACAATCCCACCGGCTCGGTGCTCTCAGTGGGCGCTATGGAGCGCATCGTGCAGCGTTGCGAGGAGATGGACGCCTACCTGCTCGCCGACGAGGTCTACCTGGGAGCGGAGATCGACTGCCCGCGGACCCGCAGCTTCTGGGGCATGAGCGATCACGTCATCGTCACGAGCGGTCTCTCCAAGGCCTACGGGATCCCGGGGGTGCGCATCGGCTGGATCGTCGGTCCCGAGGACCTGGTCCACGAGTGCTGGACACAGCACGACTCGATAACCATATGCCCGAACAAGCTCTCCGACGCGGTGGCGCGCATCGCGGTGCAGAAGGAGAACCGGGAGAGGCTCTACGCCCGTGGCCGGGCTCTCCTGCAGCGCAACCGGCGGATCTTCAGCGAGTGGGTCGCGGGTCTGGGCGAAGGCTATTCCTTCATCTCCCCGGAGGCTGGCGCCATGGCCTTTTTGAAGTATCCCTCGCCGACGCCCAGCCTCGAGCTGGTGGAACGCATTCGCGACAAGCAAAGCACCCTCATCGTTCCGGGAATCCACCTCGGCCTCGAGGGCTACCTGCGGCTTTGGCTGGGAGGGGAGCAGGCCTATCTCGAGGAGGGCTTGGGGAGGGTCGCCGAGGAGCTCTCCCGAACTGAATCGAATGCTTGATCCTGTTCTCGATGCCGCCGGTCGCCGACACCCTGGAGGGGAAACCGGTCGAGTCGATCTTCGGTCGGGTTCTCACCGCCTCTTTATGATGGCGCCGACGATCCGAAAGGAGCGTGTAAGGCATGGCAGGGGTTGAAGGACGCGGAGCTTTGGTCACGGGCGGGGGTCGCGGAATAGGGCGTGCGACTGCAGAGCTCCTGGCGTCGCGTGGCGCCAAAGTGATGTGCGTCGCCCGAAGCGAACAGGAATTGGCGGATGCCGGGCTCGAGTATTCGGTTGCAGATCTCGGAACTCCAGAGGGCTGCGCGCACGCGGTGGCGGAAGCCGAGCAACGACTGGGGCCGATCGAGATCCTCGTCTGCAACCACGGCATCGGCTCGGCGCACGAACGGGTTGTCTGGGAACAAGATCCAGATGTCTGGAGCGAGACGATGCGGGTCAATCTGGATGGTCCATTCCATCTCTCGCGCCTCGTGTTGCCGGGCATGATCGAACGCCGATTCGGCCGCATTGTCTTTACGAGCTCGACGGCCGGTTTGATTGCCGAACCCGCGGGAAGCGCCTACAACAGCTCCAAACACGGGCTGCTGGGACTCATGCGCTCGGTCGCCGTGGACGGCGGAGCGTACGGCATTACCTCCAACGCTGTCTTGCCCGGCTGGGTTCGCACCGAGATGGCCGAACGTTCGGCCCGGTACGAAGCGAAGGACCGGGGCATCACGGCCGATCAGGTGTGGGAGGAACGGGCGGCATCGTATCCGCCCGGCCGTGTTGCCACACCGCAGGAGGTGGCCGAGATGATCGCATTCCTCGCATCCGAGGAATCCAGCGGTGTCAGCGGAGAGGCGATCAGGGTCGCGCTCGGCAGCGTGTGGTAGCAAGTCGCAGTTCTTTGCCTGAGCTGATCGACTGCATTCTTTCCATCTCGAACTGGTCGATATGTATCATTCCTCCACAGCGGGAGCTTTCTCAGGTTAGCGCGTGTCCTGATCTGCTCCCGTTCTGCTAACCTCGGGCCTCGGCAGGGTCAACGATACCAGTGTTTTCGGGGGTGTGCTCATGGAAAAAATGAAGAGATACGGCATCGGTTTTCTTCTGGCCTCGATGCTGTGCGTCGTTCTCGTTGGCTGCGGCGGCGAGGAGCCATCGAGCCGGGATCCGGAAGTCTCGGCACAGGTGGCGGCGCTCTTCGAGGAGTACTCGGCCGCCGGCTCTCCCGGAGCGGCGGTCACGGTGATCGAGGACGGAAAAATCCTTTTCGAGGGCGGTTTTGGCCTCGCCGACATCGAAGCTGAGACCCCCATCACCCCGCAATCGGCCTTCCGCCTGGCGTCGGTGTCGAAGCAGTTCACCGCCATGGCGATCATGATCCTGGCCGACCGCGAACAGCTCGCCTACGACGACAAGCTCACGGACTACCTTCCTGAGCTGGAGAGGTTCGGAAACGACATCCCCCTGCGACATCTCCTCTCCCACATTGGAGGCCTCCCCGACTACTACGACGCCCTGACGGAGGAAGCCGGCGAGTCCATGCCCACAACCGAGCAGGCGATGGAGTTCCTGGCCGGTTGGGGAGAGCCACTCTTTGCGGCCGGAGACCGTTATGAGTACAGCAACCCGGGTTACGAAATGCTGGCCCTGGTAGTGGAACGAGTTTCGGGACAGACCTTCGGTCAATTCCTCCAGGAGAACATCTTCGGGTCGCTGGGAATGGAGAATTCCGTCACCTACGAAAGCCCGGATGCCGAGATCCGCAACCGGGCCTTTGGCTACTCGAGGTCGGAGGATTCCTTTGTCCTCAACGATGACAACGCTCTCAACCTCATCGTCGGCTCGGGCGGGATCTACTCGACAGTCGAGGATCTCTATCTCTGGGATCAGGCCCTCTACGGTGAGCAACTCGTACGACGTTCGACCTTGGAGGAGGCGTGGTCGCCGGCAGTTCTCAACAAGGGCGATCACTACCCATACGGCTTCGGATGGGGTCTCGAAACCTACGGTGCGCTCGGCCAACGCGTATCCCATGCTGGCGGTTGGGTCGGCTTCAGTACGTTCATCGTCCGTTATCCGGAGCGCCGTTTCAGCGTCATCGTGCTGTCGAACCTCGACGAGTTCGAAGGTGGGGAGTTCGCGAATCGAATCACCGACATCTACTTTCCGTCGACCTTGATCACCGGCGCAACGGTGGTGGATGGGACCGGGCGGGTTCGCTTCAAGGCGGATGTGCGTCTCGAGGGAGATCGGATCGCTGACGTCGGAAAGCTGAGGAGCCGGGCCGACGAACCGGTCATCGACGCCGCGGGTCTTGTGCTGGCGCCGGGGTTCATCGATACTCACAGCCACGTCGACTACGACATCACGGAGCATCCCGAAGCCGTGGCCGACATCAGCCAGGGGATCACCACTGTTGTGACAGGGCAGTGTGGAGGTTCGCAGCTCCCGCTTTCGGAGTTCTTCACCGGGTTGGAGGAGCGCCGACCGGCGGTGAACATCGCCTCCTTCGCGGGCCACGGGACCATCCGCGCCGAGGTGATGGGCGATGATTTCGCGCGGCCCGCCTCGGCTGAAGAGATCGAGCGCATGGGCGCCTTGCTGGTGGAGGATATGGAGGCAGGCGCGCTCGGTCTGAGCACCGGCCTCGAGTACGACCCCGGGATCTATTCGACGACTGGGGAGGTCGTGGAGCTGGCAAAGGTGGTGGCTGCGCACGGCGGTCGGTATGTCAGCCACATCCGCAGCGAAGACCGGAGGTTCTGGGAAGCGGTCGACGAGATCCTGGTCATCGGACGACAGGCAAAGCTGCCGGTTCGGGTCTCGCACCTCAAGCTCGCCATGAGGAGCTCGCACGGACAGACCGACAGGTTGCTCAGTATGCTCGACCAGGCTCGGGAGGAGGGGATCGAGGTCACCGCCGACATCTATCCCTACACCTACTGGCAGTCGACCCTTACCGTGATGTTCCCCGATCGGGATTACGAAGATCGGGAGGCGGCCCTGTTCGCGGTCGAAGAGCTTTCGTCGCCCGAAGAAATGTTGATCCCGGACTTCGAGCCCGACCCGTCGCTGGCCGGCAAGACCCTGTCCGAAATCGCGGCTCTGCGAGGTACCGATCCGGCCACGACCCTGATGGATCTGATCCGTGAGGCGGAAGCCATGCGGAAAGAAAAAAAGGCAGAGGGCGAAGATGATGATATCGAAAGCATCATCGCGGTGAGCATGACGGAAGCCGACATCGAAAGACTGATGACCTGGCCCCACATCAATATCTGCACCGACGGTGGGCTCGTTGGCGCCCATCCGAGGGGATTCGGCGCCTTCCCACGCGTCCTCGGCCTTTACGTCCGAGAGCGACAGGTGCTGAGCCTCGAGCAGGCCATCCACCGCATGACGGACCTGGCGGCATCTCATCACGGCATTCCAGATCGCGGCCGCATCGAACCCGGGGCGTATGCCGACCTCGTTCTCTTCGATCCCGAGACGGTAGCGGACCGGGCGACCACTGAGAAACCCCATGCCCGGGCCACCGGTATCGAGGCGGTGTGGATCAACGGTCATTTGATATCTCGGGGCGGGCGGGAAGGCCGGCAGAGGTACGGCAGGGTGTTGCGCCGCCAACCGAGCTCGTGAGGAGATATATGCCGGAGATTTTCAACCGTGCTCAGATCGAAGAGGCGCTGCAACGGGTCGACGTGACGGAGGCGATCGAGCAGGGGTTCGTCGCCTACTCTCAGGGCAAGGCTGTGGTGCCACCGGTCGGGGAGTTGGTCTTCGAGGACCCGCCCGGCGATGTCCATATCAAGTACGGCTACATAAAGGACGACGACTACTTCGTCATCAAGGTCGCCTCCGGTTTCTATGACAACGTCGAGCTCGGCCTGCCTCAGTCCGACGGTTTGATGCTGGTGTTCAGCCAGAAGACCGCGCAGCTCGAGTGCATTCTGCTCGACGAATGCCATCTCACCAACGTGCGAACGGCCGCCGCCGGCGCGGTGGTGGCCAGGTACCTTGCCCCGAGCACGGTCGAACGCATCGGGGTCTTCGGCGCTGGTGTTCAGGGCAAAATGCAGGTCGAGGCGTTGCTGCCGATCGTCGATTGTCGAGACGTCATTGTCTGGGGGACCGGCGAGGAGGAGCTCGAGGCCTATCGTGAGGTGATGAGCAAGCACGGGCTCTCGATTCAGACCACGCTGACCGGCGACGAGATCGCCGCCACCTGCAACCTCATCGTCACCGCTACCCCGTCCCACACCCCGCTGCTGCGCGCCGAGCAGATCCGTGAGGGAACGCACATCACCGCCATGGGGGCGGACACCCGGGAGAAAAACGAGCTCGATCCCGCAATCCTGCAGAAGGCGGATCGAGTGGTTGCCGACAGCATCGAGCAATGCCGGGTTCGGGGCGAGATCTTCCACGCTCTCGAGGCCGGTGTGTTGGTGGACAGTGATGTTGTGGAGCTTGGCAACGTCATTGCCCACCCCCAACTTCGGAGGGCTTCCGACTCGCAAATCACTGTTGCGGATTTGACGGGTGTTGCCGTTCAGGACATTCAAATCTCGAAGGCGGTGTACGAGGTGTTGCGCTGATCGGAGTCTGAGCGCCGGAGGCGCGACACATCCGTAGCCCGGGGCCGTGAGCCCCGGAACGCTGAGATCGATCATTGAATGAGCCCCTGAAGGGGGCGACAGATGCAGAGCCTGGGGCGTCAGCCCCGGGGAACGAGCTACGGCGCGCAGCAGGTCTGCTTCGTTCTGTAGCGCGCGAGGTTGGCCTCGAGCCTGGGGAGCGCATCATCCTGGCCATCCCAGGTCATCATCTGGATGACCCGCCTCTGCAGCCTGACAGCCTCGTCGAACGAACCAACCTCTGCGTTGGCCATGGCCAGCGTCTCGAGGCGGCTCGGGGTCGTGCCGGCGCGCAGGGTGCGCTGCGCCAGGTCGAGCGCCCGTTCTCCGTCCCGCACCTCCGGATCGTCGGCCGATGCGAGCAGGCGGGCCAGGGCGTGCAGGAGCTCGACGCTCTCGGGCATCGCCCGCCAACCGTTCTCCAGCAGCTCAACCGCTTCATGTGACCGTCCCAGCGAATCGAGGGCCTCGGCCTCGCCTCGCCGTGCCCGAACGTTCATCGGGTCAGCTTCGACAACCTGTCGAAACATCTCAGCCGATTCAGCGTGGCGGCCGAGCCGGTAGAGCGCGGTGCCGAGATCGATGCGGGCCGCGGCGAGGCCGGGATCGAGGGCGAGCGCAGTCTGGTATTCCTCGATCGCGCGGTCGACCGACCCGATTCGAACCTCGATAAGACCGAGGTGATGGTGGACCTGGGCCTCGTCCGAGGGATCGAGATTCAGATCGAGAGCCTTTCGGTAGTGGCTGCGTGCCGTCTCGAACTCGCCGAGGCGGAGGTAGGCGACCGCGAGGCGGATCCTCGCCCCTTCGCCGTCGAGACCCAGATTGCACAGCCGCTCGAGGTCCTCGATCGCCTCCCGGTTGCGGTGGAGCTTGAGGTTTGTGTTCGCCCTCGATCGCAAAGCGTTGATGTTGCCCGGATCGAGCTCGAGGGCAATTGAGTAGCGTTCGACCGCCTCGCTCAGATTCCCGGTCTGCTCGAGCACATATCCGAGCATCGCGTTGGCCACGACCATCTCGGGCACCAGGGCGAGGCTTGCCTCGACCTCGCGCCGCGCGGCGCCGAAATCGGCCTGACCGATGTGCAGACTGGCGACGGCGAAATGGAGGCGGGCGCGGACAAGCCGGTTGCGGGCCGCCAGCTCGGGCGATGAGTCCATGCCCGCCGCCGCCCCCGTCAAAGCCTCGATCGCCTCGTGAATCCGGTCGACGGCGCCTGGTGAATCGGCAAGGTAGGACGCGGCGAACAGGCCAAAGCTCCGGTCGTCGTGTTCCTCCGGATTCGCAGCCATCTCGAGGACCGCTTCCACGATGTTTTCCCTCTTCAACGGCTCGATCGCGCCGAGCAGCGGGTCGGCAAATCCGAGCTGTTTGTCGCCACGCTGCTCGAGATGGGCCCTCGCGGTCTCCATATCGCCGAGCCTGCGGTAGGCCAGCGCCAGCTGATAGTGGACGATCGTCGCCTGGGGCTGCAACCTGAGAGCCTCGGTGAGGTGTTCGACCGCCTCCTCGGGTCTGCCGAGGGCGCTGGCGGCTCTGCCCAGACCGCCGTGCGCGGCCGCCTCGGCTGGGTTGAGCTCGAGGACGCGCGCGTACTGCTGGTACGCCTTTTCGTTTTCGCCGAGCGCCAGGAGGAGCTCGGCAAGGTGGAGATGGGTGGGAATGTCCTCGGGCCGAAGCTCGAGGGCACGCTCGTACGCCTCGTCCTCGAGCTCGAGCTTACCGACCATCTGGTAGACGAAACCGAGGTAGTAGGGCCAGCGGAAGTCACCGGGTTCGAGCCGCTCGGCGTTGACGAATGCGACCTCCGCCGCGTCGTTCAGGTGATGGGCGATGTAGTAGGTGCCGAGCGTTCCATAGGCATCGGCGAGGTCGATGTCGGAGCCCTCGGTCTCGAGCTCGGAGACGCGTTTTTGGAGTGTTTCAAGGCGCCGCCGGGTCGCATCCTCCATGGTCGACAGGTTGGGCAGCGGCAGCGGGGTGAGTTCCGAGCGATCGAAGGCGCCGGCCCGGAATGACAGGATGAGCGCCAGTGAGAAAAGGACCGTCCGCCGCAAGATCATTGTCCGTCAATCACCGCCCTTCGCCTTCGATCCGGTGCCCTTGCTCAAGGTTGTGTAGCGATCGACGGCGACGCCGGTCCATTGCTCCAGCGACCCATCGGGCCAGTGGACCTCAACCCGATCGACGGCCGTGTCACTCCCCAGACCGACAAGCAGACGAGGATCGTTGGCCGAAGCAAAGCCCCCGTCCGTACGGACCCGCCGCCAAATGGTGGGATTGCCCTTGCGGTGCACCCCGACCCAGGCTCCGATCTGGTCCCGCGGAGGGGTGCCGGCGACGAGCCGGAGGCCGATCCAGTGGGTGGCGTTGCCGACCGTGTTGATCAGCAGACGCGCCCGGCCGTTGCAGTTCTCCAACAGCACGTCGGTATCGCCGTCATTGTCCACGTCACCGAAGGCGAGGCCTCTGCTGACCTCGTTGAGCTCGAAGACCGAGCCCGCTGCAGCCGTCACGTCATCGAATTTGTTGGATCCGACGTTGCGAAAGAGCTGGTTGGGCTGGCTCATCGGGAACGGGTCGCCCTCGCGCACCAGGGCTTCGATGACGAAGACGGCTCCACTCGCGGTCATGAGGTCCAGCAGACCATCATTGTCGTAATCGAAAAAACGGACCCCCCAGCTGGTGCGTCCGACACTCGGCGGGCCGAGGCCGCTGGTCGCCGTCTTGTCGTCGAAAAGGCCTGTTCCATCGTTCGTGTAGAGGGTGTTGGTCTGGTAGCCGAGGTGGGTGATGAAGAGATCCTCGTCGCCGTCGAGATCGAAATCGGCGGCGTCCACCCCCATGCTCGACTCATTCCGTCCGTCCGCATTCACCGCAGTGCCCCCGAATAGACCGTCACTGATAAAGGTGCCGTCCTTCTGGTTGATCCACATGTGGTTCGGCAGCATGTCGTTGGCGACGTAGACGTCCATCCAGCCGTCGAGGTTGAAATCCGCGGCCATGATGCCGAGGGCCTTGCCGACGTCGTGTTGGATGCCGCTCTTGAGAGATCTGTCCTCGAAGGTCCCGTTGCCCCGATTTCGATAGAGCCTGTTGGTGACCGCGGCGTAAGCCTCGGGCGCGCAGTAGCCGGGAATGCCGGAGGGCAAGCGACAGATCTTGTGGTTCTCGTAGGTGAAGGCCAGATAGCAGCCGACGAAGAGATCGAGCCAGCCGTCGCGATCGTAGTCGACGAAGGTGGCTCCCGAGTTCCAACGGGGGTCGTCGATGCCGGCCGCCCCGATCACCTCCTCGAAGGTGCCGTCGCCCTTGTTCCGCCACAGTTGGTTGCTGCCGAAGTTGGTCAAGAAGATGTCGACCCAGCCATCGTTGTCGTAGTCGGCGACCGTGATGCCGACGCCGTAGCCGTCGGCCCGGATCCCGGACGCCTCGGTCACATCGGTGAAGGAGAGCGTGCGGGTGCCGTCTTCCGCGGTCACGAGGTCGTTTCGGTAGAGGCGATCGCGGAGGGCATGACCTTTCTGCGGCGGTTGGTCGGCGTCGGCCACAGTCTTGCCGGGACCGAGCATTACACCCTGGATCAGGTAGAGGTCGAGATCGCCGTCGTTGTCGAAGTCCAATAGACCACAGCCGGGCCCGCTGATCTCGACGATGTAGAACTCGCCGGAAACGCCCGCGAAGTGCACGAAGTCGACGCCCATCTCCTCGGCGCGATCCTCGAAGAGGTCGGATGTCTTGTCCGGGCCCTCGGCATCGGTGGCGCAGGGTGTGGCCAGCAGGATGAGCGATAGCAGCCAAACCGTTTCGCAGCGGCACGCCATTCAAGGCCTCCCGTACCACCGCTCCCTCCTATTCCGAGAGGTGGAAGAGTGCGGCGAGATACGCGCCGATGCTAGCACGCGATAGACTCTGTGCAGACGTCGCAAGATCGAGATTGTCAGGAACCGTCGATCGGGAGGAGAAACCATGACACGAACCGATTCTGTTCATGCGCTGATCATCCTCGTCTTGGGGCTGGCCGCAATGCTGGTTGCCGGCCCATCGGAGGCGCAGAACCCGGAGGCCTCGGCCGCGGTCTCGCCGATGCCGATTTCGTACGAGGAATTGCCAAGCGAGACGCCTGCTGAGTTCGAGCCCGTGACCGGGGAATTCGATCACATCCGGCGCGAGGTCATGATCTCCATGCGGGACGGCGTCAGGCTCTTCACCGTCATCCTGATACCGAAGGGCGCCACGGACGCGCCCATTCTCCTCACCCGGACCCCCTACGACGCCGACGATCTCACGAGGCACAGAAAAAGCGCCCATCTCGGACCGGTCCTCAGCGGATACGACAACGCCGCCGACCTGATTGTCGACGGCGGCTACATTCGCGTGGTTCAGGATGTGCGCGGTAAGTATGGATCCGAGGGTGACTACGTGATGAACCGCCCCCTGCGCGGGCCGCAGAACAGAACCCCGGTCGACCACGCCACCGACACCTGGGACACCATCGACTGGCTCGTGAAGAATGTGCCGGAGAGCAACGGCAGGGTCGGGATCCTCGGCATCTCCTACAACGGGTTTCTGACCCTGACGGCGCTTTTCAATCCGCACCCGGCCCTCAAGGTGGCGGTGCCGATGAACCCGATGGTCGACGGCTGGATCGGTGACGACTGGTTCCACAACGGCGCTTTCCGGCAGCAGAACATGCCCTACATGTATGACCAGGAAGCGACCCG
>Ga0255055_10001454_pt1 | contig 17316 bp, 25 predicted proteins | sample JV7_2_27_MG_FD_188633 | JGI IMG/M metagenome (GOLD analysis project Ga0255055, IMG submission 188633) | Seawater microbial communities from Jervis Inlet, British Columbia, Canada - JV7_2_27 | ecosystem: Environmental > Aquatic > Marine > Inlet | place: Canada: British Columbia | collected... | reverse complement strand
GAAAATACAAAAAGAATCCTGATCAAAGAATTCCTTACTAAAAAAATCGAGGGCGCAGGATTTGGAGGAATGAATATCCAAAGAACCCCAATGGGAACAAGAATAAACATACTAGTCGAGCGTCCAGGAATGGTAATTGGGAAAGGTGGCAGTAAAATAAAAGAGCTTACTGAATCAATTAGAGAAAAATTCAATGTTGATAATCCTCAAATTGAAATTGAAGAAGCTGGAGGCAAAGCTTCACTTAATGCTCAAATTATGGCTGAAAAACTCGCAGAAGCCCTTGAGCGGGGTTGGCATTTCAGACGGGCAGGACACTCAACTCTTAGAAGAATCATGGATTCTGGAGCTAAAGGATGCCAAATCATAATTGCTGGAAAACTAACCGGTGCAAGACATAGGACTGAAAAGTTTACACAGGGGCACGTAAAATACTGTGGTGAAACAGCTAAACAAGTAATGAACCTAGGATTTGCGGTAGCAAAATTAAAAGCAGGAGTGCTTGGAGTTAAAGTTGGAATTATGAATCCAGATGCGAAATTACCTGATGAAATTACAATACGTATACCTGAAGCAGAAAAACCAAAAGAAGAAAAACCTTTGGAAAAGAAAGCTGAAGAGAAAAAAGAAGAGAAGACTGATGAAAAGAAAATAACTGACATTAAGAAACTTACAAAAATGCAAGGAATTGGACCTTCTGTTGTTAAAAAATTCGAAAAAGCAGGAATCAAATCACTTGAGGAACTTTATGAACTAGATGTTGATGATTTAGCAGTTGTAAATGGTATAGGTGGAAAAACAGCCGAAAATATTGTTAAGAATTTAAAGAAATTACTTGAAGAGGTAGCATAAAAATGGTTCTTAAAGCTAAAGAAATCCGAGATTTCACACCTGAAGAAAGGCGTGAAAAACTTGCTGGATTGAAAAGCGAACTAATGCATGAAAAGGGTGTAGCTGCAATGGGTGGTTCGCCACCATCTCCTGGTAAAATCAGGCAGATTCGTATGGAAATTGCAAAGTTTCTTACCATCATGCGGGAGGAAGGAGAAAAATAAATGAGCGATATATGTGTAGTATGTGGTTTGCCAAAAGAGATTTGTGTCTGCGAAGATATCGCACGTGAGCAACAAAAGATCACGATTGGAGTTGACAAGAGACGCTATGGGAAAATGATGACCATCGTGGATGGTATCGATCCCCATGAACTAGACATCGATGCACTAGTTACACAACTCAAATCAAAATGTGCATGTGGCGGAACAATCAAAGAAAGCAAAATTGAACTTCAAGGCGACCACAGAACTAAAGTCAAAGAAACTTTAGAGAAAATGGGATTCACGGTCGAAGTAATCTAAACATCTGGAAAATGCTTCTTCCAATCCGATCCTATGCGTTCAATATTCTCTAAGAGAGGATAGCATGGATAAAAAAACACTTGCAAGAGATGAGTTCATAGGTTTACATGTAAAAATCAAGGATTGTAAAGATCCTAGTTGGATTGGAAAAACCGGGCTCATACTTGATGAAACAAAAAATACCTTCCTAATTGAGATTAATAAACAACAAAAAAAAATTGCAAAGAATATTGCAACATTTGAATTTGACTTTGAAGGAAATAAAATCGCGATAGTTGGCTCAAAAATCGCATTTAGACCTGAAGATAGAATAAAAAAAGTAAGGTGAAAAACTTGGTAGAAAAAAAAGAAGAAGCACGAAATATAGGAGTCAATGTAAAACATCCTGCAGAAAGTTGCAAAGATAAAAACTGTCCATTTCATGGGACTTTACCTATTAGAGGACAGATTATAAGTGGTGTTGTATCATCAACAAAAATGCAGGATTCAATTCTAGTTAAAAGAGAATTTATGCACTATGTTCCTAAATATGAAAGGTATGAAAAAAGAACTTCCACGTTTAGTGCCCATTGTCCTCCATGTATTAAAACAAAAGTTGGAGACAGGGTGAGAATAGCAGAATGTAGACCCCTTAGTAAAACGGTCTCATTTGTAACAATTGAAAAATTATGATGGTGATAGATATATGAAAGGAATTGCTGGTAGAACAATGAGAGGGCTTCCAGTTGGAGCTCGTCTTGAATGCATTGATAATACAGGTGCAAAGGTAGTTCAAATAGTCATGACTCTAAAACTAAAGGGAACACATAGACGTTACCCAAAAGCTGGAGTTGGCGATATGGTAATTATCAGCGTTAAAAAGGGAGCTGCAGACATGAGAAGACAGCTTCTGAAAGCTGTGATAGTTCGTCAGAGGAGACCATTTAGAAGATCTGACGGTACTATGGTTCAATTTGAGGACAACGCAGCTGTTATTGTTACAGATACAGGAGAAACAAAGGGATCCATGATTAAGGGTCCAGTCGCTCTTGAAGCTGCAGAAAGATATCCAAAAATTGCTTCTAATGCATCAATAATTGTGTGAGGTATAAAAATGAAGTCAACGAAACCAGGAAAACAGAGAAGGGAATTATATAACGCTCCGCTTCATAAAAAAAGAAGTTTTATCTCTGCTCATCTAGAGGAAAAACTTTTGTTAAAATATGATAAAAGAGCAATTCCAGTCGTAAAAAGTGATACTGTAAAAGTTATGAGAGGAAGTTTTAAAGGTCATGAAGACAAGGTAGCAAAAGTAATTGTCAAAAAAAGATTCCTTGAAATTGAAGGTATAATGATGGCAAAAGCAGACGGTAACAAGATTGCAAAACCAATTCATTCAAGTAATGTTATGATAACAAAGTTAAATTTAACAGATAAATGGCGAAGAAAAAAGCTTGAAAGAGGACTTTCTGAAGAAACCAAGAAAGAAATCGAAGCAGAAGCAAAAGAGCAGATCAAGAAAGTCGAAGAAGAAAAAAAGAAGGAAGAAGAACTAAAAGCGATAGAAGAAGCAGAAAAAGAAACCGAAGAAGAACCTGTTGAGGAAGAAGAAGTAAAAACAGAGGAAAAACCAAAGCCAAAAACTGAAGAGAAAAAGGTTGAAAAGAAACCTGAGCCGAAAGCAAAACCTAAAACAGAAGAAACTAAGAAAAAAACAACTACAGTAAAAAAAGAAACGCAGGATAAAAAGAAACCAGCTGAAAAAGCTACTACAAAAACCGCCAAGAAAAAGGAGGAAAAGAAATGAGCAAACATCTAAAAAGATTAAATGCGCCTAGAACGCTCCAAATTCATAGAAAAGAGGAAAAATGGACTGTAAGAGCATCACCGGGTCCACATCCTTTAGATCAATCCATTCCCCTAGGTCTTGTGGTTAGAGATTACTTAGATCTTGCAGATACCCTAAGGGAGACGAATAGTATAATTGTAAGTGGTGAAATTCTTGTTGACGGTGTGAAAAGAAAAAGTCATAAATTTCCATGTGGACTTATGGATGTTATTTCAATTCCAAAAATAAAAAAGGATTACAGAGTTTTATTTAACAGAAAAGGAAAACTCACACTTGTTCCAATAGCATCACAAAATGCAACTTGGAAACTATGTAGAATAGAAAATAAAACAATTATCAAAGGAAAACAAGTACAACTCAATCTACATGATGGTAGGAATAAACTTGTTAAAAAAGATGAGTACAAAACTGGAGACGTTTTAAAATTATCTTTTAAGGATCAACATATTGATGACACTTTTAAGTTTGAAAAAGGCACTGTTTCAATAGTCATTGGTGGTAGTCACGTCGGAGAAGTAGCAAACATCGAGGATATTGAAATTATTTCGTCATCAACACCAAATCTAACAAAGATGAAAGGTAAGAGTAATTTTTCAACACTTCAAGATTATGTATTTCCAATCGGTAAAGATAAGCCAATGATTGAACTTCCTGAGGTGAAAATACAATGAGTGCGGAAGAAACAAAACCAAAGAAAAAAATTGTTAAGAAGACAACATCTAAACCAAAACCTAAAAAACAAGAGACAAAGAAAAAAACAACTACAGTAAAAAAACCAGTTAGAAAAACAAAACCTAAGATGGACCCTGAGGCAAAAAAAGCTTTATTTTCACCAAGAATTGAAAAGATTACGATAAACATTGGTGTAGGCGAAGCAGGGGAGCGTCTTAAAAAGGCTGAGACAGTATTACAAAACATTACTGGCCACAAACCAATAGAAACACTTTCTAGGACTACTAACAAAGATTGGGGTTTAAGAAAACAAATGCCAATTGGCTGCAAGGTTACTTTGCGTGGAAAAGACGCTAATGGATTTTTAAAAGAAGCGTTAAGCACTAGGGAAAACAAAATGGCAGATTATTCATTTGATGGTGAGGGAAATCTCTCGTTTGGAATTCCAGATCATACACTATTTAAAAGTCAGAAATATGATCCAAATATCGGAATATTTGGAATGGATATCTGTATTACAATGGAAAAGGCAGGTTATAGAGTTAAACGTAGACGTATGGCAAATAGAAAAATACCACATAGACATAGAGTTACAAAAGAAGAATCTGTTAAATTTTTCTCTGAGACATTCAACATGGAGGTCATAGCATGAAGATAAAAGAAAAAAAGAAGGCCTATGGTAGATCCAAAGGATGCGAAAGATGCGGAAGAAAAAGAGGTCTGATACGAGCTTATGGCTTACATATGTGCAGACAATGCTTCAGAGAAAAAGCTGAAGAAATGGGATTTAAGAAATTTTCATAGGAGGCTTGAATAAAATGTTAAATGATCCACTCGCAAATGCACTTTCTTTAATGAAAAATGCAGAAATAAAAGGAAAAGGTAGCTGTATCATCCAGCCTTCTTCAAAACTTATTGGTGGAGTGTTAAACCTCCTTAAAGATAAGGGTTATATTGGTGAATTTGAGTATGTTGATGATGGTAAAGCAGGAGTTTTTCAAGTCAGCCTTAAGGGGAATATCAACAACTGTGGTGTTATAAAACCAAGATACCCGATAAAAAGAGATGAACTGGATAAATGGGAATCAAGGTATCTACCTGCTCAGCATTTTGGTTTATTAATACTTTCTACTACAAAAGGAATACTTTCACAAGATGAAGCAAGAAAAGATGGTATTGGAGGTAAGTTACTAGCATATGTTTACTAGTGACTTGAGGTGATAAAAATGGCAGTGATAGCTGATTTTAAAGAGCAAATTACGATTCCAGAAGGTGTTACTGCAACACTTGATATTAAAGTTATAACAATTAAAGGAGAGAAAGGAGAACTATCTAGAACATTTTCACATCCTAAGATCAATATTAAGATTAATGGTAATATCATTGAGATTCATAGTAAAAATGTCAGAAGAAAAGATAAAGCTTTGATAGGAACATTTATTGCCCATATTAATAACATGATTAAGGGTGTAAGTCAAGGTTTCGAATATAAAATGAAAACCGTTTTTTCTCACTTTCCAATAAAAACATCGGTTGAGGGGAATGAATTTATCATCCAGAACTTTTTAGGTGAACGATCAGCACGTAGAGCAAAAATACTTGAAGGAGTAACAGTAGAAGTCAATGGTGAGGACGTAACTGTTAAAGGATCTGACAAGGAGCGTGTTGGACAAACTGTCGCAAATATTGAGCGCACAACAAAAGTTAAAAAACGAGATGTCCGTGTTTTCCAGGATGGTATTTACCGAATTTCCAAAGGAGGTAGATAGACATGGCAGAGAACGTTGAAGTTAAAAAAACACCTTCGAAAAAAATAGAAGATAAACCTGTACCTAATAAAGACGTAGATAGAGAAAAAATTGATAAATTATTGGAAGAAAAAAAACTGAAAACAGCTCCAAAAAAGAAAGAGGTAAAAACCGAAAAAACTCAAGCTAAAACAAAAACGACTCCTGCTAAAAAGAAAACAGAAGAAAAGCCTAAAGATAAAAAAGAGGTAAAAGAAACACCAAAGACCAATAAGAAAGCAGAACCTAAAGTAGAACCTGTCACCGAAAAAGAAAAACCCAAAAAGACAAAAGAAACAAAAGAAGAAGAGGAAGAAGAACCTCCAAAAGAAATAGAGAAAGAGGAATATAAAGCAAAGAAAAAACCAAAATTTTCGAAAGAACAAAAAGAGAGATTTAAACTCAGGAAACAGATTAAAAAGAGAACACCTAACTTTTTACGGGAAGAGTGGTTTAGATACAAAAGAATTCCAAAGAATTGGCGCAGACCAGATGGAATATCTTCAAAAATGAGAATTAATCTAAAATATCGACCAAGCAAAGTAAGAGTTGGATTCAGAGGACCCAAGGACGTTCGCGGTCTTCATTCTTCTGGTTTTGAGGAAGTAATTGTTCACAATGTTAATGATTTAGATGCAATTGATCCAAATAAACAGGCTGCAAGAATCGGCAGCTCTGTTGGCACAAAAAAACGAATGGATATTGAAAAGAAAGCAGAAGAACTTGATGTTCGGATTCTTAATATGTGAGGGTTATTAATGACTGATTTAAGAAATCAAAGGAGAATGGCAGCAGAACTTCTTAAATGTGGTTTATACAGGGTTTGGATGGACCATGACAGACTTGATGAAATCGCAAAGGCTGTTACCAAAGATGATATCAGGATTCTAATTAACGGGAAAGCTATAAAATCCCGACAGATCCAAGGAATTTCCAATGGCCGTAAGAAGTTAGTTGCAAGTCAAAAAGAAAAAGGTCGTAGACGTGGACATGGCTCCAGAAAGGGTGCGAAGTATGCTCGTCTGCCAAAAAAGGAGCGATGGATACGAACAATACGACCTATTCGAACATATCTTCGGACTCTACGAGATGAAAAACAAATTAATGCCACAACTTACCGAAAGTATTACAGGAAAGCAAAAGGTGGTGAATTTAGAAACAAACATCACCTTCAAACTCACTTAATTTCTGATGGAATTATAAAGGAGGCTAAGCAATGACGCAGGGGCCACGTTACCATGTAAAACCAAGAAGAAGACGAGAAGGAAAAACAGATTATAGAAAAAGACTAAGTTTACTTAGATCCGGTAAAGTTAGAATGGTTGTTAGAAAATCATTGAAAAACACTCAAATTCAACTTGTTGAATACAAAGAAGGTGGAGATAACATACTTGTGTCCGCCAATTCTGGTGAACTAACTGGTAAATATAACTGGAAATTTTCAACATCAACTATACCTGCAGCGTATCTCACTGGCCTTCTTGCTGGAACGCGTGCAAAAAAGAAGAAAATCAGCGAATGCGTGCTTGATTGCGGTAGATATCAACCAGTAACAGGTTCTAAAATTTTTGCATCTGCTAAAGGAATTGTTGATGCAGGTGTTGAATGTCCGTATAATGAAGAAAAAATACCTGCTGATGATAGACTAATGGGTAAACATTTGGATGATAGTATTATGTCAGCTGTTAATGATATTAAAGATAAAATTACTGGAGGGAAATAATGGCAGGACCTAGAGGAAAACGTCAAAGAAGACCACCCCGAAGAGTTGAACGAGCACCTGTTGCATGGGAACCTAAAACCAAACTTGGAAAACTAATCCGAGGTGGTCAAATCACAACTATGACTGATGCAATAAAATCAGGTCTTCCTATACGAGAACCCGAAATTGTTGATCTATTGCTTCCAGAAATAGATGATGAAGTAATTGATGTTAATATGGTCCAGCGTATGACTGACTCCGGTCGACGTGTAAGATTTTTGATAACTGTTGCAGTTGGAAATAACGATGGTTTTGTAGGATTTGGTCAAGCTAAGGGTAAAGAAGTTGGTTCAAGTATCAGAAAAGCGATAGAAAACGCAAAATTAAATATTATAGAAATTAGAAGAGGCTGTGGATCCTGGGAGTGTGGTTGTGGAAAAGCTCATACCGTTCCATTCGCGATAAGTGGAAAAAGTGGATCAGTTAAAATAACTCTTAAACCTGCACCTCAAGGAATAGGCCTTGCGACCGGTAATGTTGCAAAAAAGATACTAACACTAGCTGGTGTAAAGGATTGTTGGACTTTTACAAAGGGTAAAACTAAAACTACTGTAAATTATGCAAAAGCAGTGTTTAATGCTCTTGAAGAAAATACAGAAATGCGTGTTTTAGAATCTCAGATTAGAAAAGTAGGTATTAGATCAGGTAGTATTGGAAAACCAAAAGAGGGAGCTGAAATTCCTGTTGAACCACCAAAGGAGGAGGGTAAATAAAATGACCTATGCAGTAGTTAGAGTTAGAGGAACAGTTAATATAAGGCCTGATACAAAAAAAACCCTACAACTATTAAACCTGACAAGAGCAAATCACTGTGTGCTTTTGGAAGAAAAAAATAGTATCAAAGGTATGCTACAGGTTGCAAAGGATTATGTAACCTGGGGCGAGATAGATAAAAACATTCTTTTTAAGCTAATAAATTCCAGAGGTAAACTCGAGGGAGATAAAAAATTAACAGATGAGTATCTAAAATCATCCACGTCTTATGGGAGTGTTGATCAACTCTCACAAGCAATATTGGAAAATAAATTCAAATACAAGGATATTCCAAATGTCAAACCAATTTTTAGACTCAATCCTCCAAAAAAAGGTTATGGGGGCATTAAAAGGTCATTTGTAAACAAGGGTGCTTTGGGTTACCGAGGTAAAGAAATAAATAAACTGATCGAAAAAATGATATAATCCCCTCAATTTTTTTCTTATATTCGATAAATAATTCAAAAAGAGGTAAGCCCTAATCCAGTGAACAAATTGACCATTTATTTTTTGTTCATATTTATAGGTTCAAAAAGGTATATACTTATACCTACTACAATTAGGTTAAAAAAAATCAATATTTATAAATTCATAGTTGAATTTTCCAAAAGTTTTTTATATTTGAGGTGTTTTATTAAAAAAAATAAGAGGGGCAAATTATGGAAGAAACGCTATATAATATCGAAATCCATAAAGACACAAATGGGTACCTTGGAAAATTATTCTCCGATGTGGATGGGGTGAAAGAGTTCAAGAATGAATATCTTGATCAACTTTTAAGAGATATAACAATAGATATGCAACTTGCGTTAGAAGAATTTTCTAACAGAACAGCCGAGTTTACAGACACACACGATAGGCGAAGATATTAAGGGTAAGCTTTTTAAATGCTTCTAGTATTTGGTGCTCTTACTCTTTATAAGAGATGGTGAATCAATTTGGAATATACTCGATTTGAAAAGGCGCGTATAGTTGGTGCTAGAGCCTTACAAATATCAATGGGAGCTCCAACGCTCATTAAATTACCAAAAGATGTGATTTCTCCTATTGATATAGCTATGGTTGAGTTTAAAGAAGATGCCATTCCAATAACAGTTAAAAGAGTAGATGAATCTTAATACTGGGAGTAACTATATGGCTGATGAAAAACAGGAAAAAGAAGAGAAAAAAGCTGACGAGGGAATGACTATACCAGAAGAAACTTATATGACTTCTGGTGCTCATATCGGAACCAGGCAAAAAACAGCAGATATCAAAGAGTTTATTTATAAAGTAAGAAACGACGGTTTATATATAATAGATGTAAAAAAGACAGATAACAGAGTAAAAACAGCTGCTAAATTTATTTCTAAATATGATCCTAAAAACATTTTGATTGTATCTGTAAGACAGTATGGTCAAAAGCCCATAAGAAAACTAGCCGAGCACACTGGTATACAATTGCTTGATGGTCGTTTCAGACCAGGAACTCTCACAAATCCTTCTTCCAAAGGTTTTCTTGAGCCCGAGCTTATTATTCTTACTGATCCTCTAGCAGATGCTCAAGCATTGCATGAGGCAGAAAACATAGGAATCCCTGCAATAGGACTATGTGACACAAATAATGAGACAAAATATCTTGATTTAGTAATTCCCACGAATAACAAGGGTAGGCGCGCTCTAGCATTGGTTTACTGGCTTTTAACAAGAGAAATACTAAAAACAAAGGGTAAAATAAAATCCTACGATAATTTTAAATCTGAAGTAGAAGACTTCGAAGCTGAAATTTAAGTATGCTTTTTTGTTATAGTTTTATAAAATTACAATATCTAAAGGAGATAAATTGCAGGTTAAAGTAAATGATAATATCATACTGATTGGCACTGCGCATATTTCTAAAGAAAGCGTTGAAGAAGTAAAAGATGCAATTGAAAAATATAAACCTAATATTGTCGCAGTTGAGCTCTGTCAGAGAAGATATGATGCAATTACTAAAAAAGATCAATGGGAAAAAACCCCTGTTACAAAGCTTTTGAAATCAAATAACGCATATCTGATGCTTGCTCAAACTTTTTTATCATCGATTCAAAGAAGACTTGGAAAGGAATATGGAGTTGAACCTGGCTCTGAAATGATTGCAGCAATGGATGAGGCAAAAAACCACAATTTAGAGGTTGCTCTTGTAGATAGAGATATTTCCGTTACTCTCAAGAGAGCCTGGCGTAAAATGGGTTTTAAGGAGAAATTCCGACTTACTTGGGAGTTTTTAAAGGCTTTAATGGGATACGATGAGGAAGAACTCGAAGAGCTTGATCTTAAAAAACTAATGGATCAAGATGTTATATCTACGCTTATGGAGGAATTTGGCGAGATTGCACCTAGTGTGTCAACAGTTTTAATTCATGAGCGAGATGTATATATCGCTAAAAAGATTCAGGATGAAAGCAAGAAAGGAAAGGTTGTAGCAGTTGTTGGAGCCGGTCATCTAAAAGGAATTAAAAAACAACTTGAAAAGAAAGAATTAAAAACTAACTTAAAAGAGCTTGAGAAAGTTCCCCAAAAAAGAATCAGAATAACAAAAATTGCAGCTTATTTAATTCCTGTTTTATTTGTAGCATTAATTGTTTATCTGATTTTTTCAAGAGGACCAGATGCCTGGGATCAGATAAAAAACGTGTTTTTCTGGTGGTTTATAATTAATGGTAGCCTTTCGGCTATTGGTGCGGCTATTGCCCGTGGACATCCATTATCTATAGGTACAGCATTTTTAGCAGCACCCTTGACTTCTTTGAATCCTGCTATTGCTGCAGGATGGGTTGCCGGTTACGTTGAGGCGAAACTTAGAACACCTGTTGTAAAAGATTTTAAGGAGTTAAGTAAAATCGAAAACTTCAAAGAATTCTGGAATAACAGGGTAATACGACTTCTAATGGTTGTAGCACTTGCAAATCTTGGAAGTATGATAGGAACAATTATTGCGTTTCCATATATCGCAAGCTTTGTATTTGGATGATAATTATTTATAGAAGATGCTATCATAAATAATAATGGATAAATCTGGTGAGGAGTAAACAATGTCTCAGGAGAGAAAGATTTTCACTTCATTCCATGACATACCACCAAGAGAATACATGTATTTTCCAAAAGGAACTCTAGATGCTGGAAAGCCCGGTAAATTCAGTAGGACTGAAATAACACATTTGTTGATATCAATAGGTGTTTTAACATTAGCTTTTACATTTGCATTATCAGGAAATAATCTTATTGCAGTAGTAAGTAACGGGTTTAAGATTGATAAATTATTATTTTATATACCTCTAACATTCTTGGGAATATTGACAGCATTTTTCTTTCATGAGCTATCTCATAAGTTTATGGCTCAAAAACATGGACTGTGGGCTGAATTCAGGATGTTTCCACAAGGACTATATCTTGCATTATTTCTTGGAGTATTAACTCCTTTTGTGTTCGCAGCACCCGGGGCTGTTATGTTTCGAGGGGGATCACGAACCTATGAAACAGGACAAATAGCAATGGCAGGACCGCTTGCAAATATTATTATTGCCCTAATTACTTTTCCATTATACTTTTATGTGTTCTATGACACACAAATTGGAACAATAATTGGATTTATATGTTTTATAAATGCTTTTCTTGCAATGTTTAATCTATTACCATTTGGACCTCTAGATGGAACAAAAATAATACGATGGAATGCTACAATATGGATTATTTTATTGATATTTTCAATTATATTATTAACACAAATAATTCGAAATAATCCTGTGGGTTAATAAAAAAAGAGTTTTTAATTCAATTAATATAGTCTTTTTCTAACAATTATTAATATTACAACAATTGCAATAACTACAAAGATAAAAATTAAGAATAAATTTTCAACTCCCCTACTTGAAAAACCTCTGCTTTGGACTATAAATGTTGCATAGCTTGGATTACCTACTTCTTCATGGTTCTCTGCACGGTAAGGTGTCATTGAAACTTTTACTGTTCCCTGGCCATAGTGATAACCCATGTCTTTAGGTGGAATAACTGTTAGATAAGCTGTTGCTTTTGATCCTTTACCTTGTTCAAGAATTATTTCGTCTGTAACTGTTGCCTGCCAGTTCTTAGATACATGTTCAACCTTTAAAATAACTCTTGTTCTAGAATTGCCCATATTTTCAATTTCAATTGGAAATAATGCATTTTTCTCAGCATTAACACGTTTAGTATTAAATTCAGGAAAATTTGGATTAATTATTGGTAAATATGCTGGTTTAAATTTTAAATTAAATACTTTTTCCTCTCCTTCTATAAGACCCAAATTACCAACTTTAGCTTTAATTTTAATTGTACCTTCTTTACTATAAGCAGGAGCGGATTCATCGAGTGAAACATAGATTTTAGTAAAAGTTGTTTCTTTTAAAGTAATATTTGTGGTAACAGTAGTGGTACCAAGAACTGCATAACACCACGAAGGTGTTTCAATAATTTCTAATTTAATAACCGCGACTCCAGTACCTCCTTCATATTGTTCAAATATACCTTCTCCAAAACTCTCACCTATATCAACTCTGAATTCAACTGTTAATTTTAATTCTCTTATTTCATCTCTAGGGATAATTGGCACTTGAGTTTCAGATTTACTCCAATCAATAGATACTACACTTCTTGCATTATAAATAGGATCTCTTGCGGATGCATTAATATTAAGGATAGGTATTAACACACAAAAAAGTAATAATAATATAGCCGTGGAAGATGCGAGCCTAATTATTGTTTTTCTCAATTTATTTCATCCTCCTTTCAACTTTTCTTTTTTGTTTTTCCTGTTCATATTTTATCTTTTGGATAGCCTTTTCTTTTCTATTCTGCTCTTCTATAACTTTTTTATCAATAACTGGTTTTTTGACTGCCTTTTTCCCAATTATTTCCTCTTTGATTACCGGTATCTTTTCTTCTTTAAGTTTAATCTTTTCTTTCTTATCCTTATCAGATTCTTTGAATAAATTAAAAAATGATGATTTCACCTTTTCACCTTTCTTTGCTATCTTTTCTTCTTTAAGTTTAATCTTTTCTTTCTTATCCTTATCAGATTCTTTGAATAAATTAAAAAATGATGATTTCACCTTTTCACCTTTCTTTGCTTTCTTTTTCACTTTTTTTATTTTCTTTTGTGGTCTTTTACTAATATCCTTTTTTTTGCGAGAGGAATAAGCAATACTAAATATTAAAAATGCAATTAAACTGAAAAAAATAATGCCTATTGTTTCTGGAACAAAAACACCTTTTGTTTCAACAAGAACTTTTCTTGATGCAATCGTTGTATTTGCATCATTTATTGAAAACGCTTCAATGTTTATTTCATTAAGTGTACCATAATCAAAAATAGATGGGAGAGCTGAAACACCTATATATGTATCTTTTGTTTCACCCGGAGCCATAGTAATACTAACAGGTTCAGATATGATTATATTTTTATTTTCACTTACAACTCTAAAACTGAATGTATCATTATAATTTCCCATATTCTGGATACTAATTGGTATAGATGTGATTTCATTTGGTCTCATTTCAACTAGTGATAAAGCCTCTAGTTTAGCTTCATGGTAAGGTTTTACTTTGACAAGGATTTCTAGATCTTTATATGTAGTATCTACTGTACCGCTCATTCTACCATATCCCATTAAAAAAGCAGCATTTATAAACCATGATAATCTGTAAGGGAATCTATTAATAGGTGAATTTTTTGGAGGAGTCCATAGATTTCCAAAAGCCCAAGTATCAATAATTCTAATTTTAAGAATTCCACTCTGAATAGCATTTTTTGAAACTGGAGGAGATGTTATAGAAATTAAAGCTTCAGTTTTAAGAATCTGTCCTCGGTTAACTAATACAGTTTCAGGATGAAACTCAACATGCCAAGACCCATCGACATTACCACCAGGAAATTCTGCTACCTCAAAGTTTAGAAATCGATCATTAAAAATTGTTGTACCAGGTTCCTTATCAAATATTGAAAATTCTCCTGTTTTAAGATTTATCATACCAATATCAACTGAAACTGTTTCCTCGTATCCAATTTCAATATAAGCAGGATCTGCTGCCACTGCGACTAGAAACATTTGAATAACCGGAACTAGTGTTGAATATAATTTTCCAAAAAATTTTAGTAGTCTACCAACAATTCTTAACCTTGAACTACTATTATCTTCTGGTTCTTCAACTTCTTCAGCTACTACATTTGTAGTAATAATCTGATTCACAATACAAAAAAGGAGAAAAAAAGTAATTAATATATTAATTACACTATTAATTTGTCTTATTGCAGATTCCCCCAATATGTTTTTGGATTTTACAGTGAGTTTTAATTATATTAAAAAGAAATGAATTATTTTATTTATTCCTTTGTTTTTTAATATACCAGTATGCAAAGAACAATATCACGAATATTACTATTATTACAGGTAATGCTCCTTCGATTCCTATTGTTGAAAATCCTCTGCTTTCAACGATAGCGGTCAAATATGTTGGTACTCCTTTATCTTCTGGTTTTGGGTTGTCTGCACGATAAGGAGTCAAGCTAACTCTAATTCCTGCATCATCATCATGATAACCCATGCCTTTAGGCGGTCTAACGGTTAGATATGCTTTAGCAGTTCCATCTACATCAATTATAATTTCATCAGTTACAACTACTAACCAGTCAGATGGCGCAGAAGATACACTAAGTACTACTTTGGTTCTAGCATTACCAAGATTCGAGATTCTTATCGGAAAAACTGTAGTGTCCATTGGCCCGATAGTTTTAGTATTAGTAGATTCGTATTCTGCTGTTATTAATGGCAGATAAGCTGGTTTGAATTTTAATGTGAAATCTTGTTCATACCCTGCAATCATACCAACTTTTGGTACTTTTGCTCTAATTTTAACAAATCCACTACCATAAGCTGGTGCTTCTTTATCAAGTTCAATTGATATTTGTGCATTTTGTGAATTTGTAGATCCCTGTACTTTGACTTGAGTTGTTAATGTTCCGATAGCAATATTTGCTGTACACCAAGGATTTGAATCAATTATATCTACTTTTATATCAACTTGACGGCCTACAAAAAATGGTATAAACAGTCTACCTAATGGTCCCAGTGTTACCGAATAATCAATTTTTATTGAATAATATCTGAGATCATCAATTGGAATAATAGGCTCACTTTCAGTTGTCCAATTTATTTTTAGATAACTTGCCAATCCTGAAGTTTGTTTTATTTCTTCAGTTTCTGTGGCAAAAGCATTTGAAGGAATCATTATAACAAATAAACTACCAAGTAATGCTCCTAATATTAGTGCAGTCTTAACTGATTTGAAGTTTTTCTTCATATTTTATCACCAATTTTTTAATTTTTTCAATATATATTTACATTTTCCCATATATAAAGATTGTTGTACACCTCTAACAACAATGCACCCAATCTTTTGATTTACTTTATTATATTCTTATATATAACTTTCTTTATATAAAAGACTTGTGCTATAGATTAATTCACTTTTTAAAAAATGTGAAATTTATTGTATCGATCTATTTTAATTTAGTGTTATATTTTTTTAATACGAATAAGTATGAGAAGAAAGAGATATTGTTTTATATTTCTAATCTATTACATCGATTTCTGATTGATTTTCTTCTTCAGTTTTTTCTTCTTTCTTTTTAGTAGAAACTCGCTCTGGAAAATGTGATAAAATTACTATATCTCCAACAGCATTGACCCACCTATAAGGTACTGCAACATCAACTGTTCCCTCTACAAGTGAAGGATTTGTATTGGTGACAAGCAAACTGCTTACACGTTTTTCATCCATGTCAAAGAAAACATTTTTGACATGTCCCACATAAGTCCCTCCACGAGTATAAACAGGAAGTTTCAGAAAAGATGTAACCTCCTCAGCGTTCGTGCTAGATTCTTTTTCCATCATGTAATCAAAATACAATTACCTATATTAAAATGTGATGGTAAACAAGCGAAATCTTTTTTGTATTAATTGGATATGTGGTATACAAAATGAAGTCAAAAAATAGAGAAATTAGCCAGCATGAAATCCTAAAAGAATTAGATTCTATTAAAAATAAAGACTATACTTTTTCTAGTGGGAGAATTCTTGGCTCGATGTGTACTCAACCACATCCAATTGCCAAAGAAGCATATATTAAATTCTTAGATACAAATCTCGGTGATCCAGAATTATTTCCAGGATCAAAAAAAATAGAGTCAGAATTAATAGCATTTATTTCAGATCTACTAAATGCACCAAAAACATCAACTGGTTTGATTGGTAGCGGAGGGACTGAAAGTAACATCACAGCAATCTGGCTTGCAAAAAATCTTACAAGGAAAAAGGAAATTATTGTTCCTGAAAGTGCTCATTTTTCATTTGAGAAAATTAAATCATTAATGGATATAAAATTAAAAATTATCCCTCTAAACAAAGACTATATTATTGATGTTAATAATCTGAGAAAAAAAATTAGTAAAGATACAGCTGCAATTGTAGGAATAGCAGGTTCTACAGAGTTAGGAACTATTGATCCTATTGCTGATTTAAATGATATTTGTGATGACGAAAACATATTTTTACATATTGATGCTGCTTTTGGTGGTTTTGTAATTCCCTTCCTAAAAGAATTAGGATATAACGTATCAGATTTTGATTTTAATTTAAAAAATATAAGCAGCATATCAATAGACGCTCATAAAATGGGATATTCAGCTATACCTTTAGGTATACTACTAATTAGGTGCGAAAAATGGTTGAATGAAATTTGTGTCGAAACTCCTTGCATTAGTAGTAAAAGACAAGCAGGACTTCTCGCTACTAGATCAGGTGGACCTGTTGCAGCTGCCTATGCTGTTACAAAATATTTAGGAAAAAATGGGTATAAAGATGTTATTGAAAGATGTATGAATATTACAAAATATACTCAAGAGACAATTGAAAATTTAGGATTAAATTTATTAATAAACCCTACTATGAATGTATTGGGAATAAAATTAAAAAATCCAGCAAAGGTTGTAAAAAAATTAGCAGATTTTGGCTGGAAAGTTAATAAAATGGATCGATTATCTGCTATTCGAATTGTTTTAATGCCTCATGTTACAAAGGAAATAATCAATGATTTTATTCCAG
>Ga0255055_10001453_pt1 | contig 17321 bp, 15 predicted proteins | sample JV7_2_27_MG_FD_188633 | JGI IMG/M metagenome (GOLD analysis project Ga0255055, IMG submission 188633) | Seawater microbial communities from Jervis Inlet, British Columbia, Canada - JV7_2_27 | ecosystem: Environmental > Aquatic > Marine > Inlet | place: Canada: British Columbia | collected... | reverse complement strand
GGCTTCGAATCCGCCGATGTCGGTTTCGTGGGATTCCCGGAGGCGCCGGCGAAACGATTGGAGATAGGAGGATAAGATGCAGGGGATGCGTAAGTACCGGATCCGCCTGCTGGGCGTGCTACTCCTGCTGATCGTGACGGGTTGCTCCGGCTACCACAGCGCCAGGCAAGTAAGGCTGGCCGAGCAACAGGGCGACTGGGATCAGGCCGTCCTCCAGTACTTAGAGCTGGTCCAGGATTACCCCAAGAACGTCTCCTACCAGACAGGCCTGATACGGGCCAAGATCAAGGCCTCTCAGATGCACTTCGAGCGAGCCAAGGATCTGCACGAGGCCGGCGTCTGGGATCGGGCCCTGGAGGAGTACCGCCAAGCCGTGCAGCTCGATCCGACCAATCAGTACGCGCAGGTCGAGTTCGAAAAACTGATGGAAGAGGTCGCATTGATCGAACGGGGCGGCGATCCCCATGAGACGCTGGCCGAGAAGAAGGAGCGAACCAGGGGGAGTCGAGCCCAGCCGCCAGTTCTCGATCCCCGCTCGGATGAGCCCATTTCCCTGAGCTTTCCAAGCCCCGTGTCGGTTCAGGACATCTACCAGGCTCTGGGCAAGGCGTTTGGCATCAACGTCCTCTTCGATCCAAAGCTGCGCGAGCAGGAGATTGCCATCGAGCTCGAGCAGGTCAACGCCAAGGACGCCTTGGAAATTCTCATGCGCGCCGCCAAGCACTTCTACAAGGTGCTCGACGAGCACACCATCATCGTGGTGGAGGATACGCCGCAGAACCGCCGGGCCTATCAAGATCTGGTGATCCAGACCTTCTTTCTGTCCAACGCCAATGTCAAGGAAGTCATGACCATGCTGCGCAGCCTGGTCGGCTCCAAGAACATCGCCAGCAATGAGCAGCTCAACGCCATCGTGCTGCGCGACAGCGCTGACAAGGTCAAGGTCGCCGAGAGCATCATCCACACCAACGATAAATCGCGTGGGGAAGTGGTTATCGACGTGGAGTTGCTGGAGATCGACACCAAGAAGCTGCAAGAGCTCGGTGTATTGCTCAGCCAGTACTCGATAACCCAGTCGCTGGACCCATCCCTCCAGGTCGGCGATACGGGGGCCTTTCGAGTCTCCGATCTGCAATTCATCAACCAGGGTGACTGGCTGGTGACCATCCCGAGCTTTACTTACGACTTCATGAAGCAGCGCACCGAGGCGCAGCTTCTCGCCAGCCCGCAGCTGCGGATCAGTGACGGTGAGACGGCGCTGCTTCATATCGGCGACCAGGTTCCGATCCCGGTCACCACCTTCAGCAGCGCCAACACCATCGGCGGCAATATCGTTCCCATCACCTCCTTCCAGTATCAAGACGTCGGAATCCGCCTCGATATCGAGCCCCGGATCCATCACAACAAGGAGGTCACCCTCAAGCTCAAAGTCGAGGTGAGCGCGGTGACCGGAACCGTCGGCGGAGAGGGGGGGGTCGCGCAGCAGCCCATTATTGCCACCCGGAGAATCGAATCGAATATCCGGCTCAAGGATGGTGAGACCAACTTTCTGGCCGGTTTGATCCGTACCGATGAGACCATCACAGACACCGGAATTCCGGGCCTGATGGACATTCCGGTCCTCGGTCGATTGTTCACTCACAAGAGAACCGATGTCGACCGTACCGACCTGATTCTCACCCTCACCCCGCACATCATTCGGACCCCGAACATCGAGGAAGAGGATCTACTGCCCATCTGGGTCGGCACCGAGGCCAACATTACCTTCCGGGGGGGTAGCCCACGAGTGGAATCGGATGTCGAGGGTCCGTTCGACGAGCAGGGGGACGAGGACGCCGAGCGCATCCGGGAGATGATCCGCCGCCGGATCCAGAACCTACCGCGGGGTCTCCAGGAGCAGGAATCCGAGGATGAGGAGGTCGAGGAGCCGCCGGCGGGCGAGTCGCTGTCCACACCCTCGCCTCCGAGGGACTTCTTCGAACCGGAGCAGGAGGATGAAGATGAACCCCCTTCCTCGTCTGCTGCAATGGCGGGCCGGCCCACCTTTCTCCCGGCCAGCTACACTGCTCAGACCGCCGATGTTCGGCTCGCCGCCAAGACCGAAAGGGAGCCCGCGGCCGTTCGCATTCAACTGGTGACGTCCGATAGGGCGGTTCAACCCGGCCAGCAATTCGACGTCACCGTCGCAGTTGAGGCAGTGAGACCGGTCTCTCATTTGCCCGTCACTTTGAGCTTCGATCCCGAGATGCTCCAGGTCTTGGATGTCTGGTCCGGAGACTTCCTCGGTTCGGGTAGCGACAGTCGATTTCTGGTCAACTTCTCCCGACCCGGCCGGATCGTCATCGGTGCCAGTCGCCTTGGAGACCAGCAGGGGGTCCGGGGGCAGGGTGCCGTCGCGCACATCACCTTCCGGGCCCTGACGCCAGGCAGGGCGGTCGTGCAGTTCGAAAAGGCCAAGGCTCTGGACCGGCAACTCAACCGCATCAAACCCACCCAGAAGAGAAAGGCCGTGATCCAAATCGGGCTGGACCCGGATCCGCCAGACGCCCCTCTGCCGGACGACCAGCCGACGCGGCCCGTCCGCAATGACCCACCGATCCACGGTTAGCCGCAAGCTCCCTAAGGGCTACACAATGGTGGAGCTGGTGCTGGTTTCCACTCTGCTGGTAATCCTGGCAGCGGTCGCCTTGCCGGCCTCCAAGTACACGGTGCGGCGGGCCAAGGAGATCGAGCTACGGCAAGCTCTGCGCGAGATGCGCAACGCCATCGACGAATTCAAACGCTACAGCGATGCGGGACTGATCGCGATCGAGCTGGGCACCGATGGCTACCCGGGTGAGCTCGAGGTCCTGGTGGAGGGGGTCGACCTGGTGGGTCAGATCGACAAGCAGATGAGGTTTCTGCGTCGCATACCTCGTGATCCTATGACCGGTGAGACCGAGTGGGGAATGCGCAGCTTCCAGGACGGCTTCGACTCCTCATCGTGGGGAGGTCAAGACGTCTTCGATGTCTATTCTCTGAGCGCAGGAACGGGCACCGACGGGGTGCCCTACAAGGAGTGGTGAGGATGGCGAGAATTCGGCAGCGCCCTGGCTTTACTCTGATCGAGTTGATCATTGTCATCTCGGTGATCGGTATTCTGGCCACCATTGTCCTGCCGGCGCTCAAAGACGTTCCCCGGCGAGCCGCCGAGTCGGTGCTCAAATCCGATCTGCGCACCTTTCGCGATCTCATCGATCAATTTCACGGCGACAAGGGGCATTACCCGCCGACGCTCGAGGCACTGGTGGAGGAGGGATATCTGCGCAGCATGCCCAGAGACCCCATGACCAAGAGCTCCGAGACCTGGGAGCCGGTCTACGAAGAGCTCGATTTCGAGGAGCTGCCGGCCGAGACCGATCTGCCTGAGGATCTCCAGCCGGGCATCATCGATGTGCACTCCGGCTCGGAGCTGCCGAGTCTCAACGGCACGCTCTACAACACATGGTAGATCGATCTCCTCCAGCAGGTTGGGTCGGGCGACGGTCGCAACTCAGCCCTTCGGCATCTGGCTTCACGTTGGTTGGGATGGTGATCGTCTTTACCGTCATGACGGTGCTGGTGGCGGCCGCTCTGCCGTCGTGGAGCAAGGTGATGCAGCGGGAGCGGGAGGAAGAGCTGATCTTCCGTGGACTGCAGTACGCTGAAGCGATTCGCGTCTTTCAAATCCGCAATGGTCGCTATCCCCTGCGACTCGAGGAGCTGATCAGCGTCCGACCCCGCGCGATCCGACAGCTATGGACAGACCCCATGACCGAAGACGGTGAATGGGGCTTGATCTACGCCCAGGCGGGCTCCGACCGCAGGGGTCGGCGAGGTGGGCGCCGCCCGCGCCGTGGCGCTGAACGTCAGCCGGCCCAGCCGCAGACGTTCGGGGGCTCGGCTCCCCGACCGCTGGGTGGCGAGGCGAGACAGGGCCCGACGGGGCGCCGGACTGCCGCGGCCCCCATCATCGGTGTCCACAGTCTCAGCGATGAGGTGGCCGCCAAGGATTTCTTCGGCGGTGAGAAGTACAGCGATTGGCTGTTCGCCGTCCAGATCGTCCCCGCCGCCGCCCTGGCCCCTGACACCCTGAGCCCCGTGCGGGCAAACAGTCGCTGGGTCGGGCGACCTTTCCGGCCCGATCTGGGCCCGGCACCAGGTACCGCGCCGGTCGGTGAGGGTGACGCTCCTGGCAGCAAGCGGTCGCGTCGCCGGAGGAATCCGAGTGGCGACTGACTCGGTAACCCTGCGGGTACGTCGCCTGCCACACGCCGCAGACCTGCCGCTGCCGCAACCGGCCTCGGCCGGCAGCGCCGGTCTGGATCTGCGCGCGGCCATCGAAGACGAGCTCAGGCTGGCTCCGGGAGAGCGTCTCCAGGTGCCCACGGGCTTGATCTTGGAGCTGCCCAGAGGCTGGGAGGGACAGGTCCGACCGCGCAGTGGACTGGCGGCGCGGCACGGGGTGACGTTGCTCAATACCCCGGGCACGATCGATAGCGATTACCGCGGGGAAGTACAGGTCATCGTGGTAAATCTGGGGCAGGAACCGTTCCGAGTCCGTCGCGGAGATCGCATCGCCCAGCTGGTCGTTGCACCGGTGTCCGAGGTCACCGTTGTCGAGGTCGAGGCCTTGTCGTCGACAGATAGGGGTGACGGGGGATTTGGCTCCACAGGGGTCGACTGAAACCGTTTCTTGCCTCCTGGTCGACGAGTTCATATTTTTGAACCTCACTCTGGGACGGAATGTCGTTGACTTAGGGTTGGGTGCTGCATATGATGCTGGAATCCAGAAAACTCCCCAAACACATCTGTCACGCAAGGTCTCAGAGCACGGGGAAGAACCAGCGGAAGGAGGGTTTTAGATGAGTCGAAGAACCAGGTTTTTCGTCTGCGTTTCGATTGCCGCAGGGATCGTGCTGGCCTCCATCGGTGCCTACGCTCAGCAGCCGGTGGGCCACATTCAGGGCCGTGTCTACGACGACTCCGGTGCTGTTCTGCCGGGTGTCAGCGTAGTGATCACCAACACGAATACCGGCGCGGAGCGCACGGTCTTCTCCAACGCCGAGGGTTTCTTCAGTGCAAGGTCGCTCCAACCAGGCCCGTACGCGCTTACCGCGTCGCTCGAGGGGATGCAGACCGTGCGACGTGAGGGCGTCGAGCTCCTCGTGGGTCAGATTCTCGACATCGATATGTCGATGAGCCTGGGGACGACGGCGGACATCATCACCGTGACCGGTGAGGCTCCACTCCTCGAGGTGAGCCGCACGGAGCCCGCCAGCTACATCACCACGGTCGAGATCCAGAACATTCCCATTCAGGGACGCGATTTCAAACAGTTCGCCTTGCTCAACCCGACAGTGACCGACGACCCCCAACGCGGCTTTATCACCATGAGCGGCCAGCGGGGCGTCTATTCGGGCATGAATGTCGACGGTGCCTCGGGCAAGAACGCCTTCTTTGGCTACGCCAACGGGGGCGAGGCGACGGAGAATGACGGCCTCGTCATTGCCCAGGAGTCGGTCCAGGAGTTTCAGGTCGTCCAGAACGGATTCGCACCGGAGTACGGTCTTGACGGCGGCGGGTTTATCAACGTCATCACCAAGTCCGGCACCAACGAGTTTCACGGCAGCGCCTTCTACTTCACCACCGACGAGTCCCTGGCGGAGGACATTCCGGCCACCCCGGTGGACAAATCCCGCGATCCCGACGCTGAGGACATCGAGCCCGACGAGTTCGACCGGCAGAACTGGGGTCTGACGGCGGGGGGACCGATCAGCCGGGACAAGGCCCACTTCTTCTTCTCCTACGACCACACCAAGCGCACCAATCCCTTTGTCGACCAACTCAGTACCCGAGGCGCCTACGATGCCATCCTGCAGCGCGCCGAGACCGAGCCGGAGTTCGCCAGCCTGCTGATCGGCTACGAGCCCAACAACGACGGCATCGCGGCTCCCAATGAGATTCTTGGCCGCACCGCTCAGGGTCTGTTCCAGCGTGATGTGGACAATGTGATCCTCCTCGGCAAGTTCGACTTCTATCCCAACGAGACCCACTCTGCCTCGCTGCGCTACAACTACACCGACTACGAGCGGACGAGCACCTTTCTCGACGAGGAGTCGCTCAAGCAGGAGGAGGTCCAATCGCTCATCGGCTCGTGGGTGATGGTGGTGGGAGACAAGGGTCTCAACGACTTTCGCTTCCAGTACGCCACGGACGATCTCAACCGTGGCAACCTCCGGGTGGGAAGCGACCTCGAAGCGCTGATCCGCTTCCGTTTTGGGTCCAGCGACCAGGTGGGGAAGTTCGACTTTCTGCCCATCGTAGCCAATACCACCCAGTTCGAGCTCAGGGACAGCTTCTCCTACATTTTTGGCAAGCACGACACGAAGTTCGGCTTCCACTACTCGTCGGACAACATGCAGCAGATCTTTGCCGGCTCCAAGGACGGCCGCTACGACTTCGGCTCCCTGGACGACTTCCTGGCCAACGATGATTTCAGAGTCCGAATCTACTTCGGGAATGTGTCGTTTCCGAACTACGACGAGACCCAGGATGTCTGGGCCCTCTATGCCCAGGACAACTGGCGGCCGACTCCCCGGCTGTCGGTCAACTATGGCTTTCGCTGGGGCAAGACCGACAACCCGGGCGGTCTCGTGCACCTATTCGAGGTGGGGAGGAACATGCCCGATGACACCCACATCGCCCCGCGGATCGGCTTTGCCTATCAGCTGAGCGAAGGTGGCAAGGACGTACTGCGGGGAGGCTTCGGCATCTTCTACGGCCGCACGCCCACCCTGCTCTTTGCCAGCCAGGTGCAGGAAAACGGGATCTTCCCGAACTTCGGACGGGTCACCGTGGTGCCTGGCCAAATCGGCCATGTTCCTCTCGGTGAGCCGATCGACAACGAGAACCCGCCGCGGGAGACGATTCCCTCGACGGCGTTCCTGGATCCGTCGTTCAGCGACGCAAAAAACACCCGCTACAACATCGGGTACGAGAGGCAGGTCGGGAGAACCTGGACGGCAGCGGTGGATCTGCTTTACGCGGAGGGCTCAGACCTACAGCGCAACTACAATGACAATATCGAGGTCGGAAGTCTGGACCAGTACGGACGTCCCATCTATACCGGCGTAGAAGTCGATCCCACGCTCAGCCAGATCTTTGTCAGGCGCTCGGACGGGAATTCGGAGTACACGGCGATCACCATCAAGGGTACCCGGCGTTTTGCCGGGCGCTACTCGCTCCAGGCCCACTACACCTGGTCCGAGGACAAAGACGACGACTCCAACGAGCGCAACGCCACCGACCTCACGGTCTCCAATCAGGCCGATCCCGGGTATGACTGGGGTCTGTCGTTCAGGGACGTCACCAACCGGTTCGTCATCATCGGCGTCGCCGAGCTGCCTCTCGGCTTCAGGGTGAGCGGGACGGGGAAGTACCAGTCCGGCACGCCGTGGACGGCAATGGATCCGAACGGCTTCGGGACCAACTGCCCACGGAGTACTACATGTCCGGCGCCCCGCGCTATCATCGGCGGCAGTCTCGTGGACCGCAACTCGTTCCGTAATGAGTCTTTTCAGCAAGTGGATGTCCGTGCGGGCTGGGTGTGGAGCTTCAGGGACTCGGGTGAGCTGGAGATCTTCGCCGAGGTCTTCAACCTCTTCAACGACTCTTCCTTTACGGTCAACAGGACCTTTGCTCGTACTCTTAATCCCTTTGACACCAGGACCCAGCAGGTTCCCGCTAGCAGCGCCGGCATTCCGAACCCCGAGTTCGGACTTCCCGACCAGCGGGCTTCGACGCCCCGGTTTATTCAGTTCGGGATAAAGGTGAGGATCTAGCGAGCTTCGACAAGGAAGGATCCGCAAGGGCGGCGCCGAGGGAAACCTCGGCGCCGCCTTCGTACATGGTGTAGGCAAACCCGGATTCGAGAGCGAGATAGCGGTGAGTCTGGCCGGATGGCCAGTGGACAAGGAGCTCGTCTGCCTGTTTCTCGGAACCCAGTCCGAAGTGGACCTCGGGCGGAGCCTGGGAGGCGTAGCTCCTGGAGCTGTGGGCAAGGCGCACCTGCCGCGCTCCACCTACAGTGAGCTCGAGAGTTGCACCGAATCCCTGCGGATTGCTTCGCCTGCCCCGCAACCGCACACTGAGGGAGCTTGCCTGGTCACCCTGTCGGTTCTGCAGTACAAGGGTGGGCCCATTGTTCTGCATCATCACGAGATCCAGGTCGCCATCGCGATCCAGGTCGGCGCCCACCGCCCCACGTCCCACCAGGCGGTCGTCGATCCCCAGCACCTCGGAGATCTCGGCGAAGTGACCGTCCCCGAGGTTGTCGTAGAGTTGGCTGGGCTGCCGGTGGGCACGGGAGGCGTCGAAGAGCTCGATGTTGTCGATGATGTGGCCGTTGGTGACGAAGATGTCCAGGTCGCCGTCGTTGTCGTGATCAAAAAAGACCGTGCCGAACCCCACCCAGGGCAGGCTGGGCGCACCGAGGCCCGAGGCGTCGGTGGCGTCGATGAACATCCCGTCACCCAGATTGCGATAGAGAGTGTTGGTCTGCTCATCGAGGTGGGTCAGGAAGATATCTGACAGGCCGTCGCCGTCCAGATCTCCGATCTCTATTCCCATCGACGACTCGGGGGTACCGTCGACGTTGAAGCCGACCCCCGCCATCAGCGCGCTGTCCGTGAACCGCCCCTCGCCGTCGCCGAGGTAGAGGTAGTTCATCATCGCGTCGTTGGAGACGTAGATATCCTGGTAACCGTCGCCGTTCAGGTCGGCAAAGGCGACACCGAGCCCGACCCCGTCGGCGGTGGGCACGATCCCCACCTGTTGGCTGACCTCGGTGAAGCGGCCGTCGCCCTCGTTGCGGAAAAAGCAGTCGGGCAGGTAGTTGTAGACACCAGGATGACAGTAAGCGCGCACCCCGGTCTGGGCATTGCCGCACCACTTGTGGTTGTCCATCGCGAAATCGAGATAGTTGGTCGCGTAGAGATCGAGGTCGCCGTCGCCGTCGGGATCGAAGAATCCCGAGCTGACGCTCCACAGTGGGCACTCCACTCCTGCGGCAGCGGTGGTGTCTTCGAAAGTGCCGTCCCCTCGGTTCCGGAACAGGACGTTGGGTCCGTAGTTGGTCACGTAGAGATCGAGATCGCCGTCCCGGTCGTAGTCGCCGAAGCTGGCCCCCATGCCGTAGCCAGGATCGCCCACTCCCGCGCGCGCAGTGGCATCAACGAAGGTCCCATCCGGAGTCTGGCGGTAGAGCTTGTTGACGGCGGCGGGGACGCTGGGGTCGCCGACCAGCGGAGCGCCCTGTACCAGGTAGATATCGAGGAGCCCGTCGCCGTCGAAATCGAACACCGCCAAACCCGGAGCCATGTTCTCGGGCATGTACTTCTCGCCGGTTCCGAAGTGTCGGTGGGTGAAGTCGATTCCCAGCTCAGCGGAGCTCTCGACGAACCGGGGTGCGTGTGTGCCTCCCTGATCCGCAGCGGCCGAGGCCGCGACGAGGAGGGCGCAGGACAGGCAGGCCAGGACCGACAGGATGCTCCTGGGGCGCCGGAATAGGGTTTTGGGTTTGGCTGAGGAAGTCATTGCGGTCGCCGAACGAGCCGACGGTAGGCGTCCATTTGCTGCACGCTCTCATCCAGGCGACCGAGGCTCTCGAGTGCCGCGGCGTAGCCCAGGCGCAGGCCCGGGCCGTCGACTCCGAGCTCGAGGGCACGCTCGAAATGAGACGCTGCCTCGAGCGGACGTCCGAGCTTGGCGGCGGCGCCTCCGAGGAGCTCATGAGCCTCCCCGAGGTTCGGATCCAGCGTAACGGCTTGCAGGAGCGCGGCTCTGGCCTCTTCGGGGCGGCTCAGATGCAGCAGAAACATGCCTTCCAGGTAGTGAGGCTCGACCCGGGTCGGATCGAGCTGACGGGCCCGTACGGCGTCGGCCAGTGCATCCTCCGGTCTGCGTAGCGAGTAGAGGATCTTGGCTCTCAGCGTGTACGTCCGGGCCTCGTCGGGATCATCGGCGAGAATCTTTCCGGCACTCTCCAGAGCCTCGGTCAGACGGTTTGCCGTCGCCAGCGCTTGCGCCTCGTTCAGGGCGGTGCCGATCTCCAAGTCAAGTCGCTCCTGTTGCTCGCGCTGGCCCTTGAGCTCCTGGAAACGGATGAGGGACTGACGGGCGGCGGTGGCATCTCCCGCCGCACGTTGGGCAGCTCCCAGCTTGTAGAAAACCTCTGGGGTATCGGGCATGAGCTCTGCAGCCGTTGAGAAGTGCTCGAGTGCTTCCTCGGGTCGACCCGCTTCGAGGAGGAGCGACCCGAGCTCGAGGTGCACCCGGCCGGGTTCGTGGATTCCGAGCTCGAGGGCTCTCTCGAGTGGCGGTACCGCCTCGCCCCGGCTTGTCGGGTCGGCGGCCAGGGCAAGACCAAGGGCCAGTTGGAGGCTGGCTCGCTCGCCGTACTCGGTGAGAGCCTCTTCGGCCAGCCGTCGGGCCTCTCCAGGGCGATCCGCTGCAAGGAGTAGCATGGCAAGCTCTTCTTCGAGCTGCGGTCCGGGAAGATCCCGTGCGAGAGCCTCTTCGAGCACCTCGATGGCCTCGTCGCGCCGAGCAAGGTCCCGGAGAAGCAGGGCTGAGAGGAGATAGCCCTGTTTCTCTTCGGGGTCGAGAGCCTTCAGCCGAGCCAGGTTCTCCAGGGCTTGGGTGGAGTCACCCAGACGGGCCAGCAGGCGAGCGACCGCCAGAGTGGTGGGTGGGGAAGCAGGGACAATGTCGAGAGCTCTCCGTGCCAGCGCCAGCGCCTCCACCAGATTCCCCTGCCGCTCGAAGACCTGGCTCAGCCCCAAGAGCGCCGGCTCGGCGTCCGGCGCCAGCGCGAGCGCTTCGCGGAAGAGGCCAGCAGCACCCTCGAGATCATCGACCTCCAGAGCCTGAAAGCCCTCAGCGATCCGCTGGCTGGCGAGGTCGGATGTGCCCAGCTGCCCTTGGGCAGGTAAGGCGACAGCAATACTGACGGCGAGCACAAGGGCTGGCAGCACGAGGCCTTCTTCTCACTCCTCTGGCGGCGACTCGGCGGGCTGGCCGGCAATGGCCTCAAAGAGCTCGTGCAGAACCTCTTTGAGCGCTATCGTGTACTGGGCCAGCTCACGGTGGCGCTCCTCGAGCTGCTCGATATTGAGACGGCTCATCGAGCCCGCACGCGGTCTGACTTTGTAGGTCGACATCTCGTCCAGCGTCTGGAGCTTCTGCAACGCCTCGTGGAATCGATTGCTGTCCATCAGTCCCCTCCTTCGCGGTGTACCAGGGTCGCCGTCGCCTGGTCGCGAGGGCGAATCACCATTTCATCGATATTGACATGCGGCGGTCGGGTCGCCACCCAGGCAATGCATTCGGCGATATCGTCGCCGGTCAGCGGCGTCATGCCCTGATAAACGGATTCTGCCTGCTCGGCATCCTGGTCGAAGCGAACGAGGGAGAACTCCGTCTCCACCAGGCCAGGACAGATCTCGGTGACCCGGATCGGTTGACCGAGAAGCTCGAGGCGCAGTGTCCTGGTCAGAGCCCGCACAGCGTGCTTGGCACCCGTGTAGCCGGCGCCACCGGGGTAGGTCTCGAAGCCGGCGATGGAGCCCAGGTTGATGATCTGGCCGTCGCCCGAGGCCAGCAGCTTGGGCAGCAGCTCTCGAGTCATCCGTGCAACCCCGAGGAAATTGAGCTCCCACATGGTACGCCAGCGCTCATCCGAAGCGTTCTCTACCCGATCGACGCCGAGTGCACCCCCTGCGTTATTGACCAGGACATCGACTCGATCGAGTTTGTCTACGAAGGCCTCAACGCTTGCCGGATCGGTGACGTCCAACGGTTCGTAGCGGCCGCCGGTCGAAGCAGCAATCTCCTGCATGCGGTCGACGCGGCGGGCTCCCAGCACGACGTGAAATCCGTTCTCGGCGAGCGCCATGGCGGTGGCCGCTCCGATGCCCGAGCTGGCGCCGGTGATCACGGCAGTCTTCTGGTTCTTGGTCATCTCGCTCCTCAGGTCCTGCCTTAGACGGTGGCCGCTGGACAGAGGTCCAGGAGCACACATTGATCACAGAGGGGTCGCCTCGCCCGGCACACATTGCGACCGTGGAGGATGAGCAAATGCGCCCAGAGCGTCCAGTCGTCGCGGGGGACCAACTCCATCAGGTCGCGCTCGATCTTCTCGGGGTTCTGGTGCTGGCTCAAACCGAGACGACCTGAAAGTCGCTGGACGTGGGTATCCACGACAATCCCCTCGTCGATGCCGAAGGCGTTGCCTAGCACCACGTTGGCCGTCTTGCGGCCGACGCCAGGCAGGGCGCGAAGCTCTTCCATGCTGTTGGGCACCTTGCTGTCGTGCTCGGCCACCAGGGCCTGCCCCAGCCCCTTCAACGCCCGCGTCTTGTTGCGAAAGAAGCCGGTGGAGCGGATCAACTCCTCCAGTTCCGGTACCTCGGCTGCAGCGAAAGCGGACGGTTTCGGATAGCGCTGAAACAGAGCCGGCGTCACGAGGTTGACGCGCTTGTCGGTGCACTGTGCCGAGAGAATGGTGGCGACCAGCAGCTGAAATGGGTTCTCGTGTTGCAGGGCGCAGCGCGCCTCGGGATACTCCTGCCGCAGTCGCTCGGCGATCGACTCGGTCCGCAAGCGCTTCTTGCGCTTCGACTCTCGCCGTGCCAGAGCCGGGGTCAATCGCGGTGGGGCGGGTGAGCGCGACGTCACTCTTTCGAGAAGGCGCGAATCACCCAGTTGAAGAGCGCGATCACGATGCCGCCGATCAAAGCGGGCAGACAACCGTCGACCGTGAGGCCGTCGAGTAGCCAGGCCGCCACGTACAACATGAAGGCGTTGATGGCGAAGAAGAAGAGCCCCAGTGACAGCACGATGAAGGGCAGCGACAGGATCGTCACCAAGGGTCTGACCGTCAGGTTGAGCAGACCTACCACTACCCCTGTCAGGACGAGGTAAATCCAGTCGCCCTCATAGTGGATTCCCGGGACCACCCGGGCGACCAGCAGAATGGCGAGGCCATTGAGCAGTATCTGAATCAACGCTTTCAATTTGCCTTTTCCTCCTCACTCGTCGGCGTCCAGGCGGGCAGCGTGGACGGATCCACCCCGACCGAACGTAGTGCCTCTTCCCAGACTTGCTCGGGTTGGTCGGAGAATAGAAGCTCGTTTTGCACCGGCGCCATGAGCCAGTCGTTGCGTACGATCTCGTCCACCAATTGGCCAGCGCCCCAGCCGGCATAACCCAAGAACAGGCGAAAACACAGTGGCGGTTTCTGTGCCAGCGATCCCAGATCCTCCAACTGCTGACTGATGAGGATTCCGGGACAGACCTCTGTCACCGCCTCCAGGGACCCCAGGTCGATCTGTTCGCCAACCGAGTGGCTGAACATCACGGTACCCAACTGCGACTGAACGGGTCCGCCGAAGAAGGCGTGCGTGTCTTCGAGGCCTTGCGAGAGGATGTCCATGCCGGCGAGGATCTCGGCCAGGAGAAGCTCGGTCGGACGGTTGACGATAAACCCGAAGCTGCCCTCGTCGGTGTGGTGCAGCAGCAGCACGACACTGCGGTGAAAAAAGGGGTCTTGCACCTGAGGCATCGCCAGGAGAAGTGCCGGTGCTTCTAGATCTGGGGCTGAGGCCACCATACCCGGCTGATCATAACTCGGTTTTCAGGGTGGTCGTCGCGGCTGGAATCGAGACAACGAAGACGAGCCGCGCAGCGCGCGGCTCGAGTATTCGATTGGTTGCGGGGGCAGGATTTGAACCTGCGACCTTTGGGTTATGAGCCCAACGAGCTACCGGACTGCTCCACCCCGCGCCAAAGAGCCTCGAATATTGGCACAGGGTATGGGTCAAGTCAAACCGATTGCGGCCTGCAGCGGCGGTTCCTGTCACCCTCAACGCGCGGCACTCGTGGCCAGATCCTGCCGCTTTCCCGAACGGGTCCCGTCACCGGTGTGTATCCCACCGTGCTCGCAAAGCCTGCGCGCGGCGGGAGCCCTCACCCCGGCGCCACCCGTTTGATGTTCCCGCACGTTTAGAGAGTCCCTGGTGTGAGACCCCAGTGGGGCGTGAGACGCCATGGGGTATGGGTGACTCGGCACAGGTGGGGCATGGTTGGGTGAGGCCACCAAGTCGGGTTACCCATACCCCCTTCATTAGCCGATGCAGGGCAGGATTGTTGAGACAGTGTGGTTTTGCGGTTACTCTTGATGGCGAACGGTAGTCGAGTCAACATTCTGGTCAGTTGCCGAGAGAGGGAACAGAAATGTTTGTGATCGAGGAGATCCTGGGCCGAGAGATTCTGGATTCGCGGGGGAATCCCACTATCGAGGTGGATTGTTTGCTTGCAAGCGGTGTCGTCGGTCGCGCGGTGGTGCCGTCCGGTGCGTCCACGGGCAGTCGGGAGGCGTTGGAGCTTCGCGATGGTGGGGAGCGTTATGGGGGCAAGGGTGTGCAAAACGCGGTCGAGCATGTGGAGGGGGAGATCGCCGCCGAGATCAGAGGCATGGACGCCCGCGACCAGGCCGTGATCGATGGGCTCATGGTGGAGCTCGATGGCACGGACAACAAAGGGCGTCTGGGAGCCAATGCCATTCTGGGGGTGTCCCTGGCCGTAGCCAAGGCGGCAGCCGAAGCCTGTGGTCTACCGCTCTATGCCTACCTCGGTGGACCCGCCGCGACCCTGTTGCCGGTCCCGATGCTCAATGTTCTCAACGGCGGAGTGCACGCCGACAACTCGGTGGATATCCAAGAGTTCATGCTGGTGCCGCTGGGGTTCGACTCTTTTGCCGAGGCCCTACGTGCGGGTACCGAGGTCTATCACGCCCTCAAGGCGGTACTGAAGGGTAAGGGTCTGGCCACGGCGGTCGGCGACGAAGGGGGATTTGCGCCCAATCTGGAGAGTAACCGTGAAGCTCTCGATCTGCTGATGGAAGCCATTGCCCAAGCGGGCTACCAGCCCGGTCGCGATATCGCCCTCGCTCTCGATGCGGCGGCCAGCGAGCTGGCCACCGGTCGCGAAGGTGACCTGGTTCAGTATGGGCTGGCCGGGGAAGGTCGCCAGGGTCTGAGCGCAGGAGATCTGACCGCTCTCTATGGAGAGTGGCTCGATGCCTACCCGCTGGTCTCCCTCGAAGACGGGTTGTCGGAGGACGATCACAAGGGATGGCAAGAGCTGACGACAGCGCTCGGTGAGCGCGTACAGATCGTCGGTGACGATCTGTTCGTCACCAATCCGCAGATTCTGGCCGAGGGAATCCGTCAGGGCCTGGCGAACTCTCTGCTGGTGAAGGTCAATCAGATCGGGACGCTCACCGAGACCTTCGACGCCGTGGAGCTCGCCAAGACTCATGCCTACACCAACGTCATCAGCCACCGCTCGGGGGAGACCGAAGACACCACCATCGCCGATCTCGCAGTTGCGACGCGGGCCGGTCAGATCAAGACCGGCGCCCCCTGTCGCACCGACCGGGTTGCCAAGTACAATCGATTGCTGCGGATCGAGGAGGAGCTGGAAGGCGTGGCCCGCTACCCTGGGAAGAGCGTCTTTCCGCGTTGGTCGAGTTGAGCAAAGCTGCTACCGAAGCCCAGCGCCAGCCCTACCCACGCCTGTTGGTGGCGGTCGTGTTGGCGCTGTTGCTGCTGTTGGCCATCGCCAGCCTCGGCGGCTATCGTGATCTGGCGGCGGCTCGGCAGCGCCAGGACCTGCTGGAAACCAAGATCGAAGCCACCCAGCTGCGCAACGAAGAGCTGGCTCGGAGAATCGAGCGACTGCAGAACGATCCCGCAGCGCTGGAGCACCTGGCGCGGGAGCAGTACCGCATGATGCGACCGGAAGACGTGGTGATTATCTTGCCCGAGGAACCCGAGAGGAAGATCGCAGCTCAGTCCGTAGCCGACTGAGCTTGCCGAAGCTTTTTGCGCTCACCCCGAGACAGGGTCACCTTCAAGACCGGCGGTGTCATCAGCGTGGTGACGATCACCATGATGACTACGGCCGCGAAGATCGGTACGGAGATGACCGGCTTACCCCGCAATACCAATGTGGCGCCGATTCCCGCAAAGATCAGACCTACCTCACCTCGTGGGACCATCCCGACCGCGACCGAGATACGATCGAGTCCCTTCTCAACGACCCCCAGGATGCAGATCATCTTGCCGATGATGGCCACAATCGAGAGTGCAGCCGCAAAGCCAAGGACCCCTGGTTGTCCAAAGGTGGACAGATCGACGCGGATGCCCATCAGCACGAAGAAGATCGGCACCAAGAAGACAGCGATGGGGTGGATCAGCTCTTCGAGTTCGCGCTCACCGCGGTCGAGGTGAGCCCGGTAGTGCGCCTTCTCGAGAATGAGACCGGCGGCAAACGCGCCGACGATGGGAGCCAGACCGATGGCATTGGCAAGATAAGAGAGTAGGAAACAGAACGCGAGGGAAACCGTGAGCAGCATGCCTCGGGATTTGAGCTTGCTGGTGATGCGAAACAGCCGCGGTGAGATCCAGGTGCCGACGACGATCGCCCCGACCAGAAACCCGATGGCTTTGAGCACGATCAGCAGAACATCGAGACTGGCCAGGCGGCCACCGGTGTTGGCCGCGCTGATGACCCCCGAGACCACGGCGAGAATCACCAGACCGAGAACGTCATCGATCACGGCTGCCCCGAGGACGATCTTGGCTTCGCGGGAGGTTACTTTGCCGAGGTCGGTCAATACCCTGGCCGTGATGCCTACACTGGTGGCACACAGCGTGGCGCCGATAAAGATGTGCACCAGCAGATCTTCCTCCGGCAGCATCCAGGCGGACACACCCCAACCGAGAAAGAACGGGGCGACCACGCCCAGGACCGCGACCAACAGGCTCGACAGGCCGACGGAGAGCATCTCACCGACATTCGACTCGAGGCCAACCTCGAAAAGCAGCACCACCACACCGATCTCGGCGATGATGGCCACGCCTTCGTTGGTAGCGAGAAAGTCGAGGCCGTGGTAGCCCATCAGGGCCAGGTTGCCCAGGATGACTCCAGCCACCAGTTCGCCCAATACTGCCGGCTGCTGGACCCTCTCGGCCAACTCGCCACCGACCTTGGCGGCGACCAGGATGATGACCAGCGCCAGGAGCACCGGTGTCGCCGGGCTGGCGTGTCCCGCGGCATGATCGGCCTGACTGTCATCGTGATCGGTGCTCGAGCCCGTGGGCGTGGAGACCGACTCGGAAGCCATGTCCCCACTGAAGACGAGAAGGGGTGCGACAAGGCCCAGGAGAACGATCAGA
>Ga0255055_10001452_pt1 | contig 17342 bp, 11 predicted proteins | sample JV7_2_27_MG_FD_188633 | JGI IMG/M metagenome (GOLD analysis project Ga0255055, IMG submission 188633) | Seawater microbial communities from Jervis Inlet, British Columbia, Canada - JV7_2_27 | ecosystem: Environmental > Aquatic > Marine > Inlet | place: Canada: British Columbia | collected... | reverse complement strand
TATGCTATTAGTAATGGAGTGATGGAGTGATGGAGTATTGGAGTGTTGAAAATGAAGCGTTTCGAGTTTCGAGTTCCGGATTGCGGGTTAAAGCATTGCAAACAAAACTCCTCAGTGCATGACTCGCAACTCGTAACCCGTAACACGCAACGAAAGAAATAATCCATTACTCCAGTACTCCAATACTCCAACACTCCAATTTTAAATATATCACAGATAAAAGACTTTGTTCAACTAATTGACCAGGCGTGAAAAGGCTTTGCCAAACGCAAACTTTCATAAATGGCAATACCGGCAGCTGTGGAAAGATTTAATGATCGAATATCTTTGGTAATGGGGATATGATAGGTGGCGTCCGGATACCGGCTCACAATGTCCTCGGGAAGCCCGAGGGTTTCGGAGCCGAAAATGAGAAATTGCCGCACCGGCGACGGCATGGACCAAAAAGGCCGCACTCCGGTTTTTGAAAAGAGAGCCACCTCCTCCTGCCCGGGCGCCAGTTTTGATTGCAGGTTGTCAAAATTCTCCCAGACACTGAGTTTCACATGCTTCCAGTAGTCCAAACCCGCCCGCTTTACTTCCTTGCTGTCCAGGGAAAATCCCAGCGGCCGAATAAGATGCAGATAGGATCCGGTGGCCACACATGTGCGGCCGATATTGCCGGTGTTCCAGTGGATCTCCGGTGAGACGAGAACCACGTGGCGCTCGAGCGTGGCCCGGTTGTCATCTGTTAGCTTTTGAGTCAATTAAATAATTCCAAAACGAGTTTCATGTTCAGATGTCAGAAAACAGAAAACAGAGGACAGAGAACCTCGGACAGGGAACAGCAACGGTGACTCGAAACCAACAAACTGCCCTTTGTTTTTTGCGCTCCGTCTTCTGTCATCTGTCTTCTGACCTCTGACATCTGTTAAAGCCGCTTCCCGCAATATGGACAAAATTTGAAATCGTTACCGACATTTTTACTACAATACCGGCAGGTCTTGACTCCTGCATGCTGCTGCCGGGTTAAATCCGGTCCAGGTGCATGTGCGGTCTGCTCGCAGCGATCGCACGCCAAAAACGGCTCACCTTTTTTGACTCTGAGTATCGGAATGAAGAACAGGCTGAGGTAGTGGTCCATACGCTTATAATACGCCTGATGCAACCCGCAAACCGGACATCTGCGTGGATTTTGATCTAAAACTTTTATTTTGGGTGAAACACCGGCGATGAAAATCATGGTCAAATTTGCCTGGAGTGTTGGAGTGCTGGAGTATTGGAGTAGTGGAAATAAAAGATAAAGATTAGATCGACATCAATTTCTTTTTCATTACTCCATCACTCCAATACTCCATTGCTCCAATGTGAAAATTAGAATTTCCTTGGCTTACATATGACTTTCCGTATCCTCATATCAAAAAAATTATTCTGGTGGGCGGGTTTGAGCACCAGGGCGGCATCGGCACCGCGGCCGGATCCCCCGATGGAAATGATATCATTGCCGGTAAGGGCGCCGGCGTCTGCGGCCATCACCGCCACTTCTACCGCAACCTTGATACCCTGACCAAAAAGCCTCAATGTGTCGGCCATAATTAGAACCGGATAAACGCCGGAATGTTTTTTGGCAATGGAGAGATCATCATATCGGAAATCTTATGCCAGTCAATAAAAAGTGCTTATAACAGCAAGTGCGCTAAAGTGCCAAGTGATCTCATCCGCCAGAGGCGGATGAAAGTGACTAAAGTGATCTAAAGTGAGGAGTGACTAAAGTTAAGGTGTCGCTCGCGCAGCGCAGGCGCTTGCGCCGCGTGGCGCTCTATCTTATATATAAATGATAGAATTCCTCAACTTTAGGCATTTTAGCTCATTTTAGGCATTTTAGGCACTTCAAACTTTAGAGTACCTTTAGAACTTTTTTCTCTGTCTTCGAAGATAAGCTGCCAATTTTGAGATAGGCTCTAATCTATATTTTCTTGCGCCGCTCGGCGATCGTTATTAGAATAAAAGGATCACACCACCAGCGACTCACCCAAAACCAACAGGAGGTTCATATGGCCGAGGCCAAGTTAGGCGATACCGTTAAAATTCACTTTACCGGCAAATTGCAAGACGAAACGGTTATCGAAACATCAAAAGATCGTGATCCGCTTGAATTTAAGATCGGAGACGGAAACGTAATTCCCGGATTGGAGCAGGGCGTTATTGGTATGGCCGCCGGAGACAAAAAGACGATCGCCATTTCACCGCAGGACGCATTCGGCGAACCACAGGAAGACCTGGTGGTGGATATAAACAAAAGTGAGTTTCCGAAGGATGTTGAACTTGCTGTGGGTGCTTATCTAAATATTGAATCATCGGATGGCAAGGAATTTAAGGCAAAAGTTGTTGAGATTAAGGAAGACACGGTGACCCTTGATGCCAATCATCCGTTGGCGGGGGTTACGATAAATTACGATGTGGAATTATTAGAAATTGTCTAAAGGATGTGTATTTCACAAACTTTTCGGAAATGGTGACCGTAGATTGCAAATGTTATGGCCAACGGTAGCAATCCAGGGCGCTTGCGCAGGGTCCACAATAACAGCTTCCAATACTGGAACCGCTCCTTGCCGAAAATCCCGAGTCGGATGCTGGATCGAATAAACGCCATGAAGCGCGGGAAGTCCAGCTGAATATCGGTTTTGGGGGCTTTGTACTCTTTCAGGAATGTCCTTACCCGCTCATAATAGATTTTGGGCGAATATATTTGTCCCATTATTTTCTTATATCCATCCGACAATGCTTTGAAGTCCATACGCGGAATGATATTGGTTGTGCCGTCGGTGTTGCATGTTGCCAAGCCCGTCAAGCGTCCCTCCTGTTTCAGTCGGTTATAAAGCCGCGTGCCGGGAGGGGCATTCAGCAATCCGACCATGGCTGTCACGATCCCGCTTTTCTGGATAAAATCAATTTGCCGTTGGAAAATAGAGGGCGTATCACTATCGAAACCCACAATGAAGCCCCCCTGAACCTGGAGGCCGGTTCTTTGCATGCGTTTTACGCTTTCGACCAGATCACGATTCTTGTTCTGCTTTTTATTGCATTCAGCCAGACCCTCTTCCGCCGGTGTCTCGATTCCGATAAAGACCGAATCAAATCCTGCCGCTACCATCATCTGCATTAAAGGTTCATCATCAGCCAGATTGACAGAAGCTTCGGTGTTGAAGCGGATTTGTTTTTTGTCTTTCTGCCATTCGATTATCGCCGGCAGGAGCTCGGTCATAAGATACTTTTTATTTCCGATAAAGTTGTCATCTACGAAAAAAATCTGTCCACGCCAACCCAGGTTGTAAATGCTATCCAGCTCGGTAATGATTTGGGCAGCGGTTTTAATTCGCACCCGATGCCCAAGCAACGCCGTTATATTACAGAAGTCACAATTAAATGGACAGCCGCGGGAAAACTGGATATTCATTGCGGCGTAGCGTTTAGAATCAATCAGCCTCCACATCGGTGAAGGCGTTTTGCTGAGGTCGGCAAATTCGGATGTCTCATAGACCTGGGCAGCATTGCCCTGCTTTAGATCCCGCAGAAAAGAAGGCAGCGTCAGCTCGGCTTCATTCAACACAAAATGATCAACCACCTCAAACTCCGGATGTTCGTCTGTAAAAAGCGGTCCGCCGACAACTATTTTAAGGTCCGCTTTTTTACAACGCGTGATGATTTGGCGAGCTGATTCTCTTTGCACGGCCATAGCGCTGATAAGCACAGTGTCAGCCCATTCCAGGTCTTTTTCGGTGAGATTGGTTACATTAATGTCTATAAGGCGTTTAGGCCAATCGGGGGGCAGCATGGCTGCCACCGTCAGCAGGCCTAAGGGTGGGAAGGCGGCCTTTTTGTGGATGAATTTGAGGGCGTGCTTAAAACTCCAGAAGGTGTCTGGAAATGCCGGGTATATGAGCAGTGTGTTCATTGGTCTGCTTTTAGGATTCTCGATTTACAGCAGCCTCAGAGGACTATGCTTCTTGAAGTGATGCTAATAGTTCCAAATCGTCAAATAGGAGTTCCCTGGACAGCTTGCCGTCCTTTCCATATAATTCAATTACGGAATCGGCAATAAGATTGGCATAGTAGCTTATGGGATACAAATTATCAGTCCGCAGTACGGACACCAGGAATTCTTTTCCCTGTGATATCGCCCTTTTGATGATATTGCCTTCATAGGTTACCGTACACAGAAGGGTAAAATCGTCTTTGGCCAACGCACTAACTTCATACCTCTTGACGTTACCTGCAACTGCCGCATATTCCTCAATTGTTAATTCACTCGTGTTTTTATCGCGCGAAATAAAATATCTTTGTTTCATGATCCTCCCATTGGAATAAAAAAAGGCAGAGTCTTTCTTGACGCTGCCTTTAACTGTCCTTGGTTAAAAGTAAGCCAGCGAAAAATTAGATTCGCTTGACCTTGAATGCCTGCTTTCCTCTCTGGGTCTCCTTTACTTCAAAAGAAACGCGATCATCTGATCGGAGCGTAAAAAATCCGTGGTCTTCAATTCCAGATTTGTGTACGAAGATATCGCCCACCTCCTCCGATTCGATAAAGCCATATCCCTTTTTTTCATTGTACCACTTAATTCGACCTTCGGCCATTGGTGAGATCCTCCTTAATATTTATACATTTGTACTTTTTCTTGGGAGATCACCCCGGAAGAAGGTCTAAAACAGCACGGATATATGAATGCGAAATCTGTTTATGTCCGGATTTAAATTAAATTCCCCAAAAGCGTACAAAAAATTACATTTCAGATGCGAATTTAACTGAATTGTCTTATCATTTTTTAATTTTCTCCACAAGCCTTTTATTTTTCAATGCATTAATGTATTGATTTGGTCTTGGAAATGATTATATGATACTTATTTTCAGCTGAGTTCTCAATCGGTTGTTTTAATTTATTCATCGAAAGGATTTGAAATGGAGATTATTCAAAAAGAGGAGAACGGGATCGTATTTTTAGCCTTTAAAGGTCGCCTGGATGGGAAATCCGCGGATGAAGCTGAGGATACCATTAAGCGCATTTTTAAAGGCGAAAATAACCGACTCCTTTTCGATTTTGAATTTCTTGAATATCTCAGCAGTGCCGGCTTGCGGGTGGTATTGGGTGCTGCCAAAGAAATGAAGCGCAGAGACGGTAAATTTGTTCTCTGTGCGCTCAATGCATATGTAAAGGAAGTGTTTGAAGTCAGTGGATTTGGAGCTATTATTTCAATTACAGATTCTGTGGAATCCGGGATAAATGAGATTTCCTGAGCCTTGGATCTAATGAAATGGTCTCAACAGCGATTAGAAGCGGTTTTAAAACCCCATCTGAGGCCCAATGGCTGCGTTGCCCCGCAAGCGGGATTCGCATCTGATTTTTTTGGAATAGGGTGCAGCACAGGCCTCCGATAAATGCTCATCCGCCAGAATGTGTGGCGGACTGCGCTTTCTCGATCGGCCTGCGCTTGATGCATACACTAGTCTGTTTAAATTAGACATGTAATCCGCCTTCGGCGGACCCTTGAACCTGATCTGAGGCTTTGAAACCACTTCTAATGAAATGCCGGCTGTTGTCATAACTCTTTGGGAAAATATATATGGCGGACAACAATATGGGAACCGAGTCTATTCTGCTGGTTGACGACAATCCAACCAACCTTCAAGTTCTTTATCAAACTCTGGAGGTTACCGGTTGTAAGCTGCTGGTAGCTAAAGATGGTGAAACAGCTCTTGGCATTGCCGAAAAAGCCTTGCCGGATCTGATCCTGCTGGACATCATGATGCCCGGGATCGATGGATTTGAGGTTTGCAGCCGCCTGAAAAAGGATCCTACCACGGAAAGTATACCTGTGATTTTTCTTTCTGCGCTTACGGATACCAAAGACAAGGTCCGCGGGCTTCAGCTTGGCGCGGTGGACTATGTTTCCAAACCTTTTCAGCCGGACGAGGTGATTGCCCGCGTCAATACTCACCTGACCATCCATCGACTCAAACGGGAAGTCGAACAAAAGAAAGATGCGCTCGAAGATGAACTCGAGGTCGTATCAGATGTTCAGCGCAGGCTTTTGCCAAAGGGGCTTCCCGAAATCGCTGGCTTCAAGCTCGCGGTTCATTATGAAACCAGTCTTTATGCCGGAGGCGACTATTACGATATGGCTAAGTTAGCGGATAATCAGTGGGGCTTTCTGGTGGCCGATGCCGAGGGGCACAGTGCGCCGGCAGCCGTCATGATGGCCATGACCTGTGCACTCTTCCGTTCTTATCCTGAACCGCCCGCAGAGCCCGGTGAATTGCTGTATTTTCTCAACGAACACCTTTGTAAGGTCGCCGATCCGAGTTTTGTCACCGCGCTTTATGTTGTCTACGATGCCAACCATCACACCTTAAAAATTGCCCGCGCCGGACATCCGCCGCCGATGATTTACCGGTCTTCTGAAAAAAAAGCGATCGAGTATTCCTGCGGGGGTGTGTTTCCCCTGGGGATTGATCCCTATGAGCGTGTGCCGGTGACCGAAGCCGAACTGCAACCGGATGATCGCATACTGATGTATACAGACGGGATTACCGAACGCTTTAGCATGGACGGGAAAACATACGGAGAAGAACGTTTGCTGCGGCAGCTTGAAGACGACGGGAATATTCAGCCCCAGGAGTTGCTCGGCGCGATCATGCAAGATGTGAATGATTTTGCAAATGGACGCCCGGCCGATGATGATCAGGCTTTGTTATTAGGTATTGTAGAATAGCTAATAACGGTTAACCACTTTTAGCTATCTTTTCCAATTCGCCTACCAGTTTAGAAATCCCCTCAAAGTCAAAATCTTCTGCTAATTGAATAAATTTGTCACTGAAGGGTGCGAAGGCAGCGGATTTAGACTTTAGGTCTTCGGCGATGGACTTTATCTGGGTGACATCTCCCATTTCAGCCGGATCTTTAATTCGGTCGACGGCTTCCCCGGCCAGTCCGGATGATATGGCGGTCATTTCGTCTGCGGACGGTTGTTGCGTCTTTTCGGCAGGCACCGGACCTAACGTTTGAACCGCTTCCAATGCCTGATTGATAGACTTTTCCAGCTTTGCAAATTTCTGATCCAACTGCTTTTGGGATGCCGCCTTCTTTTGATCCCCCTTAATCAGCTTTTCTATTTCTACCGCCGCAGCCTGAACCTCTGAGGCTGCCAGATTGCCGGCTAATCCCTTAAGGTTGTGAACCAGGCTGTGAGCCTGTTTGAAATCCTTTTTATCCAGGGCCGCATGGATTTCAACGGCAACCTCTGTGTATTTGGCACCAAAATCCAGCAAAAGCTTGCGGTAAAGCTTTTGATTGCCCTGCAGGCGTTGGAGTCCTTCCGCCAGATCAAATCCCGGCAGAGAATCCGGTAATTCGAGCTCCGCGCGCACGTCCGGCGTTGCCTGGGTTACAGCCTCTTTTACCGCAGAAATTTCACCCTTTTGGGTTAAGGCGCGTTTATCTGTCGGCTGGATCCATTTCTGCAACGTGGAAAACAGCTGTTGCGGGTCAATCGGTTTGGTGACATGGCCGTTCATACCGGCTTTCAGACTTTTTTCCTCATCACCGGCCATGGCATGCGCGGTCATGGCTATTATGGGAAGTACTGAGGACTGAGGACTGAGGACTGAGCCTTCTTTTCCGTCTTCTGACTGCTGGTCGCTTGTGTCCGAATATTCGGCGGATTCTTCTCCTTTGAGCTCCCACTCGCGGATTTCCCGCGTAGCTGCGTATCCATCCATCACCGGCATCTGGATGTCCATGAGGATTACATCATAATGGTTTTCTTTGACCATATTGAGCGCCTGTTGGCCGTCATCGGCCAGGCTGACGATCAGGTCGGCGCTTTCGAGAATTTCTTTGGCCACCTGCTGGTTAATTTCGTTGTCTTCTACCAGCAATATTTTGGCGCCCTTGATAAGCGCCAGCGCTTCAGCTTCTTCCCGGCCTTGCGTAATCCGTGACGTATCAAGGACTTCTTCACCATGCGCCTGAATGATGGTGTCAAAAAGCACCGAAGGGCTGACCGGCTTGAGTAATAAACCATCCAGGCCGATTTTTCCGGCTTTTTGCATTACATCTTCGCGTCCGTAGGCGGTCACCATGACAATACGGGGAACATGGCTCAGCCCGGAATGTTCCTTGATGCGCCGGGAGGCTTCGATACCATCCATTCCCGGCATCTTCCAGTCCATGATCACCATCTCATAGGGTTTATCTTTGTCTGCCTTTTCAACCTCGGCGATACCCTCCTGTCCGGTTGCCGCCAGAGTGACCTCAAATGAAAATGATTCCAGCATGTCCCGCAAAATTTCTCTGGAAGTGGGGTTGTCATCCACCACCAACGCTTTCATGCCTCGCAGGTCCGGCGCCGGAGCAAAACGTTTTTTGACATCTTCGCGCCCCAGGCCGAAGGTGGCCGTAAAACTGAAGGTGCTGCCCTGACCGGGCTCGCTGTTTACCCAGATTTCTCCGCCCATCATGGTTGCCAGTTTTTTACTGATGGCCAATCCCAGTCCGGTGCCGCCGTATTTGCGGGTGGTGGAAGTGTCGGCCTGGCTGAACGATTGAAACAGCTTGCCGGCCTGTTCCTCTGTGAGTCCGATACCGGTATCACTGACCGAAAATTTTAAGGTGATGCGGTCTTCATTTTTTTCGACCCGTTCGGTCGAAACCACAATCTCGCCCGAGTCCGTAAATTTAACGGCATTATTGGATAAATTAATCAGAATCTGTCCCAGGCGCAAAGGATCGCCGACCAGAAAACGCGGCACGTTCTGAGCCGTAGCAAAGAGAACCTCGAGGTCTTCTTTTTCCTGGGCTTTTACGCTGACCAGATTGCCCAGATTATCCAGCACATCATCCAGATTAAAATCGACCGACTCCATGTCCAGCTTGCCGGCTTCGATTTTAGAGAAATCTAAAATGTCGTTGATAATGCCCAGCAGAGAATTGGCGGATGACTGGATCTTATGTAGATAATCCTTCTGTTTAGGGGTTAGTTCGGTTTTCAGCGCCAGGTGGGTCATGCCGATAACTGCATTCATGGGGGTGCGGATCTCATGACTCATGTTGGCCAAAAAATCACTTTTGGCCTTGTTGGCCTCATCAGCGATGCGTTCGGCGTCGATGAGTTCATCTTCCATGTGCTTACGTTCGGTGATGTCCCGCAACGACTCGATGGCACCGGCCACCTCACCTGCAGCGTCATAAATCAATCCCGCAATGGCTTGTAGATATAATTCTTTCCCACCCAAACTGGGGTGATAGGATTCCGAAATAAGGTTTTTCCCATCCTTTATGACGGACAGGTATTTTTTTTCGTATTCTGCATCCCAGTTTTTAACCAGATCGATCAGAATCGGTCGTCTTTCGCCATAAAAGGGCAGGGCATACTCGTAATTGCCCTTACCCACCATATCATCCGCTTTAACTCCGGTAAGATTTTCCATAGCCTGGTTCCAGGTGACCACTGTGCCTTTATCATCGATGACGATGGTTGGATCCGGCAGGAAGTTAACGATTTGAGACAGACGCTGTTCAGAGTTTATCAGTTTCTCTTCGTCTTGTTTGCGGTCAGTAATATCCCGTTTTACAGCTACAAAATGAGTTATTTCGTTGTTCTCGTTTTTAATGGGGGAGATGGATGCACTTTCCCAATACTCTTGGCCGTCTTTCTTTCTGTTGATTAATTCCCCTTTCCATATCTTTCCGGATAGAATCGTTTGCCACAAATTTTGGTAAAATGCAGGGGAAAGATTGCCCGACTTCAATATCCTTGGATTCTGCCCAATTGCTTCTTCCAGGGAATAGCCGGTTATCTCGCAAAATGCGGCATTGACGTATTCAATGTTACCGTTTTTGTCGGTAATCACCACCGAGGCCGGGCTTTGCTCCAAGGCTTCAGTTAATTTTGTCAGTTCAACTGTACGCTCTGCGACCAGCTCTTCGAGGTGATCGCGGTGCTTTTTGAGTTCGGCTTCCGATTCTTTCAGGGCGGACTCCGCCTGATCGATGGATGTGATCATCTCGTTAAAGGACTGCGCCAGGCTGCCCAGCTCATCGGCGGATTTAATGTCAATTTGGAAATCAAGTTCACCGGTCTGTTTAATGTGATCTGTTCCCGCGTTGAGCTTTTTTAACGGTTTGATAACAAAACTCTGCAGGCCCAGAAGTGTCAGCACGCTGAGCAGCAGCAGGGCTGCGAACAGCGCTGCTAGTATTTTAAAAACAAATTCCCGGATCACCTTGTTGACTTCGGCGATGGGAACAATGGCGGCCAGCTTCCACCCCATCACCGGCGAGGTATAGTAAAATGCATACCGTTTTTGCGCATCCTTTTCGAAGACGCTAACACCACCGACGTTGGTATAGATATCTTCGAACAGCTGGGGATCAGTCGATTTTAAACTGGTAAACAGTGCCGCTTGATCGGGGCTCGCCAGAATGGTTCCCTTTTCATCAACAAGCGCCACATGGCCGTCATAGTCGAGTTTGATATTGGATATATATTGGGTCAGCTCCTTCAGGGTGATTGAAGTCCCCACAACACCGTAAAAGGTTCCCTCGGAATCAAGCATGGCCTTAACGAATCCGATACTGATATCGGGGCTGGTGACCGAGCGAAACGGCGGTGTTCGCACAATCATTCCGGGATTTTCTTTAGCCACTGTATACCAGGGCCGGGTCCTGGGATCATAGCGGGTCGGCCGGGGGCGTTTGTGGGAGCGCACAAAACTGCCGTTTTCACGCCCCATGTAAACCGAATGGACATGCGGGTGAGTTGTGCGGTACCCGTTAAATATCGAGATGATGCGCTGCTCCAGTTCGCCGTAGTCATATTCAAAGGTATTTTCATCGGCGTTAAGAAAGGAGGTAAAATTTTGATCGTTTCGGGAGCGGACGAATTCATTTTGAGCAATAGCATCCAGGTCATGCTCCATTCCTTTGATTAAACGGGTCAGCCCGAAGTCGATGTGTTTCAGCTGTTGCCGGTAATTTCTTGCGATCCTGTCAATTGTGACATCTTTTAATGCCGATGAAAGAAAGCTGCCGATCACCAGCATAATAAATAAGGAGGCACCGACATAAAGCAGCAATAGTTTATATTTAAGCTTCATTGCGTTTTTCCTAAATTGGATCTTACTAGAACCTGTTTCAATCCGGCTGCGGCGGACTAATATCCGCTGGTAAATTTTTTAACCTGTAAAAAGTGCTTATAAAAGTTAGTGCGCTAAAGTGCGAAGTGAACTAAAGTGACTAAAGTTAAGGAATTCTTCCAATTTTATAAAAAGATGGAGCGTGAGCGACTCCATAACTTTAGGCACTTTAGCTCATTTTAGTCACTTTAGTCACTCCTAACTTTAAAGCACCTTCGGAACTTTTTTCTCTGTCTTCTATGTTAAACTGCTATTTTTGGGTTAATACCTCAACACCGGTCCAGTCATCCGAAACCCCGTTGACCATGTAGTTGGCGGAGCGTTTGAGATAGATGCGGGCGGCCCGATCCTCGGGATGTTTTTCCAGCACCTGATTAAATTTGACGCTGGCTTCGGAGAATTTGCGGTCGTAATAAAGACAAAGGCCCTGTTCAAAATTATTCTTGGTCTGTTCTTTCAATTCAACCACCGCCGGCGGATCGCCGTCAAAGACCTCATGTACCGATACCGGATCTTTTTTCCCTTTGACCTGAACCTTATCTACGAAGCGGTGTTTGTATTTGTCAGCATCCTTCAGCTGGGACAGGGTGGGCTCACTGATGCTGATCGAAGATCCATATACGCGTGTTAACCCTTCCAGGCGCGATGCCAGATTAACGGCATCGGCCACCACCGTGCCCTGCATGCGTTCTTCATGACCGATAATACCGAGCATCAAATCACCAATGTGCAAACCCACGCCAATGCCGATGGGTTGAAAATCTTTTTGCTCGCGGTCTTTATTATATTCGGCAACGGCCGCATGCATGGCAATCGCTGCCTGGACGCCGTCATCGGCGGTTTCCGGGAAAAGCGCCATCATTCCATCCCCCTGGAAATTGTCGATAAACCCGCGGTGGGCTTTGATCACCGGGCTGACCCGATTTAAAAAGGCATTGATAAAATTAAAACTTTCCTGGGCGGTCATCTCTTCCGAGAGGGTGGTCCAGCCGCGGATGTCGGAAAACAGAACGGTCATCTGCTGGGCGGTCTGATCTCCCAGTTCAACCTCGAGGATGCTTTCTTTTTTGAGCAGGCTTAAAAATTCGCGGGGTACAAAGCGCTCGTAAGCGCTGTTTAGTTCCACAAGATCTGCCGTGCGTTCTTTGACGCGATCTTCCAGGAATTCATTGGCTTCCTGCAACTCTTTATTTTTACCATCCAGCGCTTTTTTTAGGCGATAAACGGTCAGATGCGTATTGACCCTGGCAATGACCTCATCAGGCTGAAACGGCTTGGTGACATAATCCACCGCACCCAGGTCCAAACCCTGCACCTTGTCTTTGGTGTCGGTCAGGGCCGACAGAAAAATAACCGGTATTTCTGTGGTGGCCGGATCGGCTTTTAATTGACGGCAGACTTCATAGCCGTCGATTTCCGGCATCATAATGTCCAATAGAATTAGATTTGGACCGGCCTTGCGGGCAATTGAAAGGGCGGCGTTGCCGTCTTTGGCGATCAGCAGCTTATAGCCCCTGTCGTCAAGGGTCTCAAATAACAGCTGTAGATTCGTCGGATTATCATCTACCAAAAGGATGGCTTCTGTTTCATCATTACTTTTCGTCATTGGGTCTACGCTCCACACCCCGACCGCTTGCGGCGCGGTGGTTGATTACCTGAATCTTGCATAGGAAAGCCTCCGACTCGTGCAAAATTCAGTTATTCACCCGGCCTTCTATGCGAGGTCTTTAAGACCTTCTTCAACGGTATCTTTGATGGGAATCATTGCTGAGAAACCACTGACCTCAAAAATCTCGTTAACGTATTGATTTAAACAACAAAGAGCCACCTTACCTTCTCTGCGCCGTATTTCCTTGGCTGCGCTTAAAATGACCCGCAACCCGCCACTGCTGAGGTACTCAAGGCTGCTGAAGTCAAAAAGCAGCCGGTTGTCGTCGCCTTCCATAATCTTCCTGATGCTTTCTTCAGCTGCAGGAGACGTTGCTGCATCCAGGCGCCCTTTTATGGCGATATTTATAATTCCATTTTCCAGCTTGTGATCGATTTCCATTTTAAACTCCTTTCTGCTCGGGCCAATTAAAATATGTCATTATTTAAGGATTTTATAATTTCTCCAGGCCACATTGTCAATCTAGGATTGCGGGAGAGAGGAGACGTTGGTGAAATATTGACATTTGATTCTAATTCATTCTGTTCTCAGAAAATTTTGGTGATTTTCACTCGAACAGTTCGGTTGCAAAGTAGTTGGCAGCCGCATTTATTCTGGCTTGGCGGGGCATAATGAAAAGTTTAGTTCAACTAAAACCAAATGTCCATATTTCACCAACGTCCCCTTCTCTATATAAGCTGACCTCTCGAGCTTGCTTCATGGGCGGCGAATGCTTAAGGTTTTAATTGTTATCTGGAATTATTGGTTTCCAAAATAAACCGTGGCCAGTAGGTATAGTGAGTGAAAACGAGACCGTTGTTTGATTGAAGCCGGAGTAATGGAGCGTTGGAGTGCTGGAGTATTGGATTTTTTTCCATCACTCCAATCCGGCCTTCGTAGCCGAAGTTACTATGGCGGAGGAGGCCACTCCTGTACTCCACCACTCCAAGGCTGCCCGAACTTTGTTTTTATTTCAACTGAATTTACGAAATTGTTGGAGGAATGATGAAACCAAAAGTACTTATGATAAAAAGGAAAAAAAACACCGGTATTATCATGGCCTCGGCTTTGATGCTGGTATCGATATTGGTAATTATTGCGTTTGCATTTCAGGTCTATGGTGCCGCGGCGCCAAAAGCATCCACCAAAAAATCAAAATCGGCCGCCGAAAAGCGGGCCGAAGCCAACACCTATTTTGATCAGGGCAAGCAATACAAGGACCAGGAAAATTTTAAAGAGGCTGCCCGCAAATACGAGAAAGCGGTGAAAGCGGATCCCAACTATGCCGCAGCCCACAGCAATCTGGGCTTCAGCTATCGCAAACAGGGCAAATTCAATAAAGCGGTGCGGTCTTACAAAAAGGCCATTTCACTGGATCCGAAGCTGGCCGAAGCCCATGAGTACCTGGGTGAAGCCTATGCCGAGATGGGAAAATTTGAGTTGGCCGAAAAAGAATTGCAAATTTTGCGCGATCTGGGATCCGATGAAGCCGATGAGCTCGCCGAATTTATTAGTAAGAAGAAGGCCGGTAATTGATAGAGTTAAATAGTTGATTAGTTGAATAGTCCATTAGTCAGAGGACTCAATCCATTTTAAACTATTTGACCATTCGACCAATTAACGAATCGCAGGTTTCAGGTTTAGGGTGTCGGGATTTGTCTTGGAGTAGGGCTGCCCTCCGCGGCAGCCTTTTGATGGCCGGCACAGAGGCCCCGTCAAAGGATCGGGATGCAAGCACCGGCCCTACTTCTGAGCCTTCCAGCTTCCCAGCTTTATAGCTTCCTGGCCTATATTCCGGCGACTGCCTGTCTCCGGGCCTGTCTTTTGATTGCAAGCGCCAGCAAATTGATCAGCACCTTGACCGCAAATGGTTTTTCAATGAATTCATGAACCCCCAGACGGATGGCTTCAGAAAAAATATGATCATCGCGGTAGGCGGTAATCAAAAACTTGACCGCCTGGGGTTGGGTGACGGCCGTCAGTTTGAGAAAATCCAGGCCGTTCATCCCGGGCAGCCGCAGGTCGCTGATGATGATGTCAAATTGTTGATCCTGGATGGCCTGCAGGCCTTCTTCGGCGGTCTCGGCCAGCTTTAAGCTGCAGCCGTTGTTGGCAAAGGCCATGCCAAGAGAGTCCCGGATGAACTCATCGTCGTCGACCAGCAAGGTTTTGACGTTTTTTAATTCATTGAAGGGGTTCATTTTTTTACGGGCGGCATTTTTTTTGCGTTGCGGTTTGACAATCGCCTGCAGCAACAAAAAGCCCAGTATGATTGAAACGATGACAGCAAGGGCTTTAAAGGTTATTTTGAATGCCGCCGCCGGGGTAGCGGTGGTAATAAAGCATCCGGGAACTATAAGATAGTCGGATTTAAATTCCGGTACCGGCGGGCTGATGCCTAAAGTTTGAGCGCTTTCATCGCCGCTTGAGTCCACCGCGGTGACCCCGTAGTAATAACCGGCTGCAGCGCTGCCGGCGGTACTTTGGGCGCTGACGCCGGCAGATCCGGTATCAAGGTATTGGGTTCCGGTGATCAGGGCGCTATTGATTTTTGTGTAGATACCACCGGCTGAGAGGCTGCGATAGACGTTATAGCCGGACACCGAATTGTTGTCGCAATCTAAGACGGCCTGCCAGCGAATACGCACCCCGCCATCCCGGCGCTCAACGGCCACACCTTTGGGAATATGCGGCAGCGGTACTTTGAGGGCCATGGCCGGATCGCCAAAGAGCAAAAAAGTGTTGGCAACCTGCTCAAAATAGGCATCGCCGTTCGCAAGTAACGTTTGTTTGGCTGCGGCAATCGCCGGGCCCAGCTCCCGGATGTTATCGTTAAAAATATGCTCAAACAGCGCCTTGTTTAAAATGCGCTGGCTTTCGGTGCTGGACATACCCGTGGGCATCAAAGTCGCCACCGCCCCGGCATTTGAGCGCAGCAGTGCTTCGGCCAAAGAAGGATAAAACCAGACCTCCGGATAGGCAAAAAAACCCGTTTCACAGCTCATGGACACAAAAAACGGCAGCTCAGCGGTATTGGTTAACCCCGACAGAGCCCCGGTGTCTAAAATATGTTCTTCGGCCCAAACCTGGGTGGCGCCGTGACCGGCGAAGTTAACTATCAGCGCCCCTTCAGTGTTAAGGGTGGTGGTGATAAAATCAGTTAAATACGCAGCATCCGCATAGTGGATCCCCAGATAGCCCTCATACGGGTTCATGATCGGCGGCAGCATTGCGGCGGCATCTTCGTTCATGGTGGCAAAGTCAGCCTCATAAAGATAGTCTGCCCCGACCCGCTGGTTGTCGGCCACCAGCAAAATGTTTTTTTCCCAGGCATTGGGGTCGCTAAATTTGCTGTTGGGGGTGGTCTCGTAAGCCAGGATCTTGTTGACCATCACCGCAGCCTGGGCGGCATCGGCGGCCGGCAGCCGGCCGATGTGCATGTCGGCGACGGCGTCATCGCCGCTGAAGGTTACAAACCACTCATCGGTAACCGTCTCGCCCTTGTGTTCGGTAAACATCAGATAGGTGGGCAGGTAGGCGGTGGTATCCGAATTGAGCCAAAGGTCTTTGGGATCATAGGTGCTGTCGCCCACCAGAAGTACGTACCGGGGAGCGGGCAGTGTCCAGTTGCCGTAGGCATAGGTCAGAAAATCTTTGAGCGCCCGGGGGCTTTTGATGCCAAAGCTAAACTCATCATAGATGTCTTCAATGTCGGCCACAAACACCCGCAATCCCTGGGCTTCACGGTGGGCCACAAGATCGGTAAGCCAGGCCAGTTGATCGCCGTTTTGATCCCAGCCCAGATCCCGGTGGGTGATGAGCATATAGTCTGCTCCGCTGGCGTTATGGGCCAGGTCTGCAGCTGTATCCTCGATCAGCCCCACCGGGATCTTGCTGACCTCTGATGCAAGCACCAGATAGGCAGAGCCGTCAGTGGTCGGCTCAAACTCAAAGCTATAGGGGTTTGTTCCGGTAATAATTGCATTATCGATTTTGACCACATTGGTTGGGTCGCTGATGTCAAAGGCAAGGAGATTGTTATCGCTAAAATCATCGATGTTATAGCGGCTGCCGCTGTCGGGGGAAAACTTCAATGTGTCGGCAGCGGCCACGTATTCACGCCGATAGGCCACTTCAAACCAGTCCACGGCCATCGAATCGTTACCATCAGCACTTAAACACTGTAACGTAACCGTGTTGTCGCCGGCAAACAGCGCAACATTGTCAAGGGTGGCCTCATAATAACTGATACCGGACCACATAAAGCTTTGCTCAGAGCCGTTGATCGCCACGCGCAGCTCATGGTCGGTATCGGTTTGGCCGGTCACCAAAATCGTTAAGGTACCGGTGCTTACAGGCCCGGGCACTGCGATGGTAAAGGGCTTGGGCTGCCCGCCGCCAACGTGCTCGGATCCCTGCACGAAGATGTTAAAAAACCAACGCTCGATGCTGTCGGCCCCCGGGGCCTTGAGCCAGTAGATGATGTCCTGTTCATGGCGGGCGGTGTCGGCAAAATCAGTGGCC
>Ga0255055_10001451_pt1 | contig 17345 bp, 21 predicted proteins | sample JV7_2_27_MG_FD_188633 | JGI IMG/M metagenome (GOLD analysis project Ga0255055, IMG submission 188633) | Seawater microbial communities from Jervis Inlet, British Columbia, Canada - JV7_2_27 | ecosystem: Environmental > Aquatic > Marine > Inlet | place: Canada: British Columbia | collected... | reverse complement strand
GGGATCGGCGCGTAGTTCTGAGATTCGGTCTGCAGGTGCAGCCAAGGACTGATCTTCACATTGCCCGCCAGCGCCCAGTTGGTGAGTCCCAGGGCGTTGGCCGGGTTCGCATAACCGCCTCCGTCGGCGCGCAGGGGCTCGGGCATCGCGGACGCATCGCGGAGATAGCTGATGATCCCCGTCGTCCCGTCCCAGCGGGCGCGCAGGGCGCGCATCCCCTGGCTGCGAAGCCCCTCCATGAACTCTCGCGTCCCCGGCGGTCGCTCGTACCCCTCGCCGATGCGAGGGTCGCCGCGGAACTCCGGCGGCGCCGGAACGCTCTCGGGTAGCTCCACCTCCGCGGTGGCGCACTCGACGCCTTCCTCGTCGATGAGCACGGCCCGGTAGGCGCGCTCCGTCGCGTCGGAAACCTCCACGCGAAAGGGCCTGCCGTCGTAGAGGGGTTTGGCGACCACGGCAGTGGCGCGCCCATGCGTGAGCCAGTCGAGGCCCCACGCCTCCACCCCGGGATGGATCAGGTAGGCGGACACGGTCACGCCGGGCACCAGGCCACCCTTGAAGCCGTACTCGCGTGCCACCTCGTCGGAGTGGATCCGGTTCTCGGACTGCTGCGATTGATTGTATGCTTCACCCTGCCAGGACTGCGGAATCGTCATGCCGGCGAGTCTAACACGCCGGGCGGTGCAGGAGGTGGGTCGGCAACTGCGGGGACGGGACCGCCAGGCGCCATCTTCGAACGCGGAGGACACGATGACGGGGGAGATTCAGATCCAGGGGCACTGCGATCACCGCTTTGCCGCGGTGCGGGAGACCTTCGCGAAGAACTTCGAGCAGGGCCTGGAGATCGGCGCCTCCTTTGCCGCCGTCCTCGACGGCGAGCTCGTCGTCGACATCTGGGCCGGGCACGCGGACGCCGCGCTCGCCCGGCCCTGGGACCGCGACACGATCGTGAACGTCTTCTCCACCACCAAGGCAATGGCATCCACCTGCACGCTGATGCTCGTCGATCGCGGCGCACTGGACCTCGACGCCCCGGTAGCGCTGTACTGGCCCGAGTTCGCCCAGGCGGGCAAACAAGGGGTCCTGGTGCGCCACCTGCTGAGCCACACCGCGGGTCTGGCGGGCTGGCAGGAGCCCATCGCGGTGGAGGACCTCTACGACTGGGAGCGCGCGGTGGGCCTGCTCGCCGCTCAGGAGCCGTGGTGGGAGCCGGGGACCCGGAGCGGCTACCACGGTCTGACGCACGGCTATCTGCTGGGCGAGGTGGTGCGGCGCGTATCGGGCCGCAGCCTCGGCACCTTCTTCCGCGAAGAGGTGGCCGAGCCCCTGGGCGCTGACTTCCACATCGGGCTGCCCGAGGAGCACGAGCCCCGCGTCGGCGAGATGATCCCGCCGCCGGAGCCGGAGCTCGGGGCTGGGATGGAGGCCCCTCCGGACTCCATCGCCGCCCGCATGGCCGGCAATCCGCCCCTATTGGCGGGCGAAGCCAACACGCGCGCCTGGCGCGCCGCGGAGATCCCGGCGGCCAATGGGCAGGGAAACGCGCGTTCGGTGGCGCGGGTCGCCGGGGCACTGGCCTGCGGTGGAACACTCGAAGGTGTAACACTGATGAGACCTGGCACGCTGGAGAAGGCGATCGAAGAGCAGTGCTACGGCAAGGATCTGGTGCTGGGTCTTCCGATCCGCTGGGGACTGGGCTTCGGCCTCACCTCGAAGGACCTGCCCGTGGGCCCCAACCCGCGCGCCTTCTTCTGGGGTGGCTGGGGCGGATCCGTGGTAGTGATGGACCTGGATGCCCGACTCGCCTTCTCCTACGTCATGAACAAGATGAGTGCGGCAGTCATGGGCGATCCCCGCGGCCTCAAGCTGGCCGTCGCCGCCTTTCAGGGACTCCAGTAGAGCCGCAGCCTGGCGGCCAGCGGCCAGGCGGACACACGAGGGTCTATGCAGTTTCACGGGATGAACGAAGACGATGCGCGGGCGTTCGCGGAGAAGTGGCTACCGGCCTGGAGCGGGAATCGGCCCGAGCTGCTCGCTTCCTTCTACTCGCTGGATGCGGTCTACTCGGACCCGGCGATTCCGGAAGGTGTGCGGGGCCACGATGCCCTCCTGGCATACTTCACCAGGCTCCTCGCAAGGAACCCAGAGTGGGTGTGGGCGCACCGTGGCTCCATCCCGATGCAGGATGGCTTCCTCAACCTGTGGCGCGCATCGATCCCGGTTGGCGAACGCACCGTAGAGGCAGAAGGCGTATGTACGGTCCAGCTGCGCGATGGCCTCATCTACGCGAACCACGTCTTCTTCGATCGGTCAGAACTCCTCCAGGCGCTCGCCAGTTCGTAGTCCCACCCCCCCCAAGAAACGGCCGAGGGAGCGGAACTCGCTGACCCTCGGCCGTTGCTCGCGGAAACCTGGAGCACGAGACCGGGCTCGAACCGGCGACATCCACGTTGGCAATCAGGTTCCCCCCCCGCGAAACTGCTCATCTTTCACGAGAACCCCCCGCCAGGAGCCGCCAGGGGCGACACGGGGGAGCCCGAGGGCTCCCCATGGGCTCCCTCAACACCGAGGTCCAGGACATCCTCAACACCGAGGTCCAGGACATCGATCAGCGGTTGGCGCAGGACCTGGTGGGTGTGATGCACCACCTCCAGAAGCTCGACCTCCAGAAGAACGCCTATGACGAAGAGCCTGTTTTACGATCGCGTGAAGCAGGATGACGGTCGACCTCGCAGAATGCCCCAGGAGCCCCGATCTCGGGTCGAGTGGCGTCAGTAGCCTCAACCGAAGACGAGGCCCCTACGACGCCGCGCTCTGCATGTGCCCCTGACCCAGCGGCGGCAACTCTCCGGCATCAAGCCTTCGCCCTCCGCCCTCCCGTGATTCTTCCCCGACAGACAGTGACGAGGTGTAGGATTGAGCGGGGGGTGAGCATGGGGAGGAAAGCCATGCGACGCTTATTCGTACTCACCGCGCTTCTCTTCGCGCTTCCGGCTCACGCCGTGACGATTGAGTGGGTCACCGTGGGCGATCCGGGGAACCCAGCCGATACGGAGGTGATGACCGATGGCACGACCGGCTATGGCTCAGTCGGCTACACCTACCGAATCGGCAAGTACGAGGTCACCAACGCCCAGTACGCGGAGTTCCTGAACGCTGTGGCGGAGACCGACACCTATGACCTCTACAACACGAGCATAAGCCCGCGCGACGGCGGGATCACGTGGTACGGCAGCTCGGGGAGCTACACGTACAGCGTCAGGGCGGCCCCCGCAGGCGAGCCCGCAGACTTCTACGCCAAGAAGCCCGTGAACTACGTGTCGTTCTACGACGCGCTGCGCTTCGCCAACTGGCTCCACAACGGGCAACCTGGATTTCTTGGCTACGACCAAGACGGCCACCCGATCTTTAACCCTGTGCCTCAGGATGAAAACTCGACCGAGGATGGTGCGTACACGATGATCACAGAGAGCTATCCGACCGGCCCGTTTATCACACGCAACGCCGATGCCACAGTCTTCCTCCCAAGCGAGGATGAGTGGTACAAGGCGGCGTACTACGATGCCGCCTCCACCAGCTACTTCGACTACCCGGCGGGCGCGGACGCGCAGACGGGGTGTGTTTTCCCGACGGGCGACACGGGGAACTCCGCGAACTGCAATCACGTCCCGCGGGCGATCACGGACGTCGGTGCGTACTCGCTCTCGGAAAGCCCCTACGGCACCTTCGACCAGGGTGGGAACGTCTGGGAGCGGAACGAGGACATCATTATCGGCTGGGGGCGCGGCCTGCGGGGCGGGGGCTTCTACCAAGCCCCGATCGGCCTCGCAGCGTCGTACCGGTCCTTCAGCGGCCCGCCCGACGAGGCCGGCAACTTCGGGTTTCGCGTCGCCCCCGAACCCGATGCGTGGCTACTGGGTGTGACGGCGTTGCTGGTGGTCGCAGCACTCGCAGCAGCAGGGCGACGGCGGGCGGCCCGCTGAAGACACCGGGGGCCTGGGGGTTCTTGGTCGCGGGCTCTCGGGTATCAGCGCCCGCGCTCCGAATCAGAACTTGCCCCACCCTCACCGTCGATGCCCTCGATCATGCGTATGAGCGAGGCGCGCGTTGCATCGCGCAGGCTCGGCACCTCGGGGCCAAAAGGAAAGCCAGAAACTCCCTTGAACGCGCCCCGCAGTTCGTGGCTTACTCGATTGAGCATCTGGTTGCGCAGGGCCTCGCGAATGTCCCGCCATTCGGCGTCCAGCACCTGCAACGTCTCGCGGACGTGGTTCGCGTTCGCACCCAGGGCATCGAGTTGCTCAGCAAGCTCGACTACGGTCGAGTCGAGATCCGAAGCGATCTTCTCCCGCTGAGCGCGAAGCTTGGCCAAACTCTCGATCTGCCCCTTGCGCTGCTCCGCCGCCTCGGCCACACACAACTCCTCGGCTCGTGCGACCGCTGCCTGAGAGGCCAAGGTGGCACGTTCGCCGCGCAGGCGCGCCGCGGCCCGACGGTTCTCGAGCCCCGCGAGTCGCTTGCTGCTGCCCTTGACCTCCCCAAGCGCCTCGTCGAGTTGCGCGTCGGCGATCTCCTTCTCCACCTGGGCGGCCTCGTTCGCGGCCTCGGTTGCGATCGCCCTCTGACGGTCGCTCTCACTTGTCAGCCTTTCGAGATTCATTGCTCTCTCCTCCTCCTACAACGGCGTCGGTCGGTCGGCGTCAGAGCCGAGCTCGAGCCGGATCAGCCCGTTCCACTTCCGCAACGCGGAATCGTGCATCGGATGGACCTTGTCCGTGAGCGCCGCAACGAAGCCCGGGTCAGATTGCAACCTCGCGCGCTCGTCGGCAGCGTCGAGATTTTCGGTCGAAGCACTACCCATCGGATGGGTCTCGCGTAACTCCTGACGAGTCTGATCGCGCTCGGCTATTTTATGGGCAAATCGAATCACTGTCGGGTGGGAACCGAGCAATGTTCCGTCGCTGAGCAGGAGCTGCGCGAACTCCTCTGCCAGCATCTCGCCACCGGCCAAATCACGAAATGTTTTCTGCGCGGCGGCGATGTTTGCCGTGTAGCGATCCCCCCACTCGGCCTTGAGTTCGGCCAATCCCTGTCCAGTGACCGACTCGGCAGCGCCCTGATATTGCAATGTGTCGGCGTCGGTTTCTTGGCGGTAGACCTCGAGAATTTCGCGAGTTTGCCTCTGCGAAAGCCCAGCGCGATGAAACGCTTCGAGGACACGACCCTGTCTCTCTGCTCCCCATTCAACACCTTCGGGCGCCTGCCAGTCCGGGCCGAGATTGTAGTCGGCGGACGAGGCCGGGATCTCGCCGGGATCGAAATCCTCCACCTCGCCCCCTTCGTCGGAGCCGATGATCTCACCGACCGGATCTCCACCAGGGATCGCGTCGGCGGGGCCGATGTCACCCTCGGGCTCGAAGTCAAAGTTCTCAGTCATTTGCTTGCACCTCCCGCGTCTCGCTGGAGCACCTGCGAGGCACCTGAGACCAAGTACCTGTCGAACACCCTCGCCCTCTCGATTGTGCGCGCGATATTCAATCGGGCGGGCGGGGAATTCGCCACAATCTCGACACCGCGCAGCCGCGCCTTGCTCTTGCCGACGAACACCTCGAGCTGGTGTGCGGCGCGTACCACGTCATCCGCACCAAGCCCCTCCTCGACCGATGCCAACGCACACAAGCGCGCCGCCACCAGGAGCACCCGCTCCCGGACCTCCGCCGTCGTCAGCGTCATCAGGTCGCCCTACGGCGTCGAGGCAGCGGTGGGTTCCACTCGCGAGGTCTCGGCTGGATGTGCCCATCGTCAGGAACACGCTCCGGTGTTACGCGCTCCGTTACGCGCGGCGTCACCCGCGGCGTTACCGTCTTCGGATGCGGCGGCTTCGGCGGCGCGGCGATCGTCCCCGCGACCGCTCTCTTCTGCTTGCGTGCCATGATGTCTCCCCCCTCTGTTGTGTTAGTGCTCGACGGCGGAAGCGTCGGAACCATTACCGCCGTTCGCGTCGGCCTTGGCCGCGGCCTCGGCCTCGATCTGATCGCGCTCCGGGTGGATCGGCCCGTGCTCCCACCAGGCCGACGGCTCGCGGCCCCCACTTCGCAATACCTCGACACACCAGCGAAGCTCGGCGATGCCGCGCTCGTTCCGGACCCAGTGCCAACCCGAAGGCTCACCCTCTGCCTTTAAGCGCCGCCCGACCGCTTCCAGCCACTCGATTCTCGTCTCGATCGTCTCGATCGCCTGCCCCAAAACTCGCGATCGTCGCCCCGGACCGTCACCTTTCAGTGTAGGCTCGACGACGTAGCCCGCGATCAAGTGCACCAGGCGTTCGCGCTCACGCGTGACGAAGTTGCGCGGACCAAAGCAAGATCTCTCGGCCACGTAAATATCTTTGCGCGGGTCATGCGCACGCTTCGTCCGCCGTCGCTTCGGTTTACTGGGCACCATGGGTCATGATCTCCTGTGCGTCGCGGAGCCGACGCAAAGCCTCAGGGTCGGGACGCTCCCCGCGTCGAATCTGCTTCGAGAGACCATCGGCCGCTCTCAAGGCCTGCAGCGGAGCTTGCCGCTGGAGCCGATCTAGCTGGCGACGCAATTTTGCGATCTCTTTTCGTTTCTCGGCCAGAACACGACGGCGCAACGGACCTTCGAGGCCCCTCAATGCCAACTGGATCGCCCTGGGGAGATCCTGCTGGGCGGCTTCCCAGCTTCTTACCGATCGCCCGCTGACCCCCAACTCTTTGCCAACCCGCTCCTGACTACACCCCACACGACCCCGCCACTCCCGGAGCTGCGGCCCGTTCGTGATCTTCATCTTCAAGGAGGAAGCCATCACCAGATGATAGCGACTTCCTATCGACAATCACAGGATGATAGAGGATCTCTATAGGAAGGAGCTTCCGGGACCCTGAGCGGATAGGCCCCGGATTCCTCCAGAATGATCCAGAGACCTACGAATCTCGGCCGATTGCTGAGTCTCAGGATGTCGGGAACCAGGGTTAAGGGGGCGGATGGGGCTATTCCGCCAAACGAGGACCCGTGCGCGCCAGAAAGCCGCGGACCCTTCGAGGGGAGATCCAGGCGGAGGAGAATTCCCTCCAGGAGGGCCTCGGCATCGTACTAGGGACCCGTGGCCGTTTCGCTCGATCTGCTGGTAGCGGTCGGTGAAGGGCTCGGTTCCTACGGGTTCGTGGTGGCGGCGAAGAGATCGGTGTCTACGACAGCGTGGGATCGCGCTCCTCGATCACAACCGAGTGGCTGGACCTGGTGGCCGCGGGTTGGGATCCCGATCACGGGCTGGACTGGCGGCCGCGGGCTGGGATCCCGATCACGGGCTGGACTGGCGGCGGGAGCTACTGCAGGGGCTGCGAGCGGTCATCCATAGAGCAACATCGGCAGGCACCCCAGGTGGAGGCTGTAAAGCCATGTGCGCGGTTTTAGGGTCGGTACAAGGTACGGTACAAAGCGCTCTAGCGCTCTCTCCTGCGTTTTCACGCTACGGTATCGGTGCGTCGGTATCGGTACTCTAGGGAGAGTATCTGGGATGGAAGTCTGTCTTTTTTTTGTCTCTAGAGACTTTTAAGAGCGTTACAGCACCCCCTCGGGGACACTCCCCCCTTTCATTCCCCTCTCTCCCCCCTAGGGCGTACCGATGCACCGATGCACCGATTAACGAGGGGCGTTTAGGCGTCTCAGCACCGACTCTCGGGAATCGCGCCTGTTTTCGACCAGGGGCGGAGCCAGGATCGGGGCGCTCACGCATCGTTCTCGGCGCAGGCTGAGAACTCTTCGCACTCTTCGCACGGGGGGGGCCTTCGGAGGGCGCTGAGATGCGTGCCTTGCGGGGGTGCTGGACGTGGCGGTCCAGCTCGTATCCGATCGCTGGTCGCTCGGCGGCCAGGGGCTGGCGGTGGTCCGCCTGTGTTTCAAGGTGTGTGTTCCCATCGGCTAAACGCCCGAATGGTCACGCTCTTGCATTCCGGGGGTCAAGTGGTGTAGTATCAGTCACGCTACTCTACAGAAGCGTGATCAAAGGAGCATTCATGGCCAAGAAAGCCCGTCCGTCCCGATCTCCCACTAACCGTGGCCAGAAACTCCCCCCGGAGCCGCTCTCAGCCGAGGAGGCCAAGGCCCTGCTCCGGGCCTGCTCCCGGCGAGCACCGACCGGGGTGAGGAACGCCGCGCTCTTGGGCCTGCTGTATCGCGGCGGACTCCGCTGCGGCGAGGCGATCGCCCTGTACCTGAAGGACGTGGACCGCAAGGCTGGCACTGTCCGCGTGCTCCACGGCAAGGGAGACCACTCGCGGGTGGTAGGCCTCGACCCTGGGGCCTTCGCCCTGGTGGAGAGGTGGCTCGACAAGCGCAAGACCCTCAAGATCAAGCGCACGGCACCGCTGATTTGCACGCTCGCTGGTGGTCCTCTCGACCCCTCCTACGTGAGGCACGCTGTGAAACGCCTGGCGAAGCGAGCGGGCATCGACAAGCGTGTCCACCCGCATGGCTTGCGGCACAGCCACGCCGTCGAACTCGCTCGCGAGGGCGTACCCATGAACGTGATCCAGGCCCAGCTCGGCCACCGCTCGCTCAGCACAACGAACCTCTACGTGAATCACCTCTGCCCCCAGCACGTTGTCGAGGCGATGCAGGCGAGGGAATGGTCGCTCTGATCCCAGGGTCCAGCGCTGGATCTCGTAGTATGGGACGCGGCCGATCCGGACCACCAGCCCGACAACTCGTGGCCGAGGTGCTCCGGACCACCAGCTCCACGTCGAGATCCTTACCTTGGCTCGCGAGCTGCTGCTGCGTCGCCACCTGCTGCGTCGCCACATCGTCGCTGTCTGCCACCCGCTGCCCGCCTCACTCGCTGCTACCTCGTCGCTGCCTCGTCGCTGCCTCGCTGCCTCACCACCTCGTCCTTGTCCTCGCCACCTGCTGCCTCGCTGCCTCACCACCTCGTCGTCGCCTTGCCCTTCGCTCGCTGCCTACCTGCTCCAGACTCATCTCTCCAGGAAGTCATGGGGTGGGGTGGGGCTCCCAAATTCTCGATTCTGCTTATATATAAGCCTGTGGGTGTGACAGCGCCTACGCGCGGGACCCCTTACACCGCGAGGTGTTGTCACCTCGAAATCTCGTCGGTTCCCCTCGGAGTTTTGCGTCTCCCTGACGCGAAACCCCTGCTCGTTCGATGGCCTGGGCGACAGGAGGCGGGTGCGGGAGTTGGTGAACGCTGTTCAGTCGAGACTCGTGAGCGCATTGCCGTGTAACCCATTTGGGTGATGCGGTTCCCGCTCACGGAAACACTTTTCCATTTTCGTGGAAAAGCTTTTCTCTTTTCGGCGGAGCGGCGTTCCTACAGCCGCTTCTAAGTAGCCGGATTCGCTCGTTTCTGCTCCTGCTGACTGACGGTTCAAAACTTGCATGCGTATAGGCTCGGGAAGGGGACTGCCTTGCGTGCGGCCCTCCTTCCCTGCAATCGATTGAGCCACCCGGGAAGGGGAATACGATGCAGAATCCGATCCTCGGGGCGCTCCGGGCCTCTAGTCTTATCGCCCTGCTGGCGCTGCCCGCTCACGCCGTCACCATCGACTGGGTCACCGTGGGCGATCCGGGCAACTTGGCTGACGATACGGGCTACGGTGGGGTGGACTACGTCTACTTCATCAGCAAGCACGAGACGACGAACGTCCAGTACGCGGAGTTCTTGAACGCCGTAGCGGACACCGACACCTACGGGCTCTACGACACGAGCATGGGGTCGGGGTTCGGCGGGATCACGCGGAGCGGCATCTCGGGGAGCTACGAGTACAGCACCATCGCCGGTCGGGAAGACATGCCGGTGAACTACGTGTCGTGGTACGACTCGCTGCGCTTTGCCAACTGGCTGGACAACGGCCAGCCCACAGGCGCGCAGGACAGCACGACGACCGAGGATGGTGCGTATACGTTCAGCGGTGCGACGAGTGTGGGCGCGCGCAATGCGGGTGCCACGATCTTCCTCACCAGCGAGGACGAGTGGTACAAGGCGGCGTACTACGATGCGGTGTCCACCAGCTACTTCGACTATCCAGCGGGCACGGACACGCAGACCGTCTGTGCGGCGACGGGGGCGACGCCCAACACCGCGAACTGCTGGTGGTGGACGGACGAATACGATCTCACCGACGTGGGGAGCTACACCGGTTCGGCCAGCCCGAACGGGACCTTTGACCAGGGTGGGAATGTCTTTGAGTGGAACGAGGCGATCATCGGCTCGTACCGCGGCGTGCGGGGCGGGGCCTTCGAGCACAGCCCAGTCAGCCTCGCAGCGTCGTACCGGCCTCAGGTCAACATTCGAAGACGTCTGGTCGGGTTTCGCGTCGCGAGCATTCCAGAGCCTGGGACGCTGCTGCTGCTCGGTTTCGGCGTGGTGGGACTCGCAGCAGCAGGGCGACGCCGCTCACTCCACTAGACGACAACACCCACGGACACACCGAAACTCGCTGGCCCGAGCCTGGTCGCAGGATCTTGATCCCCTCGTATTCATGGATGGGGCAAAAACCCTGGAGATCCGCTCAGAAGGGGTGGTGGACTCCAGCGAGGTCTTGCCGCGTCGCCACCGATGTGCTTGGGTGATCAACAGTGGCCCACCACCGGAGCGGGTAGCGGTGTACCACCACCGTCCGCATGCAGAAGCACTCGGGCAGGCCATTTCCAGGGCCTAGGTTGCTGGATAGCGGGGAGCGCCCCGGGCTCGGGGCGTCCGCGAAGCCCATACAGAGAGCTTTCGTACCCGACGGGGAGCGTCTTCTTTGGCGTCCGCTGGGCACCCTGCTCTCGTTGAGAGCCCAGCCCTGCGTGGCGGTTTGAGCGCACGTGGCGTTGATTTCAACGCCTCGGGGGCGCGTGATCATTGGCTCTCGGGCTCATGGAGGATACCCGTATGAACAAAACGCTCTCGATCTCCGACTCATCCTCGCCCTGGTTTGACCGCAAGAGGGCAGCGGCCCACTTGGCAATCAGTCCGTCGTCTCTCGACAGGCTGGTGCGTCGGCCGAATGGCCCTCGCGCCGCGAGACTTGGGCCGAGGCTGTTGCGGTTCCATGTGCGCGAGCTTGATGCATACGCGCGGAAGGCTGCTGCCCGCTGGAGGGGAAAGTCATGAGTAAATCGCGTTCCTCGTCCCGAATGACTCGCGCCGAGGCGGCGAAACATCTCGGGATCTCACGCGCCCGTCTCGACCGCCTGGTGAAACAAGTAGGGGGTAAGCGCGGCGGGCAGGCGGCGTTGCTCGGCCCGTGGCCAGTGTTGCTCTCGCCGAGAAAGCAAAAGTTCGGGCCGGGCAAGGCACGCGGCCCGCGCGGCAGTCGCGGTTGATGCGGCTCCGCCGCGACGACTCGGATCGTTACGCGAGGCGGGCGGCGAAGAGCTGGAGGTCGTAGAAACTCACCTGAAAAGCGCCACGCCCCAGTCGGGTGGACTGAGGCGCGGCAGGAGATCCATCATGAGCAGAACAGATAGAGCATACAGCGAGCCCCTCTCTTCGCGCAACTTGCCTCACGGCCGTGTCGTAGGACTGGAAGGCACCTCCTGTCGGGGGGCGAGCTGATGGCCGCCATGTTCCCCGTAGTCATGTTCCCGGTAGCCATGCTCCCGGGAGCCGAAGCCCTCGACCCGCGCCTCTCGGAGCGCAAGCGCGTCAAGCGGCTGCGCCTCCTAAGCGAGAACGTTGGCGCGGATCCTGACGATCTGGCCAGCGTGTTCCTCGCCCTCGCCGAGGTGCCACTGATTTTGCGGCGACCCTTCTATCATCCGACGATCCTCACACCCGGTCCGTCGCGCGCTGACGTGGTGGCCATCGCGCGGCAGGAGGAGAAGTCGCTCTCGAAGCGGGCCGCGAGCCTGGAGCGGGAGGCGGCGGCAGGCCCGGGGTGGCACCGCCGCCGAGATCACCTCGATGTGTGTTTTGTAGAGGCCCCTGCGCGCCAGTTCCCCCTTGAAGAACTCCTCGACCTCCTCGTGGTGGCCGAGAATCCCCGCCTGTCGGCCCGTGACCGCGAGGCTCTTCTCGCGGCGGCACAGGGCCTTTCGGCTGTAGAAGCAGCCGAGGAGCTTGGCTGCTCGCCTGACGCTTATCGGCAGCGGCTCCGCGCGGCGCGCGCCAAGTGTCGCCACTAGAAGTTTTTTCACCCCCAGCAAAAAAAATCCCTCACGAAACACCCCTCCCACCGGAAGTAAGTAGGAGGGGCGAATTTGATGCCCGCAGCGACCATCGAGATCGCACTCGTCGAGTGGCCGCCGCCTGGTGAACTTGGCGGCCCGCGCTTGATCGGACGGCTCTACGATCCGGATCTGATCGCCGAGGTCCGCGAGCGGCTCCTGGCAGCGCATCGCCGCGAGCTTGCACGCCTAGGTGAGCACTTGTCGGTAGCCCCTACGCCCCCGGAGGACGAGTAGTAGGCAAAAAAGAGCGCCCCAGTCCGTGGTGGGACCGGGGCGCACACGCGATCGGAGACTGACTGACCATGAAAATTTACCACCTCGCTAGCCATCCTGCAAAAACAGCCCCACCCCCGCCCCGGAGCCTCCCGTGATCCACGAACTCTACCCGGGACGATGGCGGCACCTCCTCCTAAGACTCTGTGGGCCAGGCTGCGGGTGCCCGAGTCCGGGCAAGAATCCCCATGTGGAAGGGGCCGCGTGGCAGCGGCACGCTCTCGAACGGTTTGAGGACTACGGAGAGAAGGCGGCTGCCGAGCGCCTACGGATCATCGAGGCCCACTTTGCTCGCGGTGGCAATGTGGGCCTCGCCGTCCCCTCCTTCTGTGCTGCGCTGGACGTGGACACGGACTTGGAGGGCAACTCCCCGCCAGAGGGGCCGCTCGCTCGCGACGCCATCCTGGCGCTCTGTGACGACCACCCCGTGCAGAAAACCGGGAATCCCATCGGAATTCACGTCTGGGGACGGCTCACCGAACGACGAGTCTGCGGCAGCCACTTTGCCCAGGTGCCGATCACCGTCAGGCATGTGGGGAATCAGGTGGTAGTCGCGCCCAGCATCCACCGGAATGGCCGCTCTTATGAATGGCTGAGCGAGCTTCCGGATGATCCCCTGGAGCTCCCCGAGTTCGACCTCGCCATGTTCCGTCACGTCGCAAAAAACAGGACCCCAATCCAACGCGCTCGCGACGAAGGCGAGGGCGCGTGGCGGCAGCGGGTCTCGCAGGCGTGGCTCGCCGAGCTGGAAGATCCCGAGGTGGTGTTCCCCGTCAGTCGCCGTCACGACGCGCTCCTCTGGCTCTCATGGCACCTGGCCGTGTGCGGTGCCAAGGCGAACGAGATCGCCTTGGCGCTCCATGATCTCGCAACCACGCGCTGCGCAGGTGAGGGGCGGTTTTCGTCGAGAGCAGGCTCGCCCGAGCGGCGGCAGCTTGCGTGTGAGATCGACGCGTGCGTGCGCAGCGCTCGACGCCACAAGGAGATGTGGGCCGATGGACGTTGAACCGCTCACGCCGCATAAGGATTTCCCCGTCGAGGGTTTGCCCCTTTGGGCGCGCGACTTCGTGGAGTGCCTCGCGCACGTTTTGCAGATCGATCGGGCGGTGGTGGCGATTAGCGTCCTCGGAGCGACGGCGCTGGCCGTTCAAGGCATGGCGCGGGTCCATGTTCGAGCGAGATGGTACGAGCAACTCGCGTTCTGGGCGTTCGTGACCCTGCGGTCTGGGAATCGAAAATCTCCCGCGCTTAGCCAACCGCTGGCTCCTATCCGGCGCTGGGAAAAAGAAAGAAACAAAGCGCTCGACATATATCGGGCAGAGATCGAGCGGTGCGCTGAGACCAACAAAAAGAAACCCCCCCGCCTTCGTGAACTCAACGAGGCGAAGCCGCCGCGTTTCAACTTCTATGTGACCGACGCGACGATGGAGGCGCTTGCCCTGGAACTCAAGCACCAGAACGAAGCTTGCGGCGTCATAACCGACGAGCCGACGAGCATCGAACGGGTAATGAGTGGCATTTACTCGGAGGGAGGCGTGGCGAATATTGGCATCCTCAATTCGGGGTATACGGGGGATTCGTACCGACGTGCGCGCGTGAAGTCGGAAGGAGCATTCTTGGAGCATCCGGTCCTCACTATGGTGCTGTTCGGCCAGCCCGGCGTGTTCGATGAGTTGACCAAAGCCAAGAGACTCATCGATGTCGGCTTTGTGGGACGCTTCTTCGTCTCCCGCCCCCCAGACCTTCTCGGTCAGCGGGAGGTCCACAACGATGAAGTGCCGGAGGGTGTGCGTCGCGCGTACGAGGAGGCAATGTTCCAGATCCTCGACGCTCCGCGCGTTCCAGGGTCGGAGCTGCCAGACATTCAGCATCCGGAAGTCTACGCCGGGGCGTTCCCGCCGTGGCCGACCGGCCCGCTGGATCGGTACAAGCTTAAACTCACGCAGGAGGCGCGGGTTCTACACATGGGGATCGAGGCCCGGATCGAGCCGTTGCTGGCCGAGGGGGCGGTGCTCGGTGACCTGAGCGATTTCGGTGGCAAGCTCTCGGGCCAGATCGCTCGCTGGGCTGGACTCCTGCATGTGCAGCATCACGTGGCCGACTGGTGGAGGCTGCCGATCGACGATGTGGTAATGGGCTGGGCCATCGAGATCGGCCGCTACTCCCTCGGCCAAATATTGTCGATTCATTCGGAGAAAGCGCGCGCCGACAATGACGCCAAGCTCGCCGACAACGCGTATGACATCGCTTGCCAGATTGCCGCGAACGGGGGTGTGCCGCCGATGGTCACTTGGAGTCAACTTTCGCGGCGGCTCATCTCGGGCCACGGTCGTGGAAAAATTAAGTCCACGGAGGAGCTTGACGCGATTGTGGACCTGCTGGTGCAGCAGGGGCGGCTCGTCCTGGACACCCACTACAGACGGGGTCGACGATGGTTGGTGCTCCAGCCATCGTGAGCACACGCTTAGGAGGGAGAAAAAGACGATGACCCACACATTCTTCGATCTCAAAGAAGCGTACGTGGAGCTTTTTCGGCGTGCCTACCACCTCGGGAGGGCGGGCTCGCTTCAGTTCGAGTGCGAGGCCATCATCGACCAACTGCGCGAGAACCTCGAAGAGCAGCTCAAGTACGTCGGTCTGATTCAGGACTGGCTCGTGCTTCTCCGCCCTCACTGGGAAGGGACGGAAAATATCTTCGACGCGGGAGACAACGCCAACGAGGCGGGCGATCTCCAGGGCGATCTCACGTGCATTCTCGCTTACGAGCGTGTCCTGCCCGTGATGCCGTCTCTCACGAGACCCCCTGACTACCCCAGGACGAGGAACCCCGACTCGTGACCACCCACGCAAGCGGCCCCAGCCCGGGAATTTGGGGGCGTCCATGAGGCGATCCAGAGAATCCGAGCCGCGGGTACAGCAATGACCGCATATCGGCCTAGACCCACAAAGCGGCGGCACGAGGACGACGTGTAGGTATGCGACCGGCGACGCCCACACAACTCGACGAACTCCGCCGCCTGGCTGCGCGGTATGGGCTTTCGGTGGAGACTGTCGTGGACCGGATCGCGCTGAGGCCGAAGGAAATCGCCTCAACGCTGGGCGTCGCACTGCGGACAGTTGAGGGCTGGATCGCGGAAGGCTCCCTTCCGGCAGCCAAACGTGGGCGTGTGGTGATGGTGGCATTGGTGGATCTCCTTCGGTTTCTCGAGGAGAACCAGGTCCAGCCGCGAACTCGCAACCCACGGAATCTGCAAGAGAAAGCCGCCTCGCTGATTGGAAAGGTTCCGGCCCGTGCAGCGTAGGGGTATCGTGGGGCCTTCTTTCCAGGGGGGATCCATGGCTACTGCACGACTCGGGCGCAATGACCGCGGCGAACTCTACATCTTCGCGAGCGTAATGATCGATGGTGAGCGCATCCGAAGAAAGATGCGGGTGCCGAATGACGATGAGGAAGTCGGCCAAGAGGCCGTGAGACAACTCCAAGTCAAGTTATCGATGGGGAATCTATCTTTCTTCGAGGCACCCTCTGGCTCCCACCTGAAGGCGCGGCCGAGCCAACCAGCGCAGGGTGAGACCTTCCAGGAGTGGGCTCCCAGGTGGCTCGCGTCAGTGGAACCACCGGAGATCGAGGAATCGACCTACCGAACCTATCGGACCCACGTGAAGCATCTTGTTGCCGCTATTGGAGCCTGCCCGCTATCGGAGATTCGGGAGGGCGTCGTCAAGCGGGTTCGCCAGGAGATGCAGCGTGAGGGCCGCGCGATTCGTACGATCGACTCTCGGCTGGGTGTCCTGCGATTGATGATGATCGATGCACGGGGCGAGGGTCTGATCGAGAAGACGCCGTTCGACACACCCATCCGTCGCCCTCGTACGAAGCGCAGGCGTGCGGCAGCGAAGTCGAAGCGTGTGACCTTCCAACCTCTGATCGCAGACGAACTCGAGGCCCTGTTGAAGGTGCTCCGCAATCCGCGAGATTCGACAGAGCGCATGTTCCACCCCCTGACGGAGGCCCTGTTGCTCACTGGGCTGCGCTGGGCGGAGCCTGCGGCCTGGGTCTGGCCCGATGTATCCACGACCGGCAGCCAGGTCCACATCTGCCGAGCACTACCAAAGCACGGAACGCTGGAGTTAGCGGAAATCCAGAAGGCACCCCCTACGAAGACGGGGGAGGTTTGGTCGATTCCACTTCGAAAGCCGCTGGCGGAGTCACTGATGCGGCAACGGCAGCGATCCTATGTCGGGAGACCCAGGGGTTGGGTTTTTCCCAACTCGGTCGGCGGTCACGTCCATTACCGGAATTGGCTCGAGCGAGGGTGGCGTCCAACACTGCGACGGGCTCAAGTCGCGCCGAGAGCAGGGGACGCCCAGAAGGCGCTCCGCCGAACCTACATCACCTCAGCTCTCATCTGCGGTCGGAACGCCAAGGAGGTCTCCGCTGAGGTCGGCCATACCACACCGCGAATGGTCAATGACGTATACGACTCATTCATCGACCCGGCGAGCTGGCCGACCCAAGAGGAACGCGAACGCCTCACGGCAATCTTCGGGTGGGGAATACCGAGGTCGCCATCGGTCAAGCACCTGATCTCGGGCACCCATTGGGCACCCAACAGCACCTGATCTTGGGCACCCATAGGGCACTCATAGGGCACCCAACGGCACCTGATCTTGGGCACCCATAGGGCACCCAACGGCACCCAACGGCCCCCAAGCCCGCGACACAAAAAGCCCCGCCGAGCTAAATCACCGACGGGGTTGAGGAAGTTGGAGCACGAGACCGGGCTCGAACCGGCGACATCCACGTTGGCAACGTGGTGCTCTACCAACTGAGCTACTCGTGCACGAAATCGCGCCGAGGATAGGAGAAGTGGGGT
>Ga0255055_10001450_pt1 | contig 17350 bp, 11 predicted proteins | sample JV7_2_27_MG_FD_188633 | JGI IMG/M metagenome (GOLD analysis project Ga0255055, IMG submission 188633) | Seawater microbial communities from Jervis Inlet, British Columbia, Canada - JV7_2_27 | ecosystem: Environmental > Aquatic > Marine > Inlet | place: Canada: British Columbia | collected... | reverse complement strand
TCTCAATATATCTACAATTGATGGGAACAACCAATGAGCATCGAAAGCGACCACGATAATAGAGCCAGCCCGCAGCGCATATCCAGACGCGAGTTTCTCAAACTAACCAGCGCCACAGCGGCCAGCCTGTTAATTGGATGCAACTCTGCCCATCGGACTGATGATACGCTATCGCTGACCAATGGCATACTAATCGACGGAACCGGCGCCGATGCAATACCGGACGGAGCGGTAGTGATTCGGGATGGGAGTATTGTATCCGCTGGATCACGCACACAAGTAGAGATTCCCGCTTACGCGAATATTATTGATGTTCGGGGAGGAACAATCCTACCAGGCTTTATTAACGCTCATGTTCACGCTGCCTATAGCGCATGGATACTAAAAGCGTGGGCAAAAGGCGGTGTGACAACAGTGCGCGATTTGGGTGCCTTTGGGCCATATACACGCGCAAAGTTCCTAACCCGCGACACATTGAATGCTAATCCTAAGTGTGCGCGTCTTTACGCCGTTGGTTCTTTTATAAACGTAAAGGGTGGCTACCCCATTGCTTTCTGGGGGGGGCACGCAGTTACCATCACTTCACCTGAGGAAGCACGGCAGGCAGTGAACAAACTCATCGACGATGGTGCCGACGCGATAAAAACGGCGATGGAATCTGGCTATGCATTTCGTCAGTCTGGATGGCCGCTGCTCTCGCCGGAGGAGGCCGCCGCGCTGGTAGATACTGCGCACAAGCGGGGTAAACCTGTTACTGCACACGTGACCAGTGCACGTGATCTGGATCGGGCCTTAGACGCCGGTGTGGACGAAATCGCCCATATGGTTGTAGACGAGCTCCCAGAGCATCTTATATCACGCATGGTCGAGGCTGGTACCCGTTGGGTACCAACGCTTGAGCTATGGCAGCGCGTAAGCCGCATATATCCCATAAGTCATGGAAGCATGGCGATAAAAAATTTAGCATTATTTGTGGAGGCCGGAGGCGAGGTCGTGTTAGGGACAGACTATGCTGGGGCGGGCCAAGTAGATTTTGATTTGGGAATGCCAATTCACGAAATTGAATGGATGCAAGAAGCAGGCATGACACCCATGCAGATCATTGTTGCCGCGACTCGAAACGGCGCCCGCTCATGCAATGCGGAAGGTGAACTGGGAACACTTGAGGCAGGCAAAATAGCCGATGTTCTCGTCGTTGATGGAGACCCATTGGTAGATGTCCATGCCCTCACCAAGGCGCGTCTGATACTTCGCGAAGGCAAATCGATATAGCCTATTTCAAATGATTGTGTCGGAAAAAGCTGCTTCTCAGAACCTGATGTATCTCCAACATATCAGTACTTTTGAAGCTCCAAAATTCTTGTGATATTCATTTTATATCACAAGTGTAATAATCCGCTAATTCCGCTTCATTCCAAGATTATATATTAGACTGCGCAATCCACATTTTTGGTGAATTGTAGATTCCGGCTATACATCTAACCTTTTATAAAAATATACCTTCCGTTCGCTAATCCCAAATTTTTCGCGTGTCATTAAAGATTCGATGCAGGCACGTATGACACAATTTTTGTAATGCGAATAATTTTTATATTTGCCCAGTCTAATCTGCAATATCCACATCAGTTTTCCACTACAATATATTGTATATCCTCTAATTTGACACAAAGTCATATATACGCTATTCAAATCTAACCATCCAGCATTCCCTCAATATCTTTCAAACTGCTTAACCTTTTAAGTGGAGGGCGCAAATATGCAATGCCCGAATTGTCAGTTTGAGAATCCAACAGGTATTAATTATTGTGGTGAATGTGGTACCAAGTTAGAAAACCGTTGTCCAAGTTGTAATTCGCTCAGCCCGTTAAGCTTTAAGTTTTGCGGCGAGTGCGGTCATAATCTAATTCCTCCTAAAGAAATCTCCGAGCAAAAGTCAGAGGCTGAGAACCTGTCATCTCGCCCTTCTACAAAAAAAAACAACAGTGATGTTGCCCTTCTCGAAGGTGAACGAAAACATGTGACTGTCCTTTTCTCCGATCTTACCGGATATACGGCCATGTCCGAAAAACTGGATCCCGAAGAAGTCAAAGAAACCATGAGCCAGATCTTCGGAGAGGTTGCCCAAATAGTAACCAAATACGAGGGCTTTATCGAAAAATTCATCGGTGATGCGGCCATGGCACTTTTTGGTGTTCCCCATGCTCATGAAGATGATCCAGTAAGGGCAATTAAGGCCGCCAGTGAAATACACGCTGCCGTAAATGCAATAAGCCCAAAAGTTGAAGAAAAGATTGGGCAACACTTAGAAATGCATTCAGGAATAAATACTGGTCTCGTCGTTACTGGTGATATGGACATGGAGAAAGGAACACATGGTGTTGTGGGTGATACCATCAATATGGCATCAAGACTCGCTGATTTGGCCAAGCCTGGTGAAATTATTATAAGTTTAGAGACTTGCCAATTAAGCGCCCCACATTTCAAAGTCAAGAAGCTTAAGCCATTTACAATTAAAGGAAAGACTCAATCGGTATCGGCGTATAGAGTAGAGGAAGAGTTGGGGATAGCAAATCTCTTTGATGCATCTACAAAACAGGGTCTCACAGTTTACACTGGGCGAGAGCATGAATTAAGCGTACTTCACTCTTGTTTAGAGAAAGCCGTTATTGGTAAAGGTCAGTTCGTCTCAGTTGTCGGTGAAGCAGGGGTGGGGAAAAGCCGCCTTTTTTACGAATTTCAAAATTCTTTAGATAAAAGCAAAGTTACGATATGGCAGGGGCACTGCCAATCATTTTGGAGTGCTACAAATTATTTTCCTTTTATTAATATACTAAGGCGAGGGCTTCATCGACCTGAAGAAAAAAAGTCTCAGGATGTTCACGAAATTGCTGTCTCTAGTATCTGTGCTATCAATCGGAAATTAGAGAAATATCTCCCTTTTTACTTAAACCTGCTGTCCATTCCGAGCCAGGAATATCCACTACCAGAGCATCTGGAAGGTCAAGAGTTAAAAAATGCATTTCAGGATGCGATAGCTGCACTCAGCATTCTACAATCAGAAAAGCAGCCGTTGGTATTGATTTTAGAGGATTGGCAATGGGTTGATCAGGCTTCAGATTCAGCATTAAAGCATATAGTTAGTGTTATCGGCGCACACCCTCTGATGGTAGTGGCCATTTATCGGACAACTTATACCTCTAATTGGAGCAACTGGAGCTATCACAGTCCAATGGTCTTAAAGCCCCTGGACAGTCTGCATAGCAAAAATATTGTCAAATCTGCTTTTGGGGTAGAACATATACCCGAAGGATTAGTGGATCTGATAATCGCAAGGACTGGTGGAAATCCACTTTTTATTGAGGAAATCTGCCATTCTCTGATCGAAGACAACGTGATAGAAGTGTATGAAGCTAAAAAGGCTATCTTGACACAATCGCTGGAAACTCTGGCAATCCCCGATAAGGTTCAAGCGATTATTAGTGCCCGGTTTGACCGACTGGATCCTGATGCTAAGGAAACCTTGCGGATAGCATCAGTCGTTGGCAGAAGGTTTGAGCAACCAGTGTTGGAAAATATTTATAAAGGTAAGGCCCCATTATCTAAGGTATTGGAAAAGCTGAAAGCACTTGAGATGATACAACAAACCAGAGTTTTTCCGGAAGCTGAGTACTGGTTCAGACACGCATTGACTAAAGAAGTTGTCTATAACAGTTTGCTTTTGCAGCGCCGAAAGGTCTTGCACGGTCTTGTAGGGCAAATCATTGAAGAGCTTTATCCAGACAGGATTGAGGAGCAGGTAAATCTGCTGCAGTACCATTTCAGCATGGCTGAAAGTTGGTCAAAAGCGGTGCACTATGGGCGCCTATCTGCCGAGAAAGCCTTAAAATTGAGCCAATTTCATGAAGCAGCAACTATGTTCGAACATGTGCTTGAATGTATGTTGCAGCTTCCTGAAGACCGGTTAAGACTGGAGGCTCAGTTTGACATTCTTTTGCAACAGGAGCGACTTTACGAAACGTTGGGACAACGTGGTCAACAACAGAATATCGTTGATAAACTTATTTCTCTTGTTGAACCTGATAAAGATCAAGCTTTATTAGCAGAGATTTATATGAGGCAGGGTGACCTTTATACTCAGATAGGCAATTATGATGAAGCTGAACGTTATTTGAATGATGCGCTTGCCAATTGGCGCGCATTATCCGATGCTTTGGGAGAGAGTCGCTCCCTAAGGAGTATGGGTTTTCTCCGCTGGCATCAAGGCCGGTATAAAGAGGCTGTAAAATGTAATGAAGAAGCTTTGGCCATTGATCGACAGAGAGAAGATCTAATGGCCATTGCAACTGATTTAACCAATCTTGGTGCGGTCCTGCGTAATCTTGAAGATCCTAAGCGCTCATTGAAGTGTTTAGAGGAAGCTCTTAGGATCTATGAGACCGCGCAAAAACCGGTAAAGCAAGCTTTCACATTATATAGCATCGCTAATGTTCATCGAGAACAAGACGCGATAGACCTTGCTATAACAGGATACAGGCAGGCACACGAGATCTTTGAACAATGCCATGATCGGCTCATGAGCTCGCGTGCAGTAGTCGGCATCGCCAGTATTTACAGAAAACAGGGAAAGGTTAACGAAAGTCTTCATCTCTATAAAGATGTGGTCAAAGTAAACCGAGAAATTAACTTTAGGCAGGGATTGGCACATGCGCTGCGTGCTGTGGGAGAATTACTGCTGAAACTAAACAAGTCTCAACAAGCCATAGAACACTTACTGGAGAGCACGGAAGTTTTTGCTGAACTTAAAGATAAGCAAAGCGAGGCTGAAATTTGGAAAAAGATAGGCAGCATCTATGAGGAGAACCTTAACGAGTACGATGAGGCTATAGGAGCTTGGGAAAAAACTAAAGAATTACAGATCAAGTTAAATGACTTTAGCAGTGCAATTGATACACTGGAAAGAATGGCACAGCTCGCTAAGCAACAGGTTTGTGACTCGGCTCTGGCTCTAAAATTCTTTCACGATGCTCTTGACATCGCGGTGAAGATAGACAATCGTAAAATACAAGGCAAACTACTGAACACCATCGGAATTATAAAATGGCACCAAGAGGCGTATACCGAAGCACTAAAGAATTATGAAAAAGCATTCGGCATTTATCATGAACTTAAAGATCCGGCCCATGAGGGTTTGATGCTAAATAGCATAGGGGTAACCTTGCACAAACTTGGTCATTATGAGGAAGCACTTGATCGTCTTCGGAAAGCTGTTGAGCTGAATCACAACGCTAAAGAACAGCTGCTTGAGGGGCATGGACTTGCAGCTATTGGAGATATCTATCGTGATTTAGGGGAACATGAACAAGCGATTTATCATTATCAGGCATCTCTCGAAATAAGGCAGAAGATCGGCGATCATAATGGAAAAGGTTGGATGCTTCACTCACTTGCCCTCGTATACTCCAATCAGGATGTATATGATAAAGCAGGTGAATACTTAACAAAAGCGCAGACCATCGCGGAAGAATTCGATGACATAGAGCTTCGTCGTGCGTGCAACGAAATTTATAGTCAAATCCCAGGGCAATAATAAATAATATTGAATCCCTGATTAGGTTAGAGAGCATCACGCCATGAATCTTTTAGGTGGGATTACCACTATTTACTGTCATTCCAAAACAAGAAAGGAGGATTGAGGCATGCCACGATATGTTATCGAAAGGTCCCTACCAAAATTGTCGTCAGAGGAATTACAAGAAATCGGGAAGAAGGTTGTTGAGGTAGCTGAGCAAATGGACGGTGTTACCTGGATCAAAAGCAGCATTTCTGAATCCGAAGGGAAATCTTATTGCGAATTCGAAGCACCAAATTCAGAAGCACTTCAAGAACACTCTGACCAAGTTGGTCTTCCTGTAGATAAAATTACCGCAGTGGAAGTAGAGGTAGACCCCAGTATGTTTCGATAGGAGGTTGAATTTATCAGAAAAATTCTTAGACAAAGGCAGGGTTTCTAAAGGGCTCTGCCTTTCTTTTTTCACAAGTTTTTATTGTCTTTATATGTCCTGACCTAAACTTGAATTAACAGAATTGGAAAGTAAGTTAATACTTTGATTGACAATATGATATCACAACTCTTCAGGAGTCTCCCAAAGTTCAGATACGTTTACAGTATCTGCAAAATATGAGGGTGCAAGATACTTGGTTTTCATATTTGATATCTGTAATTTCCGTACCGTTTTTAGCCAGCCACCTCTTCAGGGTCTTTTCAACAAATTCCGACCCGTTATCGCTCCGCAGATACATTGGTGCGCTTCCTTCGGAAAATAAATCCGCCAGAGTGCAGTCGGCAGGAAACCATAAAATAGATGATCCACCGTCGCGTGCAGCGCATCTCCTCGCACTTGCTGCCCAAAATGAGGGCGAGTCAACTCGTTTCGCCCTCTATGTGTTACAGTTCAAATAAGCGGCACTAATTACCTCTGCAAATGCCATTCACGCAGGTGTTTGAGCAGCAATCGCTGTTATCAGTGCACGGTGCCTTTTTGCCAAGACAGGACACGCACTCATCTATATCCTCATCGCAGCCTTGGCCTGGGCATGGGTCGCTACCACCCAGGCAGCTCTCACCAGCGCAGGTCTCGGCACCGTTACACCATTGGCCGTCGTCGCAATCCGTATCAACTACGCAACTGCTGTCACCGCCACCGCAAATCCACCCACTCTCTGAACATTGCGCATTGCCACAATCGGGCAGGTCGCCGTCGCAGCAGTATCTGTTTTTCGGTGCCCCCGTGGTTTTTTGCCGACAATCGTTCGGGCAGTTATTGCAATCTTCGCCCGGCTCGCAGGTTCCGTCGTTGTCGCAGGCAGGCGCATCGCAGGTGTCGGTATCATCGTTACATACGGTCCCGCCGGCACACGGGTCACCACTGGACTGGCAGGATCCACTCACACAGATTTCGGTACCGGTGCAAAACAGTCCGTCGTCGCAATCCGGGTTGGTCGTACACTCAGGCTGTTGTGGATCGAGAAATTCGGCAACGGAATCCCAGTAGAAGGCGAGCGCGCCATCAACGGTCCAGTTATTGGCCCAATCGCATTCATCCCAACAGTTATAGCCACAGCAACCCGAAAGCTGGCCAACCACTTCGCTCGCACTGTTCAAAACCGGCGAGCCGCTACTGCCACCCATGGTGGCCCCAGTCTGGTCCACACTGTAAATGCGCTCACCACGCGGCCAACCGCCGCATATAGGCGAATTAGCGTCAATATCGTGCTGCGAGTACGCCTGTGGACCGAAGTTGGGGTTACTGATCCTATAGAGATTTACGCCATGGGTATAGGCAACGGGAGCATTATTCCAGCCAAGGAATACGGCACCGGCAGGAGGGGCTTCGTCGAGGGTTAAGAGCGTGAAGTCACCGTCGCTCCCCGTTGCTACGACTGTGACACCTATAGTGCTTGCGGGCGGTGGCGTGCCGCCGGTGACGAGGCTGTCCGGACAACCACCGTTACAATCATCCGTCGTGTAGTTGAAGAAGGTCTCCAGACTGGTGTTACTTGATGACAAGCAGTGGTGCGCGGTGAGGAAGTATGAGATATCCGTATCGGGATCGGTGTCCGCCATCAGCCCGCCGGAACAGGTGTAGATATAAATCCCTTCTATCCATTCCATCTTAGCAACGGCATCTTCCGCCGGCGACGCCGGCCCCGTGTCGACACAGTTCACGTCGACCAAACAGGGGGCATTATCAAAGCAGGGCCATGTGTCGTGGCTCTTCTCCTGTGAGCGGGGCGGTCTGCCTCGGATATGCCCGACATCCGAAATCGTGAATGACATCTTCGGCTGGTCGATATCCGGCGTGTCTCCGGTGTAATTCAGCACGAGCGTGCCGGTATCGGAAACAATCGAACGGGTCCAGAAGTCGCCATTATTGTTCCGGCCCTTCCCAACGTATGGCCCATGTGCCTGACCGTTCGGACCAAGGAAGTACATCTCGGTGTTGTCTGGAAGTGAGAAATCGGTGAAATGCACCCGGATCGCTTGCGCGCCGGGAGACGTCACCGTCATGGCCCACACGAAGCTCCCATCTGAGTTTTGCTCAACGACGCCCTGATTGAAGGCTTGCCCAACTGCCTTTCCAACGGTACCCGGGACGGATTTGACGACCCCTACACGCAACGGTGCGGTACCGCTGGGCGGCGTCACAGCCAGGTCGTCTCGGTCCTTCTGATTGATCTCGATGCGAAGCTGCGCGTTTGCCACGCCCGGAGGTATGATGGTCATCAGTTCTTCGTTTAGATGCAACGAACGGGTTGCCTGTTCTGCCACAGTCAGGCCACCCAATGCCGCTTCCGACCCAACACGAATGGTTCGCTGTTGCTCCAAAGCGGGCAGAGTGTTTGCAGCCATCAAAAGGGTAGTGAGCGCCACTAAACCTATCAAGGCCCGGCAAGTATGTTTCTTGGGGATCTTCTTCATGGCCATATCCTCCTATTCTATTTCTTTGGGAGCCATATTTAAATACAATGATATCTTGAAATGATACTGCAAAAAACATGCAAGAATTACAAATTAATCATAAGATTAATTGATAATTATTACTAGTAGTTAGCTTTTGTGCTACGAAGTAGTATTTATTATTTTGACGAGTGTTACCCAATTCTATGTAATTCTTAGGCGGGAAATTATAAAAGTGAAGCTTGGTGATATATTGAATCCGCAAAAAACCATGCCCTTGAAAAGCTGTGATATCATAAAATATCACAAATTACCCTAAATTGCAGATATGTAGATGGTATCACAACTCTGGTGAAAGTACAGATATCATCTTTGTTAGTTGTCAAGTCAAGTAAATCTTAATTTTGATTATTGTAAAATCATCTCCGTCCACCGACACTTTATAAAAACCAACTATCTATAGTTCTTTCCTTTTTGCAGATTATTCAAAATCAGTATCTTACCGTAATAATAAATTTTGATATCGTTTCATATCCCAAGTACAAGATTCCACCACCTACATTATTATCCACGATTGCATATTAGGTATGCGCAACCCACACTTTGGCTGAATTGTGGATTGCGGCTATGAAGACAAAATCCCTTCCTTTAGAAACCTCTTATTGATTGAACTTACAAATCTATACTAAACGAACTCAAGAATAAAAATTGATTGTAAATCTTGGATTGCGATACGCAATGTGAAAAATAGCTAAATGATGGATTGCGGCTATTTACACAATCTGATTCGGCCAAAAATATTTTGTATTTGATGATGTAATCTGAAATTTTCTTGCCAATCTCTGATTACTCAAGAAAAACTCAAAATTCCTTCCAATTCTAAACAACCTAAAACTTAAAGATTATAGAAATCCAGAATTATAATTGCCTGTAGTCGATTAGAATTGATTATGGCGAAATTGCGATTCTAACGAATGCTGATATTTGAGACACTTTTTGGATTTTAAAATCTTAGAATTGGGCCAAAAACCTTTTATTTTTAGGTGGATCTTAGAAGGCTAGGGTCTGATAATTATTCTTTATGTAAATTTATGTCCCTGCGTGACACACCAATTAATGCTGATTAAGGGCGTTATGGCGGTTTATTTCGATGTTGCATCTTGGCCTGCTGCAAACAGATAGTGAGAACTTGAATATGGATTCTATTTGGTTTTTGATTAGATAAGTAAATCGAATATTTTTGGGTACACAAATTGGAAATTTATAGACATTATGTTTGAAAGTTAAGAGGTCTGCCCCTTGCGACGTGGGTTAGGCAAAAGTATGGATGTCGTATTACCACATACCATGAACTGATAGATTATATTTGTGAATTCCATCAGCTAATACTAAATAATTGGACCTATCCAAAACTAGAGATGTCGTGTCGAAACTTGTAGAATGCATTAAAATTATTGTATATTGCATTCGCCAAACTGAAATTATCACTCTCATAATATCATCCGAAAATCGCCCATTGAATCGCTGTTTCAATTTCATCAGAAACACTATCGACTATGAGATCTGCAATCCTTGTGATACACCGATTCTTACAAAGATATTCAAGGATTTTTGTTTAAGTTCAGGTAAAGTCGCGGTCAAAAATTATTCCAGCCAAATCGGAGACCTTAAAGAGTTCAGACCGTCTTCAATCTTTCTGACCACTAAAACCTTTCATCTGGAACAAGTTCTTGATAACTTGAGGGCGGTGTTTGAACCTGGAATGAAAATAGTTGCCAGCCAGAACGGATTGGGACCTGAGGATCTCGTTGCTGATAGAATCGGTCGGGAATCGGCCCTGCGAATGTCGTTAAATTATGGCGTTTCGTTCTCTGTTAAAAATTCGCTTCGGCGATCCCGATTGGCTGCGGCAGCGGCTTGAAACACAGCTTCGCCCTGATTGAAATTTATTTGACGATGAGATCCATGGGGCGATTGGATAAAGACTCGCATCCGGTTTCGGTCATGACCACCGTATGGCCGAAACATATGGCATGATTCGTATCGCTGTCCATCAGAATCATATGCAGGAAGAACACCATATTCGGTTTGGCAATAACAGGGTTGGCGTGGTAAAACATTGGCCAATCCATCCAGTTCGGCGCAAATGTGGTTCCCAGGCTGTAACCGGTTGCGTTTAAACGGTGATCCTGCATACCGGCTGTATCACAGGTTTTTGCATAAGCATCAAACACCTCCCCGATAGGGCGTCCGGGTTGAAGGGCTTCCTTACACGACTGCATGGCATCCATACAAACTTTGTGCATCTCTTTATGGTTTTCATTTGCATGGCCAACCGGGATGGTGCGCATCATGGCAGCATGATAATGCCGATAGGCGGCAGCCCATTCAAGGGTCAATTGATCCTGGGAATCCAGTTTTCGACGACCGGATTTATATCGACAAAGCAGTGCATCTTTTCCCGAGCCGATAATGAATTCATTGCCTGGATAATCACCACCTCCGGCAAAGATGACCCCCTGCATCGCTGCCAGGATATTGCCTTCATCGGCCCCTGCGCCCGCAAGGCGATAAGCTTCATCATAAGCGCGATCTGCCAGTTCAGCTGCTTTTCGGACATAGACAATCTCCGCTTCGCTTTTAACAACCCGCAATTTGCTCACCAGATCCGAAGCATCCTCTAGTGTACAAAAATCCTGCAAAGCATTTTCCAGCAGTTTGCCATTTTTAGCGGTCAATCCATAAGCGTCATACTCAACTCCCAGACGCTTACGTTTACATCCAAATTCTTTCAGAATTTCCATTAACAGATCCGCTGGATTGGCATTCGCGCTGTCTACCCAAATCCGAATATCTTCAATGATAGAGGTATGTTGTGCCTGCCTCAGGTCCGGTGAGCGTGTCAAAAGCATCAAATGCCCGTCGGTACCCAGATACAGACACTGGAAGAAAACATAACCAAAACTGTCATAGCCGGTCAGATAATACATACTTTCCTGACGAAACATTAAGAGACCATCCAGACCGCGTTTTTCCAACTTTTCAATTGTACGGTCTTTGCGAGCATCAAATTCTTCAGTAGAAAAATGCAAAGCCATCATATCCTCCTCAATTTCTACCTAAATCTTGCATGAAAATTAATGAAAGCCTCCAACTCATGTAAAATTGAGGTAATAAGTGTCCTAAACCGCAAGAGTTTTGTCTTGATCTAATATGTGATCTAGAATTATTGTCAATAGAATTAAAATTTTATACATGATTGAAAAATGATTTTATCTGTGGAAAGAAAATCTTGACCGGGAATTTGGTATACAGTATACAAAAACAATTCGATGGTCATGAGATTTAGCCAAAAGGCATTGCCATGAATCAAAATTCAATTATAGACCAGCTGGGGTACGATCCTGCCTCCGGCGCATTGACGTACAGGGGTGTCAGGTATCTGTTAATTCGCCCTGAGACGATTGTCGGCTTTCAAAAGACCATCGAAAAGCACAGCCGGACGGGCGCCCAAGAGGCCTTATTTCAGGGAGGCTATCGGGGGGGGTATTTGACGGCCAAAAAATACAAAGAAATGCAGAACCTTTCAGACAGTCGAACCATCAGTTTTATGATGACCATGGGTGCTGAAATCGGATGGGGGAATTTTCAACTCATTGAATATGATTTTGAAAATCGTAAATTGCAAATCAGGGTTGAAAATTCTGCATTTGCCGAAGCGTACGGTGACGCAACGGAAGGGGTGTGTCATTTAATCAGCGGCGTGCTCAGCGGCCTTGCCAGCGTTATTTTTTCGATAAATTGCACGGCTTCCGAGACTAAATGTCTTGCCAAAGGAGACGAATGCTGCGAATTCAATGTCTCGGCAAGGTAAAAAAATTTGATACCATTTTATAAGTGTTGCCAAACGCTCATTTATTCTTTAATTTTAATAACTTTAGATCATTTTAGTCACTTTTAACTTGAAGCTTTTATCCCCTAAAATCGTGTGGGTAAAAAAGTTAATTCTACTAGAATCGTAGCGTACAGGCGTTCCCAATGATCCGTTCTATGAATATTGCATGGTGGGTGCAACGCTGGGGTGACTTGCATCCGGATAAAGCGGCCATCATTTTTGAGGAAGAACAAATTACCTATTCCGGGCTGAATCAACGGGCCAACCGGGCCAGCTGCTGGCTGCAGTCGCTGGGAATCGAGAAGGGCGATCGCGTAGCCGTTATGTTGAACAATTGCCCGGAGTTTATTGAACTTTTCCTGGCGTGTGCCCGGCTGGGAGCCATTTTTGTGCCGCTTAATTTTCGTTCGGCACCACCGGAACTCGATTATTTTCTTAAAAACTGCCGTCCGCGGCTGTTTGTATTCGGCCAGGAATTTATCGATAATGTAAGAAAACTCGATTTTGAAAATAACCGGCCGCAGGTTTTGTTATCCTCGGTCGGCAAAGCGCCGACTGACTCAACGGTTTTAGATTATATATCCGAATCCAATGCTTTTGACGGCCAGAAACCTTTCCTGACACAATCCTTAGGTCCGGCTGACCCGGAAGAACCCCAGGTCATCATGTATACCTCGGGCACCACCGGTCAGCCGAAAGGTGCCGTGCTGAGTCACCGCAAGACATTTTTTAACTGCTTGAACGCCGACATTTTTTTTAAAATGCACTTTGACGACATTATGCTCGTCATATTACCCCTGTTTCATTCCGGCGGCCTTTTTATTCAAGCCTCGCCAACTATTTACAAAGGTGCCACCATGGTTATCCATTCCAAATTTGATCCCCTAAAATTTTATCAGGATATTGAGAGGTACCGCGTTACCAAATTCCTGGGTGTCCCTACGGTTTATCGGGCGCTTGTCAAGGTTGACCCGCAAACGAGAGGCGATATTTCGTCCTTAAAAGTATGTGCCGGGGGAGGGGAGAAAACCACCCCCGACTTGTTTGAAAAATGCCGGGATGCCGGGCTGGCGTTTCGCCAGGTCATGGGGCAAACCGAAACCTCGATATTACTTTGGGCTTCGGAAGAAGATTCCTTTCGCAAGCCCGGCACGGTGGGTCGGCCTGTTTTTCATGCAGAAGTCAATATTGTGGATAAAAATGGTCGTTCGGTAAAGCCCGGAGACGTCGGCGAGATCGTTGTGCGCGGCTCCATTATGATGAAGGAATACTGGCAGGATCCGGTCAGAACCGAAGAAACCATTCGAAACGGAATGTTGTACACCGGTGATCTTGCCCGTATGGATGAAGAAGGCTATTATTTACTGGTGGACCGCGCAAGGGATATGTACATTACCGGTGGAGAAAACGTATATCCCGCAGAGGTTGAGCGTATATTAAGAGAACATCCTGAAATTGAAGATATTGCCGTGGTTGGCGTGCCGGACGAAAGCTGGGGTGAAGTCGGCCAGGCCTTTGTTATCCTCAAAAAGGGTTCAAATCTCAGTGGCGAAGATATCACCGGTTTTTGCAGGGAACGGATGGCAAAGTTTAAATGCCCCAAGAAGTTTTCGTTCTGTGAGGAATTTCCACGAACCTCCCTGGGGAAGGTTCGCAAAAGAGAACTCATCAAATAACTTGGCCTTTTAGCAGTCAAATCAAGCTAAAAGGCCAAGGTTAAATTATCAGGATCAATTTTGATTTGAGAGTTAAGTCTTATTTATCTTTTCTTTCATTTCTTTTTCTGGCCTGTTCAATCAGTTCAACCAGACTGGCGACCTTCGGCTTGGGTTTGGCAGTCATCAACCGGTTGAACTGATCTTCAGACAATTTGTCCTTTAAATACTGTACGACGTCAAAGTATTCCCACCAGCAGTCCAGGATTTTAAAACACGGATGCAGATTATCGTCGCAAACCTCGCAGTATTCAAATGGCACGGGGTTGCCCAATCGCGGGCATCTCCGTATCAGTTTTTTGTTAGATTCTTCCATGCGACTTTCAGGCAGAAGATTCAAGCCTTAGCGGCTTTTGATAAGCTCCGGCTTGGGATATTGTTCAAGCACCTTTTCCGCCTCTTCGATCTCTTTGGCCGGAAATTCATAATCAACCAAATTGCCCCCCAGAAACTCTTCATAAGCGCCCAGGTCAATCAACCCGTGGCCACTGAAATTAAACAGAATAACCTTTTCTTTGCCTTCTTCTTTGGCTTTCTTGGCTTCATCTACCACACAGGCCAGCGCATGGTTGGTTTCCGGAGCAGGTATGAAGCCTTCTGTCCTGGTAACCAGCATTCCAGCTTCATAGGTGGCCAACTGCGGATACGCCCTCGGCTCTAAAATCCCCTCGGTGATTAACTGGCTTACCTGAGGAGCCATTCCATGATAGCGCAGCCCACCGGCGTGCAAAGGCGGGGGTATAAAGGTGTGCCCTAGGCTGTGCATCGGTATCAGTGGTGTCATGCCGGCCGTATCCCCGTGGTCATAGGCAAATGGCGCCCGGGTCATTGTGGGGCAGGCTTCCGGTTCAACCGGATGAATCGCAATATCCTTGCCGTTGAATTTATCATAGACAAACGGGAAGGCCAATCCGGCAAAATTGCTGCCGCCGCCGGCGCATCCAATGACCACATCCGGATACTCATCGATTTTTTCCATCTGTTTTTTAGCTTCCAAGCCAATGATGGTTTGATGCATCAATACATGATTGAGACAGCTTCCGATGGAATAGCGGGTTTCGCCGGACTCATCGGTAACCGCCGCCTCAATGGCTTCACTGATGGCAATGCCCAGACTTCCCGGGGTATCCGGATTCTGTTCAAGAATCTGCTGCCCGGCCTTGGTTTCGGTGCTGGGGCTGGCAATGCAGTTCGCTCCCCAGGTGTTCATCATGGTTTTTCGATAGGGTTTCTGGTCGAAACTGATTCGAACCATAAAAACCTTGCATTCGAGACCATATTGGGAACAGGCAAAGGCCAGGGCACTGCCCCACTGGCCTGCGCCGGTTTCAGTGGTCAACTTCTTGATGCCGAATTCTTTGTTATAGTAGGCTTGCGCCACCGCTGTGTTGGGTTTGTGGCTTCCGGGGGGGCTGACACCCTCATATTTATAGTAAATTCTGGCGGGTGTATCCAATGCCTTCTCAAGTGCATAGGCTCTGACCAGTGGAGATGGGCGCCAGATGTTTAAAACTTCCAAAATTCCTTCCGGAATGTCGATCCATCTTTCCGTACTGACTTCCTGTTCGACCAGATTCATCGGAAAAATCGGAGCAAACATTTCTGGAGTTGCCGGATTACCGTCCGGACCCAAAGGAGGGTTCATTTTGATATCCGCATTAATATTATACCATTGACGTGGGATTTCATCTTCACTTAGAAATATCTTTTTTTTCTCCATAACACCCTCCTTGCTGATTGATTGACGGTCCGTGGTTGACACAACTTAAGAAAATTAAGAATCTTAAATTGCAGGGAAAATGATCAATATTGATTTCTGAAATGTGTGCATTCGCTGGCTTGACTTCACTCTGTATACGGTATACAGAATTTAGTCAAGAAAATATTTCTAGCGAAATATTTAGAAAATCATGAAAAAAATACGCAATTAATTGTGGCGCTGTGTCGATATGGTTGAATCAATGATGTTCAAATAAAAACTCATCAACAAAAGGGGAGACGGAGCATGCCAAATCGAATTTTCAACTTTTCTGCCGGTCCCTGCACCCTGCCGCTTGCGGCGCTGGAAAAGGCCCAGGCCGATTTCGTTGATTACCAGGGTGCCGGAATGTCCCTCATCGAAATGAGTCACCGGGGCAAACATTACGATGATGTCCACTATGAAGCCATTGCCGGTATCCGTGAAGTACTGAATGTCCCGGACAGCCACGACATTCTGTTCATCCAGGGTGGCGCTACCCTGCAGTTTGCAATGGTGCCGTTGAACCTTATGACCGACGGCAAAACCGCAGAATTTATCAATACCGGAACCTGGGTCAAAAAAGCGATTGCCGACGCCGAAAAAACGGGGCCGACCCGCATCATCTGGACCGGAGAGGCTGATAATTTCACACGCATCCCCGGTAATGACGAGTATAAAGTGGCAGAAGATGCCGCTTATCTGCATATTTGCGGCAACGAGACCATCGGCGGGATTGAGTACCAGGAGTATCCGGACACGGGTGCGGTGCCGCTGGTGGCGGACATGTCTTCTCACATCATGTCGCGTCCGATCGAATGGAGCAAACTCGACCTGGCGTTTGCCGGCGCTCAGAAGAATTTGGGCCCTGCCGGTCTGGCGCTGGTGATCATCGACAAAGCGCTTTTGGAAAAGTGCAAAGACAGGCTGCCGGCCTATCTGTCTTATAAAACCCATGCCAATAAAGACTCGCTATATAATACGCCTCCGGTGTTTGCTATCTACATGATGAAACTGACTGTGGACTGGGTCCAATCACAGGGCGGACTGGCCGAAATGGAAAAAAGGGCGCTGGCACGCAGCAACTCACTTTACGACACCGTCGACAGTTCAGACGGCTGGTACCGCTGCCCGGTGGACAAAGCCTGCCGCTCGCGCATGAATGTCTGTTTTCGTCTGCCGACCGAAGAACTGGAGGCAAAGTTTATCGCCGAAGCCCTCGAAGCCAATTTTTCCGGACTTAAAGGCCACCGCTCGGTCGGCGGCTGCCGGGCGTCCATGTACAATGCCATGCCGCTTGAAGGCGCTGAACGGCTGGCTGAACTTATGGTGATGTTCAAAAAGAATAACGCCTAATTCAGGGTTCAGGGTTCAAAGGTTCAACGTTCAGAGGTTATAGCGGTTGTCATTTGTTCCGATAATCTGTCATTGCGAGGAGCTTAGCGACGAAGCAATCCGATGCAAAGCATCGTCCCGAGCGAAGTCGAGGGATCCTTCGATTTACTCAGGATGATCCGCCATGGCGGATCAGATTGCTTCGCTTC
>Ga0255055_10001449_pt1 | contig 17351 bp, 9 predicted proteins | sample JV7_2_27_MG_FD_188633 | JGI IMG/M metagenome (GOLD analysis project Ga0255055, IMG submission 188633) | Seawater microbial communities from Jervis Inlet, British Columbia, Canada - JV7_2_27 | ecosystem: Environmental > Aquatic > Marine > Inlet | place: Canada: British Columbia | collected... | reverse complement strand
GGAGACCTTGCGAAACCCCCCACGCGGCCCCAGGTAGACGGCGACGACGAGCGCAGAGAATCCGCTGGACATGTGCACCACCAGGCCGCCCGCGAAGTCCAGGGTTCCCATCCCGCCGAGCCAGCCCCCGCCCCAGACCATGTGCGCCAGGGGGCAGTAGACGAGGACGAGCCAGATCGAGACGAAGGCCAGGTAGGGACCGAAGCGCATGCGCTCGGCGAAGGCGCCGATCATCAGGGCGGGCGTGATGATGGCGAACATGCCCTGGAACATGACGAAGACGTACTCGGGGATGGTTCCCCAGAGAGTCTCGGGAGTGATGCCGGAGAGCCCGAGCTTGCCGAGGCCGCCGATGAAGGCGTTTCCCTCGGCGAAGGCCAGGCTGTACCCGAACAGGACCCAGAGCACGCCGACCAGACCTGCGGAGATCAGGCACTGCATCAGGATGCTGAGCACGTTCTTGGCGCGGACCAGCCCGCCGTAGAAGAGCGCCAGGCCTGGAACCGTCATCAGCAGCACCAGGGCCGTGCTGGTCATCATCCACGCGGTGTCTCCGGGACTGAGGGCGTCCTCCGCCCCAGCGGTCTGCGCCAGGAGAAGCACCGACAGGGCGGGGGGAAGAGCCGCCGCGAGACGGCGGGCGCCAGCGGGTGACTTGAATCGAAATCGCATGCTCTCGACCCTTCTCTCCGTTCTTTCGGGCGCGGCTCCGCCCGTCCCGGGGGAATTGGTGATCGCCGCGATGGATAGCAAGGTCCGTGCCAGGAGCGGATGCGCGAGAGGGCGATCCGAGAGGGATTTCAGCTGGACTGTGCCGCCTCTCGCACGCCGAGTGCTCAAATCGTAAGCAGCCGATGCCTGCGATCTAGGCAGCGGGGACGTTGTTGAACGTTCAACAACGTCCCCGCTCCGGCTCAGAATTCGTAGATGACCTGGGCTCCGATCGTGGTCTGGTCCTGGTCGGTGTAAGTGTCCGGGAGGCGGTCGCCATCCTCGATGAAGAGGTGGTCCGGGCTCTTGTCAATCTGCCCCTGGTCGTGTCGGATCTCGCCCTTCAGGATGAGGTGCTCGGTCAGTGAGTAGTCCACCGTCGCCGTGAGCGACCACAGATCCGCCTCGTCCGGGAAGCCAAAGGCGGCCCGATCGTCGCCGACGTACTCCAGCCGAAGCGCGGTGCCGATGCGGTCATTCCACGCGTAGCGACCCGCCAGTGCCACGCCGTATGCGGAGGGATCCGATCCGCCGTCATCGTCGTCCACGTTGTAGTCGGCGTTCAGCCACATCGAGAGCCGCTCGTTGGGATCCCAGGTCAAGAGCACGTCGATGATCCCGCGCTTGTCGTTGTCGTTGCCGGCCGTGTCGGTGCCCCAGATCCCGTTCAGGTTCGCCGACCAGGTATTCGCCGCGTAGCCGATGTGTCCCATCACCGCCTTGCCGTCGTTCAGCGTCGTCTGCGTCTCGAAGACGTCGTTCACGACGGCCAGTGCCCAGTCCCAGCCCTCCGCCGGCAGCTCACCCGACGCCATGATGCCCACGTGATCGATGGGCTGCAGCAGGTTGTAGACGAGACCGCGAGAGATGTTGAAGTTCGCCGGCGCCTGGGCCACCTCGGCCCCGATCAAGGTGGGGAACTTCCCGGCCTTGAACGTGATTCCCAGGTCGGTCAGGTACTGAACGTAGGCCGAACCGATATACAGATTGTTGCCGCCGGCCCGTCCGTCCGCCGGCGTGTTGCCGTCCGGGAGCAGGCCCGCCGTCTTGCCGAAGGCGATATCGGCGAAGAAGCCCGCCCGGTTCCCCTCGTCGATGGGCCGCTCGATCTCGAACCAGAGCTGATCGAAGGAGAACTGGTTGGCGTCGGGACTGAAGGGATGCGACTGTCCCACGGTCCCGACATTCGCATTCATCAGACGATCGTTCGAGGGATCGTTGAGGTTGTACCAGTAGCTGGCGCTCACCCAGCCGCCGATCTCGATGCTCTCGAGGAAAGCAGCCAGCCCGGAGCTCGGGCCGGTCTGGGCCGCCTTCTCGAGCATGCTGCGCTGCTCGCCGAGCCGCTCGTTGGCCACCGTCAGCTGGTCCTCGGTCGCCTCGAGGCGATCCTCGAGCTGGCTCATGCGCTCCTGCATCACCCCGAGCTGAGCCTCCACGTCGTCCGCCGCGCTCACCGCGAGCGGTAGCGAGACCCAGCAAAGCACCGTGAACCATCCAATCATCGCTCTCCGTGTCATGGGAACTTCCTCTCCTTCGTGTCTTCAGTGCGCCCCGGCACGCAAGAAGCGTGCCGGGGCCGGAGTGTAGAAATCGGAACAGACGGGCGCCGCCCGCCGCGAATGCGGAGAGGCTAAGCGAATGAGTGGAGAGAAGCTTAAGGTTGGATCCCGGCCATCTCCTGGAGGAGACGCCAGCTCTGCAGCACCCGATCCTGGGCGATCAGGATCTCCGGCGAGGGTTCGCCTTCCCGGTCGAAATGCCGCCGGAAGCGACCTTCGCTCCGCGCGAAGCAGAGGAAATCCACCACTCGCCCCTGCTTGTCGTGATGCCAGTCGGCCCGCAGCGAAGGGTTGCCCTTCAGGTCCAGACGCTCGCGAAGCCGTTCCCCCCGCCTCGGATCGTGGACCATCAAGGGGAACGCGCGCGAATCAACGGCCAGCTTGGCCTGGTGAGCAGAGAGCGCATCACCGACGCCGTGCTCGGGTTGGCACGTGGTATACGCGACCAACAGGGACGGCCCCGGGTAGCTGGTGGCGGCGGAAACCGCATCGTAGAAGTGCTTGACGTGGGCCGCCGTGGTCTGAGCGACGAAGACGTCGGGATGCATCATCGCGATGCGCGCGATGTCCTTGCGAGACTCGACCTTTCCCTTTTGAACCTCGCCGTGCGGGGCCATCTTGGCCATCTGTCCCGTATAGGACGCCGTCGACGCCTGCCCCCCGGTGTTGGAGTAGACCTGGGTGTCGAGGACCAGGACGTTGATGTCGAGGCCGCTGGCCAGCATCCGCGACAGCGAGCCGAAGCCGATGTCGAACATCGCACCGTCGCCCCCGACCACCCAGAGTGACTTGTCCTCCCAGCCACGCTGATCCCAACGCTTCCGGATCCCCATGGCGACGGCGGGCGCGTTCTCGAACAGCGAGTTGATCCAGGGAACCAGAAAGGGATTGTAGGGGTAGGTGGACGAATAGACGGTGTTGCAGCCCGTGGCCGCGACGACACCGACGTCCTCCCGCCCCTTCTGCCAGCCGACCTGCGCCATCAGCATCCGCAGCGCCGTGGCTTCACCACAGCCCGAACAGGACCCCGCCCCGCCGACGTAGAGGTGCGTCTTCTCGCAGGCCAGCATGCGATCGCTGGGGATGCGCTCGCGAATGAAGTGCTCGGATGTTTCGGGAAGGCGGTGGAAATGCTCCATGGTGTGCCGCGCCTGCTCGAGCACCTGCGGGTTCTTGGAGATCATCCGCAATGCGCCGTGGTCGCCGCACACCTCCACGCATTCGCCACATCCCTTGCACTTGGTGGGATCGATGAAGATCCCGAAGAGGCCGGGCGGATCGCCGCTCTTCTCGAAGGCGTCGTGGAATTTCCGGGTCTTCGACCAGTGGCGGCGGACCTCGTCCGAGCGCTCGTCCTCGGCGATGGCTTCGTCGACCGCCCGGCTCTCGAGCACCTTGGCCAGGATGGCCGTGTCCGGACATTGGGTCACGCAGTCCATGCAGGCCACACACTTCTCGGGCAGGAACTCGGGAATCTCGCGCCCGATGTAGCTGAAGTCGCGCATCCTCCCGGTCCCGGGAGGAATCAGCGAGCGGGCCAGGCCCACTTCTGCCGGCAGCTCGTCCCCCGCAACCCCGGTCTGATAGGCCGTGGTGACGCGGCCGAACTCCTCCACGTACTGCTCGATGTCGAGATCCAGAAGCGAGCGTCCGAGCTCGGGATGGGTCTCGAGGGCGAAGTCCGATCCCACTCCTTCCCGGGAACGAAACTCGCGCACGGCACGATCCAGCTCGGCCAGCGCGTCGTGGATCAATCTCGGCTCGCTCATCGGGCTTCCTCGCTCTCGGCTACTCGACCATGGGGCCGGCGGTGGCGAGATCCGTGAGCGACAGGATGCCGATCGGCCGTTTCGGCTCCTGTTCTTTGGTGACCACCAGGCGGTGAACACGATTGCTCACGAGACGATCGACGGCATCGGCCAGCGATTCCTCGGGATGGGTCGTGAGCACCTCGGGCGTCATGAGATGCTCGGCCAGCAACTCCGGCAGGCCGCGGTCCATTCGCGCCGAGAGCGATTGCGCACGCGCCAGGTCGGTGGTGGAAAGCAGACCGGCCATTTCGCCCTCGTCATCGACGACGACCACGCAGGAGATCTGTCTCTCCGACAGGAGATCGTGGACCTCGGCAAGCGGAGCGTCCGGTCTGCAGGTGACAGCGCCCTCCGTCATCAGGTCCGCCACGCGCCTTTCGAGAATCGCGCGGCGCTGCTCGGTCTCCTCCTCCTCCATGACGTCGCGCGGGACTTCCCGCACCTCGTCGTAACCTCGCTGAACGCAGATCAGATTCTCCTCGACGACCCTCTCTCCCGCCTTGCCGAAGTACCTGGTCAGCGACTGCTTGACCGCATCCATCAAGGTGTCGCGATCCATGCGCCTCTCGGTCACGAACGGTGCCGCGCGCAGGAACACGCCCAACAGGACGATGCCCTGCATTCTCACCCTGAGATCCTCTCGCGTCGAAACCTCGGCAGCGATGCCCGCCGCATCCGCGTAGAACAGACGCAGGTCGAGGTCCCGTATCAGACCGCGTGCGTAGGGTGGCACCTGCCACCACACCTCGTCGGGGTCCGTCCTGCCGGTCTGAACGAAGACCGCGCCGCCTTTGGCGATGCCGTCGAGGGGATTGCCGAGGTTGAAGGAGGCGAGTGCGCTCAGCGGCACGAACTCCACGTGATGAAGCTCGCAGTGCTTCCGGATCGGCTGGTCGGCAACCGTCAGGAAGTAACGGGTCGGCAGCCCCTTCTTCTCGGATCCGTAGAAGGGGTACGCCTGGACGTGCAGGTCGAACAGATTCGCGGTCACCGTGGCGATGATCTTGTTGGTCGCCACGGAGCCGAAACCACCCACCGAGTAGCCGCGCATGCTGAAGGCGCCCGGCGGGCGGACGTCGGGATCCAATTGAACGGGAAGGGCGAGTTCGTGCTCTACTCCCAGGACGAAGTCCCGCTTGCCGCGCTCGTACAGGTTCTTGGCAGCGGCGATGAAGTGTCCCGGCCGAACGTCGCGCGATCCCAGGCCCGCGATGCCGGAATGGATGCGGGGCATGCGACTCAGCCGGGGCATCCCGAGGCGTCCCGACAGGGCATCGGCAAAGGCCGCCTTGACCTCCGCCGTCAAGAGACTGGACCCGGCCAGGGGATCGTCCAGTCGGGCGATCACGGCAACCGCTCGGACGCCCGACAAGGCCCGGACCAGATCGGCGGCAGGAAATGGACGGAAGCAGAGCAGCTGCACCGCGCCGACGCGGAGGTCCGTGTTCTGCGTCGTCCAATCCACCGTCGCCCGGAGCGTTTCCGCCATCGATCCGATGGTCAAGATCGCGACCTCCGCGTCCTCCATCCGGTAGCTCTGAACCGGACTGAGACGCCGTCCGGTCGCCGCGCCGTAGCTCTTCATCGCCTCGCGGACGAATCCGAGGACGCGGTCGGTGAAGAAACGCTGCGCCACCTTCCCCTTCATGTAGGAATCCTGGTTCTGGACCACTCCCGACATGACGGGATGATGAGGATCCATCAGGCAGGGGACGCGCTGCTTCGGGTCCCCGAGGAACTCCTTCATGAAGGGAAGCTCGGGGAGTCGCACCGTCTCGATGGTATGGGTGGTCAGGAAGCCGTCCTGGCAGCAGAGGAAGGGCGTGTGGGAGTTCTCGGCGGCACGGCGTGAGATCAGCGCCAGGTCGGCGACCTCCTGGGCGTTGGAGGCGAAGAGGATTCCCCATCCCGTGTCCGCCACCGCCATCACGTCGTCGTGACCCGCGTGGACGTTGAGCGAGTGGCTGGTGAGAGCGCGCGAGCCCACGTGGAAGACGGCGGGCAGACGTTTGCCGCTGATGGCGAAGAGCACCTCCTTCATGAGTACGAGCCCCTGCCCCGAGGTGAAATTCGTCACCCGTCCGCCGGCGGACGCAAAGCCCTCGGCGGCGCTGGCGGAGGAGTGCTCCGACTCCGGCTCCAGAAAGACGATGGGCTCGCCCCAGAGGTTCTTGAAGCCATCGCCGGCTGCGGCGGCGTACTCGACCCCCATGTTGGTGGAGGGCGTGATGGGATAGACGCAGGCCCCCTGGGATCCGTGCTTCTCCACCCAGACGGCGGCCCCGCTTCCGTCCGTGACCGTGTGGATGCCCGGATAATGCACCCTCTCCCTGGCTTTTTCGCTCACGGCAGCACTCCGTGGCGTGTGGCAGTTCGCGGATCAATGCAACGGCTGCGGCTGGACGTGAACTCCGAACTACCTGGGGCGAGTTTAGCCCAACGGGGCGAACCCGTGCGGCCGCGAGATCGAGTTACGGATCCAGGTTCTCGAAAATGAGCAAGAAAAGTTACACTTTCGTCCATGCCTGGCAACGCTTCGACCGTTTTCGCGACATACCGGAGCCTCACCACCGGAAAGAGAGCGTCCGTTCGCTCTGGGATCGCTCACACCTGGCTCTCCATCGGCTTCGGCCCGCTTCTCACGCTGGCCATCATGAGCGGCTGTGCTTCTACGCCGCGGCATGCCCATCCTTCGATGCACCCCAGAAGGCATCACGCAGCGACCGAACGGACCCAACACCCGATTGGCGCGACTCCTGTCCTGGACCTCAGCATCACATCGGATCTGGAGACACTGATTCCCGCGCTCGCCGACAAGCGCGTGGTGCTGATCGGCGAGACCCACGATCGCTTCGATCATCACCTGACCCAGCTCGAGATCATTCGCGGCCTTCACGCGATTCATCCCCAGATCGCGATCGGCATGGAGGCGTTCCAGCGACCGTTCCAGCGTCACCTCGACGACTACGTCGCCGGCGAGCTGAGTGAACGAGAGCTTCTGCGCGAGACGGAATACTACCAGCGTTGGCGATTCGATTTCCGCCTCTACGAACCGATTCTCAGGTACGCGCGAGAGCAACGACTGCCACTCATCGCTCTCAACCTGCCCGCCGAGCTCACGCGAAAGGTGGGACGGCAAGGCATCGACGGTCTCACCGACGAGGAGCGAACAGAGATCCCCGAAGAGATCGACCGCTCGGACTCCGCGTACCAAAGCCGTCTCGAGGAGATCTTCGATCAGCACCCCCAAAGAGACCGCCAGAGCTTCGATCACTTCCTGGAGGTCCAACTGCTGTGGGACGAAGGCATGGCGGAGCGCGCCGCGGACTATCTCGAGTCCCACCCCGAACATGCGATGGTGATCCTCGCGGGAAGCGGACATCTCGCCTACGGCAGTGGAATCCCCAGCCGTCTCGTGCGCCGCATACCGGTGAGCACTGCCATCGTGCTCAACGACTGGGAAGGAGAGCTGGGGCCGGAGATCGCCGACTTCGTGCTCCTGCCACAGAGGCGGGATCTGCCAGCCGCTGGCAAGATCGGCGCATTTCTCAAAGAAGATGAAGGCAAACTCGAGATCCTTTCCTGTACTTCCGGCAGCGCCTGCGAGAAGGTTGGATTGAAGGCCGGCGATCGGATCGTTTCGATCGACGACGAACCCGTCACCGGCATGGCTGATCTGAAGCTGGTCATGTGGAACAAGTCGCCCGGTGACAGAATCAGGCTGGAGATCCTCCGTAAGGGCTGGCTATCGGGACCCAGGCTGCTGACGCGAGAGGTCATGCTGCAATGAGAACCGGTTCGGTTCGTCGCAATCCTTTGCGGTCAGCATGGCGTACCTCGAGTCGAGGAGAAGAAACGTGAGAATCACTATCGTTTTTCCGGCCAGAAGCCTGGAGACCACGAGAGCCACGGTTACGGGAATGCCGCCGTCTCTCACGTTGCTGGCCGCACTCACACCCGAGGAACACCAGGTCTCCCTGGTAGACATGTTCATGGGTGACGCGGTCGACTACGAGTCCGACGCCGATCTCGTGGCGATCACCGTTCGCACGCCGCTGGCGGTGACCGCGTATGAAATCGCCGACAATTTCCTGAAGAGGGGGAAGAAGGTCGTCCTGGGGGGTCCGCACACGTTCGCCATGCCCGAGGAGGCCAGATCCCATGCCAGTGCCGTGGCGATCGGCGAAGGCGAGAAGCTATGGCCCATCATCCTCGAGGACGCCGGGCGTGATGAGCTCAAGGACTTCTACGTGTGTGGCCGTTATCCCGTCGAGGGGCTAGCGGGCACGCTGCATTACGAGAAGGAAAGGCCTTCTCTCGAGGGCCTTCCCGTGATGAGGCGCGATCTCCTTCCCAGAGGGCGCTACTTCATGGATTCCCTCTTCACGACACGCGGTTGTCCCAACCACTGTCGCTTCTGTCCGGTCACCGATCTCTTCGGCTCCAAGATTCGACACAGGCCCATTGACGAGGTGGTGGCCGAGGTGGAAACCCTCGGCAGGTATTACTTCAACGTCGACGACAGCGTGTTCGGCCATCCCCAGATAAAGGACAGGCCGCTCGAGAACCGGTACTACCTCGATCTCTATCGGGAGCTGGCCGGCCTTCGTCCAAAGCGCTCCTGGGCGGGCGCGGGCGGACTCTCGGCGGTGAACTACAAGGACGGCCGCGAGATCCTGGAGCGCGCCGCCGGGAGCGGTCTCAGTGTCGTCGCAGCGGGCCTGGAGTCCATATCCTGCGAGGGGCAGAAGGAGTCCGGAGCCTGGCGGAAGCTCCACTACGCCTCTCCGGACTCCTTCGACCTGCGGAAGATGAAGGAGAACATCCGGGCGATCCAGGATCTGGGGATCGCCATCATGGGGTTCTTCATCATCGGCTGGGACGAAGATGCCGCGGAGACCTATTACAGGACGCTCGATTTCTGCGACGAATGCAACCTCATTCCCTTCATCTTCACCCTGACGCCCATGCCCGGAAGCACCGTCTATGAAGAATACCTGAAGGAGGGACGGATCCATGCGGAGCGTCCGTGGTCCGACTACGGCGGAGGTGGAGAACACGTCGTCTTCCAGCACCCTCTCATGTCGGAAAGCGAAATGCTGGACGCCAACTCAGCGGTGATGAAGCGAGGCTACAGCCTGGGACGCATCGTCAAGAGAACACTGCACGCGGTAACGCACGGCTGCTCCAGGGACGTTGCGAAGACCGCCTTCTTCATGCAGCTCGGACTGCGGAAGGCATACCGGCAGCTGCACGATGAAATCCAGGCGCGGTCCTGACCTCTCGAGAAACGCCCGATCCTCCCTGGTCTTCGTTTGCCAGCCGCGATCGCGCCTGCTAATGCCGTCCAAATAGTTGCTGGGATCATTGATATGGTAAACGATATGGATTATGATCGGTGCATGTCCGAGGGTCAACGAAAAGCGCAACGGGTTGGCCTTCCCGACGGGTCGACGGACCACGCCGGCCCCCACTTGTTCCAGGAGATCGTGCGTACCCATCAGGTACTGATCGGGGCCTTCTCACTGGAGGTCGGAATGTCGGCTGCGCGGATGGGAGTGCTACGGCAGCTCGAACACAGCGAAGACGGCTCCATGGGCGTGGTAGACCTGGCGCGGTCCCTGGGAGTGACGCCGGCCATCGTGACACGCCAGGTCCAGGAGCTGGAAGCAGAAGGCCTCCTTCGACGTCGAAACGATTCTAGAGACAGGCGGCGGAGTCAGCTCCATCTCACAGCCCGGGGTAGACGTGCCTTCGAGCAGCTCCACGAACGCGCGCACGAATTGCAGACGAGGGTGCTCGATGGTCTGAGGGACGAGGAGATCGCTACCGCTTGCCGCGTGCTAAGCCACCTACGCATGGCCATCGAGACACGACGCCACAAGTCCAGGAATTGAACGATTGCTTTCATTGGAGAAGCACCCGGGATGCTGAGAACCGCGATCTTCCTCATTGCGATTCTCCTGATTCTCACGGGTTGCTCGGATCGCTCTCGCACGGAAGGACGCGCGGTTCAATTGAGCACCCTGGATCGGGGTGCGAGCGCGCACCCGGTCGAGATCACGCAGGTGAGAGCAGCGGACGTGGTCGAGTGGATTCGCGCCATCGGTTCGATCCATGCGGACCAGCAAGTCGACCTGAGCGCCGAGGTGGGGGGGAGAGTGGGCGAAATCGAGGCGGAGGTGGGCGACCTCGTCGAGAAGGGAGCGCTGCTGGCGCGGCTCGACGACGAGCGACTCCGCATCGCCAGGGACCTGGCTCGAGCCGAGGTCGAGATGGCCAGGGCCAACCTCGAGAAATCGAGACGCGATGCCCAGCGACAGGTCAACCTCTACGAGGGCCAGGTGACCTCGGAGTTTTCCCTCGAGCAGGCCAACCTGAAAGCACGGGTCGACGAGGGACAGCTGAAAGTCACCCAGGCCAGGCTTGCTGCGGCTGAGAGGGACCTCGCGGATGCGAGCATCATCAGTCCGGTGGATGGCGAGATCACCCGGAAACACGTGGAGGTGGGTGAGCTGGTCGAGGCCGGGACCCCGGTCTTCGACATCGCGAAGATCGACCGCGTGAAGGTCGTCGTTCACGTCTCGGAGCTCGAGATCACCCGGCTCCGCAAGGGACAGGAGGCGGAGATCAGCGTGGACGGGCACCCCGGTGTCGTCTTCCTCGGCACCGTGAACACCGTCAGCGCTCAAGCGGATACCCAGACCCGCGCCTTTCCCGTCGAGATCCTGGTCGTCAACGACCGGGCGGAGAAGCTGCTGCCCGGGTTCATCGGCCGCGCGCGAATCCGCGGGCGCACCTTCGAAAACACCATCTCTCTTCCCGAGGAGGTCGTCGTCCAACGCGATGGACGTCCGGTGGTCTTCGTCGCGACCGGCGATACGGCTTCGGCGAGAGCCATCGAAACCGGATTCGCGCATCGAGGAAGAGTAGTCATTACCAAGGGGCTGAAGGCGGGAGATCGGGTGATCGTCACCGGCCAGCAATCCCTGCAGGACGGTGACGGAATTCAGCCTCGCTGAAGGGTCTGCCAGTGCACATCTCGGAATTCTCGGTGAGGCAGCCCGTCCTGGTGAATCTCCTGGTGATCCTTCTGCTCGTCGCGGCGGTCGCCACCTACTCGTACATGACGAAGGAGAGGTACCCGGACGTCTCGCTCGACGAAGTCTGGGTCCATACCTCCTATCCCGGTGTCTCTCCGGAGGAAATCGAGAGGCTCATCACCATCCCCATCGAGGACGAGGTAGCGGGGATCGCCGGGATCGAAGACATCACCTCGGTCTCCTCCGAGGGCTACTCGCAGATCGAGATCGACTTCGAAGGGAACGTCGAGGACTTCCCACGGAAGATCCAGGAGGTCCAGAACAGGGTCAACAGAGTGGAAGACCTGCCGGAGGATGCGGAGACCCCGGAGGTGGAGGAGGAAGAATGGACCACGATCGCAGTGGTCGTTTCCTTGAGTGGAGCAGTCCCAGAAAGCACGCTCAAGCGGCTCTCCGACGATCTCGAGGATGATCTTCTGGACATCCCCGGCGTCGACGCGGTCACGGCCATCGGACGCCGTGACCGCGAGATATGGGTCGAAGTCGATCCCGGCCGACTGGAGAGCTACGAGCTATCGCTGGCGGACGTGATTCTGAGCCTGCGGAACAAGAACCTCGACATCCCGGGAGGCACGCTCGGCTCCGGGAGGCAGGAATTCCTGGTGCGCACGATGGGCGAGGCCGAGTCACTCGAGCAGATCGGGCGTGTGATCATCCGATCGAGCAGCGAGGGAGGCCACGTCTACGTACGGGACCTGGCGAAGGTGAGCGATACCTTCGAGAAGGCCACCACCGAGGGCCGTCTGGACGGGGAAAAGACCATCAGCCTGATGGTCATGAAGAGCAAGACCGGCGACACCATCCGAATCGTGAGAGCGGTGAAGGCGCTCGAGAGGGACTACGAGGGTGGAAGGCTTCCGGATGGCGTGGTGCTCACGCTGACGAATGACGCCTCCGTCGACATATCGAGCAATCTCAATGCTCTGTATGGAAACGGAGCCCTGGGTCTGGCCCTGGTATTGATCGTTCTGTGTATATTCGTCGGCTTGCGGCCGGCGATAATGACGGCTGTGGGTCTGCCGGTGGCCTATTCCATCGCCATCCTCTTGATGCAGTATTTCGGGATCACCATCAACATGCTCTCGCTCTTTGGCCTGATCCTGGTGCTCGGCATCGTCGTGGACGATGCGATCATCATCTGTGAGAACTCCTTCCGTCACATCGAGGAGGGTCTCAGCCCGCCAGAGGCAGCCGTCGTCGGGACAAAGGAAGTCACCTGGCCGGTGATCGCGGCGGTCAGCACCAGCGCCGCGGCGTTCATGCCGCTCCTGCTCATGAGCGGAACGCTCGGAAAGTTCTTCGGAATCATCCCCAAGGTCGTGACCTTTGCCCTCCTGGCTTCGCTCGTGGAAGCCCTCTTCATACTGCCCTCTCACGTCGCTGATTTCGCCAAGCCGATCCCGGCTCGCCGCAGCGAGAGGATGGCAGATGGCTGGCTGCAGCGGCTGACACGCATCTACCTCCGCCTGCTGAACTTCACGCTCGATCGGCGTTATCTCTGTCTGTCGTCCGTGATCGCCCTCGCGGCGGGCTGCATCGCCTTTGCCTACGTCTTCATGCCCTTCGTGCTCTTCCCCGCGCGCGACGTCGAGGAATTCGGAGTCACCATCAAGATGCCGGTGGGGACGAAGCTGGAAGAGACCAGCCGCGTGGTGGCGCAGCTCGAGCGAGCCGCTCTCGAGCTGCCCGAGGAGGAGGTGTACGCGGTCATCGGACGGGTCGGAACCGGTCAGCTCGCCGACTACGATTTCCGGACCGGCACGCACATCGGCCAGGTCGTCCTCGACCTGACCGACCGTTTCGGCCGCGAGCGGTCGGGACTGGAAATCGTCAATGAGTATCGCGAGACGATCGCGGAGATCCCCGGCCCCGCCGAGGTCAACTTCCTGGAATGGCGCGAAGGCCCTCCCGTGGAACCCGCCGTGGAGATTCACCTCCGGGGCGACGAATTCGAAGTCCTGCGCGCCATCGCAGACGACGTCAGGGCTTACCTCTCCGGTATCGAGGGTACCAGAGACATCACGGACGACTTCGAGCCGGGCAAGCAAGAGGCCCGCATCATCGTCGACGAAGAGAAGGCCTATCTCCTGGGCCTGGACATGGCAACGATCGGCTACACGATCCGGTATGCGTTCGACGGAGGCATCGCTTCCTCCATCCATGATCGGGGTGAAGAGATCGATCTTCGCGTGATCCTCCGGGAAGAGTCGCGCCGTGACCTGGAGGACATCGAGGAGATGAGGTTCCGGAATCGAGAGGGAGCGCTGGTTCCCTTCCAGAACTTCGGGCGAATCGAGCGGAAGCCGGGCTACACGAACATCAATCGCCGCGACCGCAAGAGAGCGATCACTGTGAGCGCCAACGTGGACGAGAACGTGATCACGTCGGTGGAGATCAATCGCCTCCTGAGAGACCGCTACAAGGATCTGGGCAAGCGCTACCCCGGCTATGCCATGAGGTTCTCCGGCGAATACGAAGAGACACAGGAGCAGCTGATCGCTCTGGCCAAGGCCTTCGGTGTCGCCATTCTACTGATCTATGTGATTCTCGGCTCTCTGTTCAAGTCCTTCGCCACGCCCCTGGTCGTCATGCTTGCCGTGCCGTTCTCCTTCATCGGTGTGGTGGTGGGCTTCTTCGTGATGGGCGAACCGCTCGGATTGATGGCCATCATCGGAATCATCGGGCTGGCGGGTATCGTCGTGAACAATTCCCTGATTCTCGTCGATTTCATCAACAAAGGGCGCGAGGCGGGCTTGGAGCGGCGCGAAGCGACTCTCCGCGCGTGCAGGCTGCGGCTGCGCCCCGTCATCCTGACCTCCGTGACCACCATCTTCGGGCTGCTTCCGTTGGCCCTGGGGCTTTTCGGTCTCAGCGCCTTCCTGACTCCCATCGCAGTGGCGATCGTCTGGGGCCTGACCTTCTCCACCTTCCTGACGCTTCTGCTGGTCCCCGGCCTATACGCCATCGTGGACGACATGGCCGGACGGGTGGGCCGCGCGCGCTCCTAGCGTCGCCATATGACAAGGCTCATACCGGCCCGCGAGAGAGATGGAGTTGAATCCGGGCTAATCTGGCGTACCCGCAGCCGCCGACGGCGGGGCTCCGGGACCCGAGAAGAGGAGAGGGTGGCAATGGCGCAAGAGCGCGGCGCGTGGGCCGACAGGTATCGCGAGAAGTGGAACTGGGACTCGGTGACCTGGGGAACCCACTCGGTGGACTGCTACCCCGGCGGCTGCCCCTTCCGGGTCTACACCAAGAACGGGAAGATCCTCCGCGAGGAGCAGTCCGGCACCCACCACGCGATCGAAGAGGGCATCCCGGATATGAACCCGATGGGCTGCCAGAAGGGGGCCTGCTGGAGCCACTGCCACTACTCGCCGGACCGGGTCACCAAGCCCTTGAAGCGCGTCGGCGAGCGCGGCGAGGGCAAGTTCGAGGAGGTCTCCTGGGACGAGGCTCTCGATGACATCGCCGACAAGATGCTCGACGCCATCCAGGACCAGGGTCCCGAGTCGATCGTCGTCCCGCTCACACCGGAGGTGGGCGCCCAGGGCGCCCGGATGTTCTCCTCGTTCCTCGGCATTCCCATGATGGACGGCAACGCCGAGTTCCAGGACTTCAGCCCGGGATACCACCTGACCTGGGGCATGTACAACCCCGTCTCCACCATGGACGACTGGTTCCTGGCCGATCTCACGCTGATCTGGCACGCCAATCCGGTCTACACCAACATCCACTGGTACCACTACCTGGCCGAGTCCCGTTACAACGGCGGCGAGGTGGTGACGATCGCGCCGGACTACAGCCCCTCGGCGATTCACGCCGACTACCACCTGCCGGTGCGCATTGGCACCGATGCGGCCCTTGCTCTCGCCATGTGCAAGGTGATCATCGATGCCGATCTCCACGACAAGCAGTTCGTGCAGGAGCAGACCGATCTGCCGCTGCTGGTCCGCAAGGACACCGGTCGTTTCCTGCGCGGCAGCGAGGTCTACCAGGGGGAGCGCGAGGACCAGTTCTTCTGGTGGGATGCCTCTTCGAACACGCTGGCGTCGGCGCCGCGGCACACGCTGGCGTCGGCGGACGTCGATCCGGCCCTGGAGGGCAGCTACTCGGTAGTGCTCAAGGACTGGAGCAAGGTGGAGGTGGAGCCGGTCTTCGCGCGGCTGCGGCGGCACCTGGAGGATTACACGCCGGAGAAGGCGGGGGAGATCTGCCAGCTTCACCCGGACAACATCCGCAAGCTGGCGCGCAAGGTGGCGACGCGGAAGACCAAGATCTTCATCGGCTGGAACTCGGGCAAGTACTACCACGGCGATCTGATGGAGCGCTCGATGGCGCTGCTACTGGGGCTCACCGGCAACTGGGGCAAGAGGGGCACCGGCACCCGCTCCTGGGCCATCTTCGGCGCGGACGGCGAGATGATGCTCTTTGGAAAGGACGCTCCGGGGCAGGAGGCGGCGCTGCGCCTGGTCGCGATGATGATGGCGATGCGGCGGCTCCTGTCCTCTTCGGACCCGACCCTGACCAAGGGGATGCAGCAAAACCGCATGCTGGAGATGGCTCCGCAGGTCAGCCCGATGGCCATGCCGGTGCCGCCCGCCTTCCTCTGGTACTACCAGATGGGGTACAAGGAGCGCTGGAACAACCCCGAAAACACCGACCCCACCATGAAGCGGAGCTACGACGAGTACGTCACCGAGGCGATCGAGAAGGGCTGGTGGGGTGCGCACTACTCGAAGGCCTACCAGACCATCGAGCCGCGGGTGCTGTACGAGGCCGGCGGCAACATGTTGCGGCGCAACCGCGGCGGGCAGAAGCTGCTGCTCGAGCATTTCTGGCCCAAGCTCGACCTGATCGTGTCGGTCGACTACCGCATCACCACCACCGGGCTCTACTCCGACTACATCCTGCCTGCGGCACAGCACTACGAGAAGGTCGGCCACTCCATGCTCTCGGTGCACCACCTGCACTGGGTCCTCACCGACCACGCCACACCGCCACCGGGCGAGGCCCTGCCGGACCTCCAGATCTCGGTCCGGCTGATGGAGGCGATCGAGCGGCGCGCCGCAGCGCGAGGACTGAAGGAGTTCAACGACTCCAGGGGAATCGCCCACAGTCTCGAGGGGATCGGCGGCCAGATGACCCTCAAGGGGGCGATCCAGGGCGAGGACGAATACTGGGACGAGGCCCTCAAGGACACCGCCGCCATGGGAGTCCTTCCCGAGGGCACCGACCTCGCGACCCTGCGCGAGAAGGGCCACGTGCGCTTCACGAACTGGGGGATCATGGCCCACGGGCAGTCGCAGGCTTCGACCATCAAGCCCGGGGAGATCCACACCCCGCTTCGCTGGCACACCGAGGACAAGATGCCCTACGACACCCTGGTGCGTCGGGCGCAGTTCTACATCGACCACGAGTGGTTCCTGGAGGCCGGCGAGGAGCTCCCGACCCACAAGGAGCCGCCGCCCGGACACGGGGGACGCAATCGCCGCTTCGAGATGACCAGCGGCCACAACCGCTGGAGCATCCACTCGATGAACATGACCAACAACATCATCCAGAACACCCACCGGGGTGAGCCATTCGTGTTCATCAATGACAAGGACGCCGCCGACCTCGGGATCGGTAACGGCGAGCAGGTGAAGCTGGTGAGTGACGTGGGGGATACGTTGCTCGCGGCCAAGATCTCGCCCTCGGTGCGGCCCGGCCAGGTGATCCTGTACAACGGCTTCGAGCCCTACCAGCACGAGAACTGGTACAGCCAGTCGGACCTGGAGCCCGGTCACGTCAAGCACCTGGGCTTCGCCTCCGGCTACGGGCACCTCAAGTACCGGATCTTCTCCTGGCAGCCGATCCCGGCGGACCGGGCGGTGCGGGTCGACCTGAAGAAGGTCGGCTGAGCCCCTCGCATCGATTTCCGGGTCGGCGGGCTCCCGCTGAGGAAGCATGAGAAAGGTCAGACTGAGCCAGATCCTTCCGGAGGGCATCCCTGGCCCCGTGGCCTATTTCTACAGCAACGTTCCGGGCCGCATCTTCCGAAGTGCCCAGGACCGTCTCGCCACCCTGGTGGATGAGTTCCTTCCGGAAGATGCCCGGATGCTGATCGATGTGGGGAGCGGACCCGGGAGTCTCTCGATCGGTATCGCCCGACGCAGACCCGG
>Ga0255055_10001448_pt1 | contig 17352 bp, 15 predicted proteins | sample JV7_2_27_MG_FD_188633 | JGI IMG/M metagenome (GOLD analysis project Ga0255055, IMG submission 188633) | Seawater microbial communities from Jervis Inlet, British Columbia, Canada - JV7_2_27 | ecosystem: Environmental > Aquatic > Marine > Inlet | place: Canada: British Columbia | collected... | reverse complement strand
AGGGATTGGCGAAGGCGTGATTGGCACCTTCGTAGACGTGGATCGTGGCGTCCTTTCCGAGGCTCTCGAGCACGCTCTCGAACTCGCGCACCGACTCCAGAGGGATTCCCTGGTCCTCCGAGCCGACCAGGCCGAGGATCGGCGATTCGAGCATCGCCAGTCGTTCGCTGTCCGTGACCAGCCTGCCGTAGTAGATCACCGTGGCGTCGATCTCGTCCGGCAGCAGTAGCGCCGTGCGCAGCGACCAGCCACCTCCGAAGCACCAGCCGATCACGCCGGTCGTCTCCACGCCCTGCTCCTCGAGATAGCGGTGGGCCTGGCGCAGGTTGTCCTCCAGGCTCTCCGCCCGCTTCATCGCCGCACTCATCAACTCGCGCGCCCGGGCCGATTCTTCCGCGACCTGCCCCTCGTACAGATCGACCGCCAACGCAACGTAACCCTCTGCGGCCAGACGGCGCGCCATCGCGCGGATGTTGTCGTTGAGTCCCCACCACTCCTGGATGACGATCACACCGGCCTTGCCGTCACCCTCGGCCGGTCGCGCGAGGAATCCCGTAATGGAGTTGTCATTGACCGTGGCGTAGGTCACCTCGGTCTCGTCGATCGTCACCGAGGGATCGACCGCCGAGGCCGCAAGCCCGCCGGGCACGGGCCGGTCGGCCTCGTGCTCGGTCGCCATCCGGTCGGCGTACTCCTCGTCCGATCCCGAGCCACAGCCCGCGACGAACAACACCGCACCGAGAACACAGATTCCAGTCGCGATCATTCGGGTCATGTCAGTCCTCCCGGCCCGCTGGGCGGGCCTACGACGCCGCTTCCAGCCCCGACAGACCCTACCAGCGCGGGCGGGATGTAGACAAGCCGTCGGACATCCCTGGTGTGTACCGGAGTTCACAGGTCGGTGACCTTCAGTTCACAGTCCTCCGCGAGACCGTCGCGATTCAAAAGAAAAAGCGTTGGCACGTAGCGTGCTTGAAGGAAGATCAATTTCCTACCACGGGGGCAAGAAGGAGGCTTACGATGTCGAAGAAGAACACTATACGTCGTCAGATCGCGCGACTTCTTCTCATCGTTGGAGTCGCAGGTCTATTCGTTCTGGCAGGTCTGTCGAGCCAGGCGGACGAGTTGGGCCGCTGCTACTCCGCGGAGATATCCGACCCGATCGTCCTGCCGGATCTTTCGGTCCACCCGCCGGGGCTGCTGAGGATCTGCCTCACCTCCGCGTACTCGCCGGTCTCGGGTCTGCACAAGACGTCCGTGAACGGGAATCACATCGGAATGTTCATGAGTCGTAGAGGGACGAGCGAGGCCAGTGAGGAGCGACTCCCCTTCTTTTTGTTCGTGCGGGACGAAACTAACGCACTACGGTTGGTGGGCTACGCTTCGCCCGACGGCGCTGGCTTGCGCACCTATGACCTGTCCGGCAAGGGCCGGGTCAAGACGAGTTGGAGGTTCGCGGAAGAGACCAATAAGGACGACAGGGTTCTCATCGCCGCTACGGGATCTTGATCCCCTCCCCCCAAACGAGGAATCTCCCTTCCGGTAGCGATCACGAGGACCCGGGCCCAGGTTGCAGGCCGAGTCGCTTCAGGATCTTGTAGAAACTGCGGCGCGCCAGTCCTGCAGCCTGGGCCGCTTTCGCCACGTTTCCTCCGTGGCGCCCCAGCAGGCGCTTGACGTAGGCGACCTCGAAGCCCTCTCTTGCTGCTCGCCAGTCTCGCTCCAGCAATCCGCCCAGACTTCCCGTGCCGGGGAGCGAATCTAGCTCGAAACACTCGGTATCGAGTACGAAGCCGGAGTTCATGGCCATGGCCGACTCGACGACGTGTTTGAGCTGGCGAACGTTGCCGGGCCAGGGCTCCTCGCTGAGAATCTCCAAAGCTCCAGGACTGATTCTTGTGTGCTCGCGCCGCGTCTTCTTGGCCAACGTGCCGGCAAAGTGCTCGGCGAGTACCGGTATGTCGCTCAGCCGTTCCCTCAGGGGCGGAACACGGATCTCGAACACGCATAGCCGATAGTACAGGTCCGCGCGGAACAGGCCGTCTCGGACCATCTGCTTGAGCTGGTGGTTCGTGGCCGCAATGACACGAAGATCCACTTGCTGCGGCGTCTCCCCGCCAACGCGGACGAGCTCGCCCGTCTCGAGAACGCGCAACAGCTTGGGCTGGGCCGACGCGCTGAGATCGCCGACTTCGTCCAGGAACAACGTCCCGCCATGAGACAGCTCGAAGGCACCGCGATGCCGGGCACGCGCTCCCGTGAATGCCCCGGCCTCGTGCCCGAAGATCTCGGCCTCGACCAGCGTGTCGGGGATGGCGGCGCAGTTCAACGGCAAGAATGGTTGTGACGCCCTTGCGGAGCGAAGGTGAATCTCTCGCGCGACGAGTTCTTTGCCTACGCCACTCTCACCAGTGATGAGAACGGTCGAGTCCACTCGCGCGGCCCGCAGAATGAGGTTACGCACCTTCTGCGCTGCCGCGCTGGTCCCCAGAAACAGACTGGTGATCTCCGCTTTTCCGCCGGCATGGCGATCGTCGGGATCAGGAATTCGATTTGGGCTCAAGGGATGATCGCCCCCTCGTTGAAATCGATACTGTCTGCAAGGTCGAGCCGCTCTGGTTGAAGAAAGTGTAGCACGACCCACGAACCTGCCTGCTCCTATCAAGTTGTTGGATATAATGGCCGCACGTCTCGCTTTCCCGCCGTGGAAGTCGGTCGGGTCGTGTTGGCGGGTGGGGACCGATGGACGGACTGGTCTGCCCGAGGTGCTCTCGACAGGTGGTGGGCGACTACAAGCTCTGTCCCGACTGCGGAACCAACCTGAGCGTGACCGTCGCGATCGACCCCCAGGAGCTTCCGGACTCGGGGTCGGAGGGGAAGATCGATTTCGAACCGGGACTCACGTTTGCCGGGCGTTTCACGATCATCGAGAGGATCGGCGCGGGCGGCATGGGAGTGGTCTACAAGGCGATCGACACCGCGTTGGACAGCCTGGTCGCGCTGAAGTTGATCCAGCCCGCGCTGGCCCAGTCGCCCACGTTGGCGAAGAGGTTCCGCCGCGAAGTCCGCCTGACCCGACTGATCACCCATCCGAACATCTGTCGGGTCCACGACATCGCCGAATCCGGCGGTGTTCTGTTCCTTTCCATGGAATGGATTGAGGGCGAGACCCTCCAGCGGTTGTTGCGGCAGACCGGGACACTGCGCGAGGCACGGGCGTTGCAGATCGCCGAGAAAATCGCCCTGGCACTCGAGGCGGCCCACAGCAAGGACGTCATTCATCGCGACCTGAAGCCAGCCAACGTCATGGTGGATCGGAAGGGAAACGTCAGCGTGCTCGATTTCGGGCTCGCTGTCGAACAGGGATCGAGGGATCTTACAGGCGTCGGGGTCGTGCTCGGAACGCCGTCGCACATGGCACCCGAGCAGCGGGCCGGCAAGCCGGTGGACGCCCGAGCCGATCTGTACACATTGGGCCTGATCCTGTTCGAGATGCTCGCCGGCCGGCGGTTCGATTCCACCACCGACGGGCCGGACTCTTTTCCTTCTCAGATGAATCCGGTGATCGCACCGCTTCTGGGGCTATTGCTGGCCGAGAACCCCGACGATCGCTTCGCGACGGCCACGGAAGTCCGTGAGGCCATCCAGACGCTCGAGAGCAACCCTGCGATATCGACCTCGTCGACGGGGAAGGTCGCGAGCGATCGCCCTCGCCGGCGAAACCTGACACGCGCATGGTGGCTAGGTGGAACGCTGCTCGCGATCTCGATCGGCGTGATGGCCTATTACGTCTTTTTCGCCGCGCCTTCTAATGGGCTTAATGAAGAGGCCGAGGTGTTCTACCAACGAGGGCTACACTACGTTCGCGAGGAGTCGGACACCTCGAGCGGCGTCGATACGGCCATCAGCAGGTTCCACCGTGCGTTGGACGAGGCGCCGGATTCCGCCCTGGTCATGGCGGCGCTTGCCGAGGCGTACTGGATTCGCTTCAGGCGTGATCGCTCCACCGCCGCACGAGACGAGGCCGAGCGGTGGATCTCCAAGGCGTCCCAGATCGATCCGTCGCTGCCCGAGTTGCACAACGCCCGTGCCCTCGGTTTTTTGATCGAGGGGAAGTATCAAGCAGCTAAGAAAGAGCTGGATAAGGCTCTCGATGCCAAACCGGACTTCGCCATGGCGTGGATCTACCTGGGTGCCGTCTATCGATCTCTCGGTGACTACGCGGCGGGGCTCGAGGCCCTGCGCAGGGCCTCCGATCTTTGGCCGGACAGTTTTCTGGTCCAGTTGAGCCTTGGCGTGTTTCACCAGCGCTTCGGCGAGTTCGAAGAGGCGGCAGAATTCTACCGCAGAGCGACGGAGCTCAAACCGGACAGCACGATCGCTTGGAACAACCTCGGCACCTCGCTGTTGCATGGCCGCCAGCTCGAAGCGGCCGAGGAAGTTTTTCGCCGTTCGATCGAAATCGGGGAGTACGGGGACGCGAGGTCGAACCTGGGTACCGTTCTCTATTTTCTACAGCGCTTCGACGAGGCTGTCGAGCAATATCGTCGGGCAACGGAGATCGAGCCCAATCGCGCTGTGCACTGGAGCAATCTCGGAGACGCCTTGCTGGCCGAAGGGAAACAGGGAGAGGCCGGGGAAGCATACGAGCAGGCCGCGGAACGGGCCCGCGAACGCGTGCTCCGTGAACCGCTCGTCCCCGAGGCCCGTGCCGAGGCGGCCCTGTTCTGCGCCCAGATCGGCGACGAAACGTGTGCGCTGGAAAACGCGGCTCAGGCCGCCGAGCTTCAGCCGGACAACGCGACCCACATGCTGATGTACGCGGCGATGCTGTGCCGCTTCGACCGGAACGACGAGGCCCTGGCCTGGCTCGAGCGAGCCGTGCAGTTCGGCATGAGCCTAGTCCAGATCGAGGCACGGCCCGAGTGCTCGCACCTCGAGGACGACTCCCGCTACAAGGCGCTTCTCGAGCTAGCTCACTGACGCGGTCGACGTTCCGAAACCGATCTTCAGGGGTCCGTGGTGAGGATCATCGGATCCAGTTCGATCGCGGATTCGATTGTGTCGTCCTTCGTGAAGCCGCGGATTGTGTACTTGCATTCTTGGCGCTTCGCGACTTGGCCCGTCTTCGGCGCCGTACCCCAAACCTCTAGATAGGCAGGCGAGCGCTTCAAATGCTTTTCACACTTGTAAGGACCTTCGGGACGTTCCCTAAAGAACTCGGTTGCACGCATCGGTTTGTCGAATTCGATCTCGATTTTCTCGATTCTTGGATTGGCGCAGTCGATGTGCCAGGTAACGTTGTGTTCGCTGACGACAGCTTCGATGTCTTCGATCACCTCGGGCGTGGAGCCGTTGGCTGGAAAACGGACGTGAATGTTGGTCATACGAGCCTCCTCCCCCGGGTCGGTGTGAAGCGACGGCCGCACGCACAACATGTACGCGGCCCCCGGACTACGCGACGGCCGTCCGCAGGCTCGTGGAAAGTCGGCGCTTCGCCAGTCCTCGGCACAACCGTAGCGGAGTATATTGACCCGGCTAACTGGAGCCATCAAAACAGCTTCCGGGTGCCAATGTCAAGCTTCGGTGCAAACTTCGAAGAGGTGGCCCGTTAAGAATGTCGATCGCGATCCGCGCCGTCTGTCCGGGCGACGATGCTCTGGTGGATGGCGACCGCAATCCAGGAGTCGGGGTGTCGAGATAAAACGAATTGTCCTAGCGGTTCTCTCTTTTTCGGTGCTGACGCTTTCCCTGTCGCCCACACTCGCCCAGGGCGACCGGTTCGAGTGGACCGGCCGGCTCGAACCGGGACAGATGCTCGAGATCCAGGGGATCGAAGGCGACAATCGCACGGGATTGGCCCCTGGCGGCGAAGCCAAAGTTCTCGCCAGGAAGACAGGAGACGAGAGCGATTTCGATCAGGTCGACATACAGATGGTCGAGAACAAGGGCGGCGTGACGGTGTGTGCCGTCTACAGTTGGTGGCGCGCACCGTCTCCGGCGACATCACACTCGTTCTGCCGGCAGACCTGGACACCAAGATCGAGTTCGAGTCGCTCTCGGGTGATCTCACCTCGGACTTCGATGTCAGGTTGCGCAGCCAGGAGGACGATCGGCTGGTCGGCGTCCGGATCAAGGGCACGATCGGTGACGGCGGCCGCCGGCTCTCGTTCAAGACAGTGGATGGCGACATCGGCCTTCAACGCAAGGACTAGCCGACACGGGGCAAGGGCCGGACACCTCCCCGATACTTTCCGGCATCCACTTTAGCGGTATGCTTTGCGCAGGATGACCGAACCCACACGCAAGCGCTGGGGACTGCTGAAAATCGGCTGCGTGTCGATCACGATCGTCGTCGGAGTGTCGCTGGTGTGGATGCTGGTCGTCATCGGATCGGCGCTCCTGGGCACGCGATCCGAGTCGATCGGAGGGCGAGAGCTCGAGCGAGACGTCGCATCGTCGGCCGACGAGCCGCCCGCAGCCGGACGCGTCGTGCTTGATTTTACCGTCGGAGAGTTCTTCGTCGAAGCCGGAGAGGCCGGCGAGCCGATCCGCGTCGAGGCGCACTACGACACCACATCGTACGTACTCGAGGAGAGCTTCGAGCCTTCCGAACAAACCGGCTGGGTCTACCGCGTGACTTTTCGCCAGACCGGATGGGTCAAGGACGGTGGCCTCCGCATCCTGTTCGGCGCTTCCTATCCCAGGGTGCGCGTCTATCTGCCGCCCGATATCCCCATCGCCCTCGAGGGCCGCTTCGGCAAAGGCGGTGCGGAGCTCGATCTCGGGGGCCTGTGGCTCACGGAGATCGATCTCGACCTGGACAAGGGAGCGCTCGATGTCAGCATCGACCGGCCCCTGGTTGTCCCGGTCCGATCGATCCGCATACGGGGCCAACAGGGTGGATTGAACGCGCGCTCTCTGGGCGAGGCTAGCCCGGCCGAGCTCGACGTGTCGTGGCGCATGGGAGGGTCCGTTGTCGATCTCCGCGGGACCTGGCAGAACGATGCCGAAGTGCGCGTTCGGAATCTGATGGGCGGGGCCACCGTCTTCCTGCCCGACGGAGTGCGTATCGAGGGCCTGCCGGGCCACGCCCCCCTGCTCGCACCGGCGGGCGAAGAGCTGCCGCCACCGACCCTGCGAATGTCGACTTCGAGCTTTATGGGCGGGCTGGACGTCGTCGACTAAAGGGAAAGAGCCGCTCGGCCTGCGCCGGAAAACCCGGAAATGAGGTTGCTGTCCCCTTTACGCGCCGACGAGAGAGGGGAGCGGCTTGATCTCGATGTCGACGTTTTGGACGTGTTCCAGCTCGCGCAGCTCCTCCTTGAGCTGCTCGACCGAGAGCGACGGGGGCATCGAGATACGGGCCTTCATGTGAAACGTCAGCCGGCTGGTCCAGGGACCCGCGGTGGCATCCGTTTCCAGGTCCACGATGTTGATGCGGCGCCTCTTGAGCAGTCCCGTGACGGCGCTCAATCCGGCGGCCCCTACGGAGAACGATTCGATCAAGAACTGCGGCTCCGCCTCCGAAGGCCGGCGCGATTCGATCGGATCCAGTTGAATGTGGAAACCGAGCCTGGTTCCCAGCGCCGCTAGATCGTGGTGCAGACTCGTAAGGTCGGTCCGATCTCCGGACAGTTGTGCGATGAGGGCGAACTGCCCCTTGAGAGCCGTCATGCGACTGTCTTCGATGTTGATTTTCCGCTTGGCCAGCGAGGCGGCAAGGTCGTCGGCAACCCCGACCCTGTCGCGTCCCAGAGCGGACAAGATGGCGTGTGTCTTCATGGGCTTCCCTCCGGAGATTCGCTGACTACCCGGGAGGTTCCGCTCGAGCCCGTCCGGGCGGGCGGTTCTCCCCGGGTTTTGTAGCCTACACCGCCCAGAATACGCCGGTCCAACGCCCCAGTGGAGTGGAAATGGATCTCTTGTGGAGTGAGTGGGTCGTTATTAACCGGCAATTCGTGAAGCATCGCCGCAAGGGAGTAGGCCCGGAAGCGGTGGGCGCGGTAGAATTCGACCAGGAATCGGGAAAGCGAGCTGCGGCGGCGATCCCGAAAGGAACGAACCATGAGCCGGGAAGTGAAGTTGAAAGACGGCGCCCCGGTCGAGATCCGTCCCATGGCCGGTGAGGATCTGGACCGGTCGTTCGCGTTCTTCCAGGCGCTCCCCGCCAAGGACCGAGCCTACCTCAGGCGGTCCGTGTCCAGCCGGGATGTGGTCCGGGAACGCATCGAGGAGATGGCGTCGGGAAGCGTGAAGAGGCTGGTTGCCCTGGCCGGCGATCAGATCGTTGCCGATGCGGCCCTGGAGCTCGAGCGCCGTGGTTGGAAGGAACACGTCGGCGAGCTGAGGCTCATCGTGGCCAGGCGGTACCGGCGTAAGGGGCTCGGCCTGCTGATGGCACGAGAGCTGTACTCCATCGCGGCCGAGGTGAAGGTCGAGGAGATCATCGTAAAGATGATGCGGCCTCAGCTGGCCGCGCGCAGCATCTTCCGCAAGCTCGGATTTCACGAGGAAACGGTGCTGCCCGACTACGTCAAGGACGCGAAGGGTCACAAGCAGGACATGATCCTCATGCGCTGCGAGCTGGAGTCCCTGTGGCAGGAGTTGGAAGACTTCATCGCGACGTGGGACTGGCAGCGTACTCGGTGACCGGTCGGGCGGCCTCGCGGAGTACCTCGACAAGATGGCGTACGGGACGGCGGGCGAAGTGCTCGATCTGCTTGCGGCAGGAGATGCCCATGACCACGAGGTGAGCGTCCGGCCGTGCATCGAGCGCAGGCCCCAGGGCCCGCTCGAAAGCCGCTCGCGATGCCTCGTAGTGCTCCCTCTCGAAGCCGAACGCCCCCGCCATACCGCAACAGGGAGCGGCGACCATCTCCGCCTCGAAACCCGCCGCTCGCAGTAGCTCCAGGGACAGTCCGGAATCGGCTTCGGCCTTCTGCTGGCAGTGGCCGTGGAACAACACCTCTTTGTCGTTGACGGCCTCGAGCCGGAGATCGAACTCCCCTTCGCTCCGCACCCTGGTCAGGAACTCGTCGACCAGCAGGCAACGCTCGGCCACAGCACGCGCCTGTTTCTCCAGCTCGCTGCCGGCGAGCATCCGCGGGTACTCTTCGCGCACGGTGAGCAGACAGGAAGGTTCGCAACCCACGATGTAGCAACCCTCGGCCACCTGCTTGTGAAGTCGTTCCACGTTGACCCTGGCGTGCTCCCTCGCCTTGGCCATGTAGCCCTTCGAGATCATCGGCCGCCCGCAGCAAACCGTGTCCGAAAGCGTCACGCGGTAACCGGCAAGCTCCAGCAGCTCGGTGACCGCCACGCCGATCTGCGGTGCGTCGTAGTCCATGAACGTGTCGTGAAACAACACCACCTGTCCCCGGTGGCCCTCGCTCAGCGGGTCGCGTCGTTCGAACCACTCAGGAAAGGACGGGCGCACGAACTCGGGCATCGATCGGTTCTTGTGGATCCCCAGCACGTGATGCGCCACCAGCTTCGATCCCGGCATCTTGGTCATCCAGTTGCTCACCGGCGCCAACCGGCTGCCCCGGCGCGAGATGTCGTGGATGTTGGCGAAGAAGTACGCGCGCAGTGGATGGCTGTGCCGGCGGTAGTGCTCGGCGGCAAGATCGGTCAACTCCTCGCGGTCCTTGAGGTCGCTTTCCTCCACCGATTCCGCCGCCAGCAATCCCGAGCGGACGTTCCTCAACGCCCGCATCACCCCCGCCGGGTCGGCACTCTTGGGACAGACGCGGCTGCAGGTCAGACAGCTCGCGCAAACCCACGTTGTCTCCATGGCCAGGGCCTGATCGACCTGGCCCAGTTGGAGGTAGCGCATCACACGCTGCGGCGAGAAGGAGAATGGGCAGGCGGCGGTGCACTTGCCGCACTGGTAGCAGGCGTAGACGTTCTGGTCGCTCTCCCGCTCCAGCGCCAGGACCAGATCCCGCTCGACGTGACTGCGGGGCAGGGTCGTGCTCATGGTGACCTCAAAAATCGTCGGGCAGCGCCCGCATCTGTTCCCAACTCACCACCGGACCGTCCCGGCAGACGTAGAACGACCCGACGTTGCAGCGTCCGCACTGGCCGAAGCCGCACTTCATCTTGTTCTCCAGCGTCGTGATCACCTGCTGCGGTGAGTAGCCCAGCTTCTCGAGAGACTTGAACAGAAAGTGCAACATGATCGGCGGGCCGCAGGCAATGACGATGCGCCCGTCGGTGGATAGACCCTGGCGCTCGAACACCTCCGGGATGAGACCCACCTCGCCGTCCCAGCCCTGCGTCTCTCCCCCCGGGTCGACGGTGCGCACCACACGCACGCCTTCGAGCTTCTCCCAAGCCGGCATCTCTTCCTGGTAGACCATATCGACCACGGTGCGAGCCCCGTTCAGGACGAGGACTTCACCGAAGTCCGAGCGGTGCTCGAGAACCGAAAGGAGCGCCGCGCGCAGGGCGGCCATGCCGATGCCGCCTCCGAGGAAAACCAGGTCCCGGCCGTGCCAGTCGGCCAGCGGAAATGAATTGCCGTAGGGGCCGCGAAACCCGATCACGTGCCCGATGTCGAGGCCGCGCAGTGCGGCGGTGACCTTGCCGATCGCGCGGTAGGTGCACTCGAGGACGGGGGAGGTACCTTGTTCGCCGTTCGAGGTGTTGGCCAGGGCAAAGACGCACTCCCCGGCTCCGAACACGGTGTACTCGCCGAACTGCCCGGGTTCCCAGCCGGGGAACCGCGCGCCGTCATCCTCGTCGACAAATCGGAGCGTGAGCGTTCGCACGTCCGGCGTCTCGTCCCGCGCCGCCGCGATGCGGAGGAGGTGAGGACGATACGGGTTGTTCATCGCTTCAACCTCGGCCATGCGCGTCACCTTCCTGCGAGGAGGCCACCACCCGTCGGACAGCATCGTGGATGTCGATCCCGGCCGGACACAGAGCGATGCAGCGCCCACACCCCACGCAGCGGATCACGTCGTCCTCTCCCGGCGCGAGGTACGAGAACTTGTGCAACGCTCGCTGGCGGTACCGCGCGTCGGACCCTCCCCGGGGGTTGTGGCCGGAAGCGTGAAGGGTGAACAGGGCGTAGGTGCAGGCGTCCCAACAGCGGATCTCCCGTCCGCCCCAGGGGTTGCCCTCGTGATGCACGTCAAAGCAGGAGCAGGACGGGCAAACGTAGGCACAGATGCTGCAGCTCAGGCACCGACCGGCGACATCCTTCCAGACGGGGCTGTCGAAGTTCTGCTCGAGAGTCGCAGCCCACTCTTTTGCGACGGGGGTCCGGGCGATCTCCTGGGCCACACGCTGCCCCTGCTCCTCGGCGAGTGACCAGGCTTCGCGAGAGGCTGCCTTCCACGCCTCCTGCGCCAGCGCCCGGCCCTTTTCGGTCACGGGCCGGACCAGCCAGTCGGCTCCGAAGGGAATGACCAGCAGGTCGACGCCCTCGGTCCCCATCGGCGAGCCACCTACCGCGGTGCAGAAGCACTCCGGCTCCACCTCCGCGCAGGCGAAGGCCACGATGGTAGTCAAGGCTCGCCGCCTGGCATAGAGCGGATCCTCGACCTTGCCTTTCAGGAAAACCTCGTCGAGTCGGACGAGCCCCGCGGCGTCGCAACAGCGCACGCCGACCACGACCTGCTCCTGCTCGGGGAGAGGCGGGTCGTGTAGCTCCGGTCCGTTCGCCCGGAGGTCGTAGGTGTAGAGCGGCTCGGTGCGCGGGAACAGAAACTCCTTCGGCGACCAACGCGTCTTGCCGGGATCGAGATTCACCTCGTCGGCGGAGGTCACTGGCCGGAAGTACCTGAGCCCGTCTCGATCGACGGGCGCGATGACGCGCCTGTTCTCGCGGAGCAGGCGATCCAGCCACTCCCGCAACTCGCTCTTGGTCAGGCGCCAACCCGTCTTCTGCATCGGTCCGTCCTTACAGGATGAACTCCTCGGAATCGTCGTCGCGGAACTCCGTCAGCGGAGGAGCGGCCTCGGTATCGATGCCCGCTCTGTAGTCGAAACGCTGCTCCACCACTTGGACCAGCTTGCGGTTGATCAGATCGAGGCGGATCTCCGCCGGGCAGGCACGGGCGCACTCGTCGCAACCCGTGCACCGGCCGGCGAGATGGAACGCGCGGATGATGTTCCAGGCGGTGTTCCCCGTCTCGTCGATGGCGGGCGAGATCCACTGCGGTCGGTGCTTCTCCGAGATGCACGTCTCGCAGTAGCAGAGCGGGCAGGCGGCGCGGCAGGCATAGCAGCGGATGCAGCGCCCGAACTCTTTCTGCCAGTAATCCCACCGCACCTCGGGAGAGAGCGACTCGAGGTAGGCGATCGCTGCGTCGCGGGGGTCCGAGGCGGCCGGGACCGCCGCCTCGCTCGTACCCTCGGGGGTGACCGCGACATCGCACAACGACGACACCTGCCCGTCACAGGTGTGGCACTTCGCGGCAAGACGTTTACCCTCCCACACGCCGGCGCACTGCACGCCGATGAGCAGCAGCTCGTCCCGGTTCAACTGCTTTTCTTGCAGGAGACCCACGACGGTCGCGGCGTCGCACTTCTTGACCACCGCTCCGACCTTTCCGTCCTGCTTGGCGAGCCGCGGCAGGTAGACCGAGAGGTTGTTGAAGCAGTGCGAGTCCCAGACCAGCTCTTCGCTCTCCTCCCGCGAGGTGATGAAGCCGGGAACGACCTGGCCGGGCAAGGTGCCGCGCCTGTATCCGAGGATCACGGAGGCCTCGCCCTCGCCGAGCAGCTCTGCCGCCACCGAGCGCAGCCGGCGCGTCAGCGTCTCTTGCTCCTCCGTGGACGCGGGCGCGCGGGAGGCCGGCTCCTCCGGAGGAAACGCCGCGGCGGATCTCTCGCCGCGCGGTTTCGCCGGACCCACGTCGCGCACGGTCGCGGTCACCTCTTCGACCACGTTGACCCACTTGCTTCCCTCGGAAGCGGAGACCCAGGAAAAGTGGAGGCGTCTGGAATCCAGCCCGACGAATTCCATCAGGGCCTTGAAGATCGCGAACCGTCTGCGCGCGTAGAGGTTCCCTTGCACGTAGTGACAGTCGCCGGGATGGCAACCCGACACGAGCACACCGTCGGCCCCGTTCTCGAACGCTTTAATAATGAAGAGGGGGTTCATCCGACCGGTGCAGGGAAAGCGAACCAGACGCACCGCCGCCGGGTAGGTCATCCGGCTCGTGCCGGCCAGGTCGGCGCCGGCGTAGGTGCACCACCGGCAGACCATGGCCACGATGTCCGGCTGCCAGCCGGAGGCCGTCGTCACGCGGGCCGACTCAGCCGGCGCGGGCCGTACGTGCAGGGGCTTGCTCATCGATGCTTTCTTCCTCTTCGAGGCTTTTCGGTAGCGGGCCGATCGTGGCCAGCTGGGCGAAGATCTGCTCGTCGGTGCAGCCGTCGAGATCGATGTTGCCGTTGCGACAGGTCACGGCGCAGACACCGCACCCCTCGCACACCGCGGGGTTGACCCGGGCAACGATCCGCACGACCCGGCCTTTTCTGTCGCGGATCTCGTTCCGTTCGATCGCGCCGTAGGCGCAGACCTCGAGGCACTCGAAACATCCCGTGCAGTTGGCGTCGTTTACCTCGGCTGTGGTCGGGTCGCGCTGCAGCATCGGTTGGGCCAGGAGCTCCATCGTCTTGCTCGCGGCGGCGGAGGCCTGGCATACCGCGTCGGGGATGTCCTTCGGCGCCTGCGCGGCGCCCGCGAGGTAGATCCCGGCGGTCAAGGTCTCTACGGGGCGCAGCTTGGGGTGCAGCTCCTGGTAGAACCCGTACGCGTCGGCGGGGATGCGCAGTGTCGTCGCCAGCTCCTCGCCCCGGCTCGGGGCGGTGGGTATCGCCACCACCACCATGTCGGCAGGTAGCTGCACGGCCTGTCCCGAGAGAGTGTCGACGCCGTGGACCATCAGCTTGCCGTTGCGGGGCACGACCTGGCTCACCTGCCCCCGGACGTAGAGCACTCGTTCGTCCTGGGCGACCCTCTGCACGAACTCCTCGTACCCCTTGCCCCCGGCCCTCACGTCCATGAAGAAGACCGTGGCCCGCACATCGTGGAGCTTGTGCTTGAGCAGCAGCACGTGCTTGGCCGTGTACATGCAGCAGATGCGGGAGCAATAGGGCACGCCGTGGGCGGGATCCCGCGAGCCCACGCACTGGATGAAGACGACGTCCTGGGGGACCCTCCCATCCGATGGCCGCCGGACCTCGCCGCCCGTCGGACCCGAGGCGGACAGCAGGCGCTCGAACTCCAGGCCGTCGACGACGTCGGGATGGACGCCGTAACCACAATCAACAGCGGGCTCACCCCCCTTCAGCCGGTAACCGGTGGCGACGACGATGGCGCCCACCTCCCGCTCGACGACCTCCTCCCGCATGTCGAAGTCGATCGCTTTGGGCTCGCACGCTTCGGCGCAACGGACGCAGGCCAGCACTCGGAAGCCGGTTTTCGAGTCGAACTTGGCGTTGAGACAGTGATCGGCGTCGAGCGTGTAGGTGGACGGGACCGCCTGGGGGAACGGGATGTAGATCGCTTTTCGCCAGGCCAGTCCCATGTCGAATTCGCTCGGTATCAGCTCGGGACATGCCGAGGTGCAGTCGCCGCAACTCGTGCAGTCCTCCGCCTTCACGTAACTGGCCTTCTTGCGGATGCGCACCTTGAAATTGCCCACGAAGCCGTTGACCTCTTCCACCTCGGAATAGGTCAGGACCTCGATGTCGGGATGGCGCGACACCTCGACCATCAGGGGTGTCAGGATGCACTGCGAACAGTCCAGGGTGGGAAAGGTCTCCGACAGGCGGGCCATGTTGCCCCCCAGCGAGGGCTCACGCTCGACCAGCACCACCGGGTAGCCCGCGTTGGCCATGTCCAGGGCCGCCCGGATCCCCGCGACACCGCCACCGATGACCAGCGAGCGCTTGGTCACGGGAACCTCCACGGGCTTCAGCGGGCGCGCCCGCTTGACCCGCTCTACCGTGGCGGCGACGATGCGGCAAGCCTTGGCCGTGGCCTGGTCCTGGTCGGGATGGACCCACGAGCATTGCTCGCGGATGTTGGCCATCTCGCACAGGAACGGATTGAGCCCGGCGTGGCACGCGGCGGCGCGGAAGGTGGGCTCGTGGAGCTGCGGCGAGCAGGCGGCCACCACCACTCCGGTGAGATCGTGCTCCTTGATCGCGTCGGCAAGTATCTTCTGCCCGGGCGCCGAGCAGAAGTAGGGATAGTCGGCGGAGAAGACCGTGCCCGGGACACGCCGGGCGAACTCCGCCACCTCGCCGGTACGCACCGTACGGCCGATGTTCTCCCCGCAGTGACAGACGAAGACGCCGATCCTCGCCATGGCTTAGCTCCCTCGCTCGAGCACGCCTTCCTGCTCGGCCCGCTGGGCCCCGTAGTCGTTCTCGAAGGCTGCCCACCCGGCGTCGAATGCCCTGAGGTTCAGCTCCGTGGTGCCGGCCGGGACCGAGCCCTTCACCGCATCGCGCATGGCCTTGCGAGGAACGATTCCCGTGGCCGCCGCGAAGAAACCGACCATGACGATGTTCTGCACGATCGAGCGGCCCTGCTCCTCCGCGATGCGGGTGGAGGAGACCCCGAACGCCCGCTGTCCGGGCTTGGGGTCGGGCTTGACCAGGTCCTTCTCGTAGACCAGGACGCCGCCGTCCTTCAACTCGCTGGCGTGCCTCTCGTACCCTTCCGCCGACATTACGACGAAGATGTCGGGCCGCCGGATGTAGGGGTAGAGCACCTCGGTGTCCGAGACCGTGAGCGTGGCGCTACACGCCGAGCCCCGCGCCTCCGGACCGAAGCTCTGGATCATCGTCGCGTGCTGGCCGCCTTCGACCGCGCAGGCGCGGCCGATGATGTGGCCGGCCAGGATCACGCCCTGCCCGCCGAAGCCGGTAATGCGAATCTCAGTTCTGCTCACCGATCCACCCTCCCCCCGGGGCCATCGGCACGTAGCGGTCGCCCAGGGTCGCTTGGTAGTGCTCGTTCATCATCTCCGAGAAGGTGGGTTGGTCCTGGTCGACGAACCGGCCGCAGACGATTCTGTCCTGAAAGCCGATCCCCACCTCCCGCGTGTCGGCGTCGTGGCGAATCTCGGCGTTGTCGTGGTAGAAGCGGACCAGGTCGAGGCCCGTCCCCAACTTGTTGAGCCTGGAGTAGAGCGTCGGGCATGGCGCGATCACCTCGACGAAACGGAAGCCCTTCCGCTGCAACGCCTCTTCGAAGGTCGTCGTCAAGCGGCGGATGTGCAGGCAGGTCCACCTTGCCACGTAGTTTGCGCCGCAACTCGCCACCAGGTGGGGCAGGTTGAACGGCCGCTCGAAGTTGCCGTAGGGCATGGTGGACGACCTGGCCCTTTGCGGCGTCGTCGGGGCGTTCTGGCCACCGGTCATGCCGTAAATGAAGTTGTTCACCAGCACAACCAGCAAATCGGTGTTGCGCCGCGCCGCGTGGATCAGGTGGTTGCCCCCGATGCCGCTGAGGTCGCCGTCGCCGGAGAAGACCGTCACGTTGAGCTCGGGCCGTCCCAGCTTGAGGCCGGTCGCGAAGGGTATGGCGCGGCCGTGGGTGGCGTGGAACCCGTCCAATTTCATGTAGCCGGCGACACGGCCGGTGCAGCCGATGCCCGAGACGACGCTGACCTTGTCCAGATCGAGGCCGCTGTGCTCGAGCGCGCTGGCGTAGCACTTCACCACCGTTCCGATGCCGCAGGTCGGGCACCAGATGTGGGGGATGCGGTCCATGCGGAGGAAAGGAGCGATCGGGTGCTCCTGTTCCGCCGCGTCCTCGCGAATCAGTTCCGAAACCGGTTCCGTGCTCATCTCACCGCTCCCACGATCGCCTCGCAGATGGCCTGCGGATCGTGCACTCCTCCGCCGGGGTGCGACACGAGGACGGCCGCGGCTCGCCCGGCGGCGCATCGCTCGACTTCCAGTACGATCTGTCCGTAGTTGATCTCCGGTACGACGAAAGCCTGTACCAGCGAGGCCAGCTCGCGAATCCGCCGCTCGGGGAAGGGCCAGATCACGATGGGGCGAATGAAGCCCACGCGCACGCCCTCTTTGCGTGCTAGCTCGATTCCCATGCGGGCGACGCGCGCGGTGATGCCGTAGGCCAACACCACCACTTCGGCCCCCTCGACGTCTTCTTCCTCGAAGCGCACGATCCGCTCGGCGTTGTGGCGGATCTTGTTCACCAGGTGCCCCACGGTCTTGCTTTGACAGTCGGCGCTCATCACCGGGTAGCCGCGCTCGTCGTGGGTCAGGCCGGTGGTGTGAAAGCGGTAGCCGTCTCCGGCCCGGGCGAACTCGGGTGCCGGCCCGCCGTTACGCTTGTAAGGGAGGAACTCT
>Ga0255055_10001447_pt1 | contig 17354 bp, 9 predicted proteins | sample JV7_2_27_MG_FD_188633 | JGI IMG/M metagenome (GOLD analysis project Ga0255055, IMG submission 188633) | Seawater microbial communities from Jervis Inlet, British Columbia, Canada - JV7_2_27 | ecosystem: Environmental > Aquatic > Marine > Inlet | place: Canada: British Columbia | collected... | reverse complement strand
ATATTTCTTCCCAGCTTCCGGTCATATCCGGACGATCGAGCACATCGACAAGAGTCCTTTCAAGGCCGGTTACACGCAGCTCGGATCCGGAACGCCTGTGACGAAGGACATCGAACATCTCCTTGCCCTTAAGAAGAAGTGGCTGCGGCACCGACACTCTACTGATTTCATAATTACGGAACATAACCGGAAGAGACCTTCGAGCGGATAGGTAGTGCAGCCTATTGTAAACCGAGTATGCTTTCCCGTGGAATTCCAGAGCGGTATGGTATCCAAGAACGGCATCCCCGGTCATTTTTGTGGCTACAAGATACATATCAACCGGACAAGAATCAGGCGAAGATCCGAAAGGAACAACAGCATACAATCCGCGGCGAACAGGAACTATACGGCCTTGTTTCCGATAATAAGTCAGAAGTGCTTTACGAGTGTTCAGATTGCCGGAACCATGGTCAGAGAGAAAATGATCCAACTCCTCTACTGAGAACACATCATGCTGGGAAAAAAACGTGTTTAGCATCATAATTACATTATTTTGACTAATATACGACTTGGTTGTAAAATTATTACAACTATATCGCATAAATGTCAACTGAATAACCAGGCAATTTTGACAAAAAAGCATGATAAGACTAATATTATTAGCACCATCCCGTTATCGCGTCAAAATTCATGCAACATTGTCTGCCTGGCCACTCGCCAACCGTTCCGATGCGCTCCCTTCATAAACGTCAAACGAAGACTTGACCCCTCGTCCTTGACCCCTCGTCCATTCTTCGTCAATTTGCATGCTACGGTAAATATCTTGTATTGTTTGAAGACCAACATCATCTTTTATTGAATTCATCTTTGTGATCCTTTCCGCCAAACAAAAACCCTGCCGCTAAATGCAACAGGGTTTCTTGGCATTTTAGCAATATTATTTTACGTGGGATGCAAGCAGCAACAAATCTGCCCACTCGAATTAATTTTTCGCCTTCACAAACTTAGAAGGCGGTGATCTTGCTTTGAAACAAAAAAACCTCCCAAAGGGAGGCTTCAATTTTCCGTTTCTCATATCGCCTCATGGATCCCTTATGGGCTGGCTTTGGCACCTTGCGGAGCAGGTTGCCGGGCGGTCAAAGGGCCAGATCCCTCACGCCACTCTTCATGATTTTTAAATTAGTATTAGTATATCAAAAAACGAGGTAGTTGTCAATTAGCGTATCTATATAAATAGTTGTATATATTTGAAAAATTGAGAAACTGTTATGAATTTTTCATTTGAATCTTTTATATTTGATGAATTGTGAAAGAATAATCTGATTTAATTGAAACCCCCAATTTTTCTAATTAAGAACCATTATCATTTTCTAATAATCTTGATTATTTACCCATTTTTTAGTATGATATTCGAGAAATATCCCCCCAACTTATAAACCAAAATTCTCTAAAATTTTTATCGTAAAATAGACTTTTGGGTCAAGATTTATGGGTTTTAACCATCCACCATTGAAAAAGTTCGCATTTTCATTGCCCGTTAATGTTATTTAGCTACTTCCTATCCCGCATCTAAAAAATGAATGCGGGATTATTTGTTCTTGGCTAAAATAATTACATGTCATAATTTAGCAGACGCCATCTTTTTTCAATAGAAACCTAAGACGCCCCCAATTTTCACAGTCACAGGGTAAAGGGGGCCTTCAATGGATATTTTCGACTTGCGGAACCGGTTGGTGAAAGATTATGCCGACTACATCCAAAGCTTCATTTTAATTCAAAACGAACGAATCCGCGAAAATGTCGAGGTGCATCATAAACAGACTTGAAGATCTTCAACCAAATGCCGCCATAAGAGGCATTCTTCCAGACAGTCTTGTCACCGTCGTTAGTGTTCAGTGGTTCGGATCAGAGGCTCTCGAACTCACTTACAAAACAACTGATGGAAAGGTTGCCAATGAACTGCTCTACCGCCATGATGAGGCCCGCATTGAAGTTGTAGAGCACGGAAGGCCATGGAGCTTCGATGGTGACGGCACACTCTTTCGTTTGGTATCTGAAGCCCATCGTATTCGGCTGGCGTATCTTTTTGATCCAGTTCTTGCTGTTCACACCTCCATTGTGGACCCACTGCCACACCAAATAACGGCGGTTTACGAAGCGATGATGCCGCGCCAACCACTGCGCTTTTTGCTGGCCGACGATCCTGGTGCCGGCAAGACAATCATGGCGGGGCTCTTGATAAAAGAACTGATCGTTCGGGGTGATTTGCAGCGTTGCCTCGTAGTTTGTCCAGGCAGCCTTGCCGAGCAGTGGCAAGACGAGCTTTACCGGCGTTTTCATCTGCCCTTTGAGATCCTTACCAACGACAAATTGGAAGCTGCCCGCACAGGAAACTGGTTTATGGAGGCGAATCTGGTCATTGCACGACTGGACAAGCTCTCCCGCAACGAGGACGTTCAAGAGAAACTCAAAGCCAGGGATTGCCAGTGGGACCTCATTGTCTGTGACGAGGCTCACAAGATGTCGGCTACCTTTTTCGGTGGAGAGATCAAGTACACCAAACGATACAAGCTCGGCCAGCTCCTTTCGACCCTGACACGACATTTCCTTTTGATGACGGCAACACCTCACAACGGCAAGGAGGAAGATTTTCAGCTATTCATGGCGCTTCTTGACGGAGACCGTTTCGAAGGCCGGTTCCGTGACGGAGTTCACACGGCGGATGTTTCGGACCTAATGCGTCGTATGGTCAAGGAGAACCTATACAAGTTCGATGCGACACCGCTTTTTCCAGAGCGGATTGCCTATACCGTGCCCTACAAGCTCTCCGACCCCGAGGCACAACTCTACACAGAGGTCACGGCGTATGTGCGGGAGGAGTTCAACCGAGCCGAAGCCCTTGCCAACGACAAACGCGCAGGCACAGTCGGATTTGCGCTCACCATTCTCCAGCGCCGTCTGGCATCTTCACCGGAGTCAATTTACCAATCGCTACGGCGTCGCCGAGAGCGGCTGGAAAGCAGGCTTCAAGAAATGGAGTTGCTTCAACGCGGTGCCGAGACCACCCCTGTCATCACTCCGCAATTGATCCTGCTCGATGAAGAGGACATTGAGGATCTGGAAGACGCACCCGAAGACGAAGTCGATGCCACTGAGGAGCAGGTTCTCGATCAGGCTACCGCAGCCCGCACCATAACCGAACTGAAAGCCGAGATCGAAACCCTCAAACGCCTGGAATCCCTTGCAGAAGCGGTTCGCCGAAGCGGTGAAGACCGGAAATGGCGCGAACTCGCAAGTCTTCTCGGTGAAATCTTCACACCGGCGGGTATCACCAATCGTGTGGCAGAAACTACCGGCCCTTATGGTTCAGGTCCTATACCACCACCTGTGCCGTCACCACGCCAGAAACTGGTTCTTTTTACCGAGTATCGGGACACCCTGAGCTATCTCGAACAACGTATTGCCACGCTTTTGGGCTGCAGCGAGGCAGTTGTCACCATACATGGCGGTATGGGACGCGAACACAGGATGAGTGTCCAGGAAGCATTCCGACATGATCCTCAAGTGCAGGTACTTTTGGCCACAGATGCCGCTGGCGAGGGTATCAATCTTCAGCGTGCCCACCTGATGGTCAACTATGATTTACCCTGGAATCCCAATCGCTTGGAGCAACGTTTCGGCCGTATCCACCGCATCGGCCAGACCGAGGTTTGCCACCTGTGGAACTTGGTGGCCGAGGAGACCCGTGAGGGTGATGTCTATCGCACGCTTCTTGATAAGCTTGAACAGGCACGCCAGTCCCTTGGTGGTCAGGTATTCGATGTTCTCGGCAAACTTCAGTTCGAAGGCAGGCCCTTGCGCGAACTACTGGTCCAAGCGATCCGTTATGGAGAACAACCAGAGGTGCGTGCACGGCTAAACCAAGTGGTGAGCGGCGCATTTGATCGCAGCAGTCTTCAGGATTTGATTGAGGAGCGTGTCCTTGTCCACGATGCGATGGATGTCAGTAGCGTACATCGCATTCGTGAGGAAATGGAGCGGGCCGAAGCCCGGAGACTACAACCACACTACATTGAATCCTTTTTTCTGGAAGCCTTTCGGCGGTTGGGCGGGACAGCCAGGCAGCGCGAACCGCGTCGCTACGCGGTTACCCACGTTCCAGCGCCAGTACGCAATCGTGATCGTTTGATCGGGATTGGCGAGCCGGTTATGCCACGCTACGAGCGCATCGCTTTTGAAAAATCCCTTGTAGCGATCCATGGGCAACCGCTTGCGGCATTCGTCTGTCCAGGCCACCCCTTGCTCGATTCTGTCATTGACCTAACGCTGGAGCGCCATCGCGATTTGTTGCGCCGTGGGTCTGTTCTGGTGGATGAGCGAGACACAGGGACTCAACCACGTGTAATATTTTATCTGGAGCATGCCATACAGGACGCCAGCCTTACCCGTGCGGGCGAGCGGCGCATAGTCTCTAAACGCATGCTCTACGTGGAGATGGATTCGGCTGGCGCCGCACGACATTTACACTATGCTCCTTACCTCGATTACCGTCCACTGGCCTCGGATGAGCCGGATGTCGAAGCACTCATGGCCAGGCCCGAGTGTTCTTGGATTGATCGGGAGCTGGAAAAAAAGGCACAAAGCCATACAGTTGCTCATGTGGTTCCAGAACACCTCCACGAGATCCGCTCAAGGAAGTTGGAGTTGATTGCTAAAACAGAAGCCGCTGTGAAGGACAGGTTGACCAAAGAGATCAGCTACTGGGACCACCGCTCCGAACAGCTCAAGCTTCAGGAACAGGCGGGCAAGATGGGTGCCCGTCTCAACTCCACTGAAGCTCGTAAACGAGCAGATGCCTTACAAGCAAGGCTTGAAAAGCGCATGGAGGAGTTAAAGCTGGAGGGACAGATTTCTCCCTTGCCACCTGTGGTTATCGGCGGGATGCTGGTGGTACCGGCAGGGCTGATCGTTGTGATGACCGGCAAGTCTCAACCAACCCATGCGCCATCGGTGGACACCCAGGCCGCCGCTGCGCGGGCACGGGAGATCGTTATGGAAACCGAACGAAGCCTCGGTTTTGAACCCATTGACCGGGAGACTGAAAAGCTCGGCTATGATATAGAAAGTCGTATCCCCGGCACGGGCAGGTTGAGATTTATTGAGGTGAAAGGACGTGTTGCGGGAGCAGCGACGATAACAGTCACAAAAAACGAAATTCTCTATTCACTTAATAAACCCGAAGATTTCATTCTGGCGATTGTAGAATTTATAGCGAATCAATCATACAATGTCTTTTATTTGCGAAACCCATTTCAGCGCGAACCTGATTTTGGAGTAACGAGCGTGAATTATAATTATGCCAGTATACTGGCTCGGGCAGCGAAGCCTTCATGAGCTTAGTCGACTCAGGTTATTATAGTTAAACATTAAATTTGTTAACTTAATGCAAGTGGGGGGGAAAGAATGGGAGATAATACCCGGCCTACAGCTAAGGCAGTTAATCCAGAATCAAGGTCTGACTCAATTGTAGTATCTTTTAAATCTCATTACTATAAGGACATACTCAACAAAAGCTTTACAGCTGTAATCAGAAAAAGAGTACCTACAAATATACATCCTAAACGGTTGTATTTTCATGTTAATTCTCCAGAAAGCGCAATCTGCGCTCGCGCTAAAATTAAATTCACAGCTAATATAAATCTCGAAAAAGCAATAAAAATATCAAAAGAACTTAATCTATCAGAGGAAACTATTAGAAATTACATAGGCAAACACGTATCAATAGGCTGCTATTACCTTGGTGACTTTGATTTTCCTGAAAAAGAAGTCTCTATCGTCGAACTTAATGCTAACTTGATTTACTTTGCACCCCAAAGTTTCTTCATACTTTCGAAAGAAGGAAAAAAAATACTGAATAGACTTTGCGGGTTTCGATAAAAAATAGCTCTGCAAAATGGAGATAGAAATAAAATGCCATTCAATAAGAAATTAATAGAGGTAGCTTTGCCTTTGGATGCCATAAACAAAGCTTCTGCGCGAGAAAAATCTATCCGCCATGGACATCCGGGCACGCTTCACCTGTGGTGGGCACGGCGGCCACTGGCCGCGGCGCGAGCTGTAATTTTTTCTCAGATGGTGGACGATCCTTCAGCGCATCCAGAACAGTTTCCTACCGAAGAGTCTCAGGAAAAGGAACGGCAACGGTTATTCCGAATCATTGAAGACTTGGTGAAATGGGAGAACACCACCAATGAAGTCGTTATAAATCAAGCACGAGACGAAATTTGGAAGAACTGGCGCTCTACCTGCGCCGAGAACAAGGATCATCCATGTGCTGCGGAGCTCTTCAATCCAGACAAACTCCCGGCTTTTCACGACCCATTCGCTGGGGGAGGTGCTCTTCCCTTGGAAGCACAGCGACTGGGGATGGAAGTTTTTGCAAGTGATCTGAATCCGGTGGCAGTACTGATCAACAAGGCTATGATCGAAATCCCACCCAAATTCATTGGGCAGCCGCCAGTGAACCCCGAGTCACGGAAAGAAAAAAGCCTTTTCAAGCAGAAATGGGGTGGCGCGAAGGGACTGGCCGAGGATGTTCGCTATTACAGCAATTGGATGCATGAAGAAGCGCGGAAGCGTATCGGCCACCTTTACCCTGAGGTTGAAATCACATCTGAGATGGCCACTAATCGACCTGACTTGATGCAGCATGTGGGCCGCAAGCTCACAGTAATCGTTTGGCTTTGGGCGCGCACGGTAAAGAGCCCGAATCCCGCCTTCGCTTCAGTTGATGTGCCGCTCACTCCAAGCTTCATGCTCTCCTCTAAGACGGGCAAGGAGGCTTATATAGAGCCGGTTATTGAGAATGGTGGTTACCGTTTCACTGTGAAGGTTGGAAGGCCACCGGATGAGGCGAAAAAAGGTACTAAGTTGTCAAGGGGAGCCAACTTTCGTTGTCTAATGTCGGGAACCCCTATTTCAAGTGAATACATTATGGCAGAAGGGAGATCCGGGCGAATACAATCCAAGCTGATGGGCATTGTGGCTGCCAGCAAAAGCGGGCGTGTATATTTGTCTCCAACACCTGAGATGGAAAAAGTAGCTTTTAGTGCGGAGCCATCCTGGAAGCCCGACTTGGAGTTCTTTAAAAAAGGTCTTGGATTCAGAATCGGTAATTATGGATATTCTAAGTGGTGTGACTTTTTCACCAACCGCCAATTGGTGGCGCTAACAACTTACTGCGATTTAATTCATGAGGTTCGCAAAAGGGTGAAAGACGACGCCCACATAGCCGGATTGTCAAATGACGACCAGGGAATTAATGTCGCCGGTTCTGGAGCAACCGCTTATGCTGAAGCTCTGACCGTCTATCTTGCATGCTGTGTCAGTCGGGCATCCGACTACTGGAGTTCAAGCACAATTTGGGAGTCATCCGGTGGGTTTGTGGCACATGTATTCACCCGGAATGCACTCCCAATGTCTTGGGACTATCCAGAATCTAATCCTTTCTCTGATGCAACTGGAAATTGGACTAAGACTTGTGTTGACTGGGTTGTACGTGTAGTTCAGCGAATGAATCAAAAGACCCCAGGCCTAAGCATACAGGCAGATGCACAAATGCAAGAGATCTCATCTGGTAAAATTGTTTCAACTGACCCTCCTTACTACGACAATATTGGCTATGCCGACCTTTCCGACTTCTTTTATGTCTGGCTTCGCAGATCCCTAAAGCCAGTTTTTCCGGAACTTTTCGCAACAGTAGCTGTTCCCAAAGCGGAAGAATTAGTTGCAACGCCAGCGCGTCATGGTGGACGACAACAGGCCGAATCATTTTTTATGAAAGGCATGACACGAGCTATGCACCTGCTTTCCGAAAAGGTACATCCGGTTTTTCCCGTCACCATTTACTATGCATTCAAACAATCAGAAACAAAAGAGAAGGGAACAGCTTCAACTGGGTGGGAGGCCTTTCTTGATGCTGCAATTAAAGCCGGATTTACAATTTGCGGTACGTGGCCAATAAGAACAGAACGGCCTGGACGAATGAGAGAATATGGCTCGAATGCTCTTGCCTCCAGCATCGTTCTCGTCTGCCGTCCACGATCTGCAGACGCACTCACAGTTACACGCAGAGATTTCGTCACAGCGCTAAAAGCTGAGCTACCCGTGGCTCTTTACCATCTGCAGCACGGCAACATTGCTCCAGTGGACTTAGCGCAGGCTGCTATCGGGCCGGGTATGGCGATGTACACCCGTTATGCCAGTGTTCTCGATGTCGAAGGTAAGCCACTTTCGGTTCGCGAGGCTCTTGCACTTATCAATCAGACTCTTGACGAGACACTGGCAGAGCAGGAAAGTGATTTCGACAGTGACAGCCGATGGGCGTTGGCTTGGATCGAGCAGTTCGGTTTTGCCGAGGGTGAATATGGAGTAGCCGAGACCCTATCCAAAGCCAAGAACACCAGTGTGGCAGGGATGGAGCAGGCCGGAATCCTTACTTCCAAGGGGGGTAAGGTACGTTTATTAAAGCCCGGTGAACTCTCTGCTGACTGGAACCCTAAAAAAGGCTCTCGGCTAACTGTGTGGGAAATGGTGCATCAATTCATCCGTGCACTTGAATCCGAAGGTGAACCGACGACAGCGAAACTGGTGGCAAGAATTGGTACAAAGGCCGATTCAGCTCGCGAGTTGGCCTATCGCCTCTATAACCTGTGCGAACGCAAAAAGAGAGCCCAGGAGGCGCTGTCCTATAACGGGCTGGTGCAAAGCTGGCCAGAAATATCCCGTCTTGCGAGTGCGGCTCGCAACCTGCAGGCACCAATACAATCTCAAATATTCGAGGAGGAGTAAACAATGGCCACCACAAACCATGAACGCGTCGGCAAGGCGCTGGAACTTCTCAAGGCTGGACTTGGTCCTTTTATAGAGCGTGAGATGAAAAATGCTTATCCGGAAAATGCCCAGGAACAAGCAATGATGTTCATGAGAGAGGACCGGCTGCTTGCCGATAAGTCCATTTCCGAGTGGGATGCGGCCGCACTGCTCAAGCTCATGTGGGATTCATGGAATAAAGTTTTCCGTAAGGCTCTTGGGCCAGCCGAACGTAGCCTTGTGAGCGAGTTACGCGACCATCGTAACCGTTGGGCGCATCAACAAGCATATTCAAGTGACGATGCTGATCGAGCGCTGGATTCCATGGCGAGACTTCTTTCAGCTGTTTCTGCGCCACAAACCGACGAGATCGGCAAAATGAAAATGGAATTACGGCGGCTGATATTCGATGAGCAAATGCGCCATGAAAAACGCAAAAGCATAGGCTCAGCCATCGAAAGCCAAGCTACAAGTAATTTGAAACCATGGCGGGAAGTAGTCAGTCCCCACAAAGACGTGGCCAGCGGTCGCTATCAACAGGCCGAGTTTGCAGCTGACCTTTGCCAGGTGCATATCGGTGAGGGTTCGGACGAATACAAAAAGCCTACCGAATTTTTCCGCCGCACGTTTCTCACCGAAAGCCTCAAGCAACTCCTAATTAGTGGGCTTAAACGGCTAACTGGAGAGGGTGGTGACCCTGTTGTGACGCTTCAGACTAACTTCGGCGGTGGCAAGACGCACTCGATGTTGGCATTGTATCACCTGTTTTCTGGTACTGCACCCAGCGAGTTAATGGGAACCGATGATGTGATGAAAGAAGCAGGTACGACGTCCGCCATGCCGGCTGTGAAACGTGTAGTGCTGGTGGGTAACCGAATCTCACCGGGAAATCCGGTTACCAAACCGGACGGCACTGTGGTGCGCACCCTATGGGGAGAGCTGGCTTGGCAGCTTGGCGGGAAAAAAGCCTTTGCCCGTGTCCAGGCTGACGACGAAAAGGCCACCAGCCCCGGGGACGTGATGCGAGAGCTTTTCAACGAATACGGGCCGACCCTGATTCTGATCGACGAATGGGTGGCTTATGCGCGCCAGTTACACGATGCGAGTGATTTGCCAGGCGGCAGCTTCGAAACACATTTTACATTTGCCCAGGCCCTCACCGAATCGGCCAAACTTGCCAAACAATGCCTTCTGGTGATCAGTTTGCCGGCTTCAGACACATCCGGTTCTCCTCATGCACAGGCCGATGATGTTGAAGTGGGAGGTGAGCGCGGACGTGCGGCCCTGGACCGGCTTCGAAACGTTGTCGGTCGTGTGGAGTCCTCATGGCGGCCAGCCAGCGCTGAAGAAGGATTCGAGATTGTACGCCGGAGGCTTTTTGAGCCGTTGGTGGAGAAAGAACAGTTTGTTGCTCGTGACATGGTTGCCCGGACGTTTTATGATCTGTATCGAACACAACACCAAGAATTTCCGCTCGAATGCCGCGAATCGGACTACGAAAAGAGGATCAAATCGGCATACCCGATCCATCCGGAGGTTTTCGACCGACTCTACACCGACTGGTCTACTTTGGTGAAATTCCAGCGCACCCGAGGTGTACTGCGCTTGATGGCGTCGGTAATCCACAGTCTCTGGGAAAAAGGGGACCGCAACCCGATGATCATGCCGGCCAACATCCCCATTGATGACACGCGCGTGCAGTTCGAGATGACCCGCTACCTTTCGGACAACTGGGTTCCGGTCATCGAAAAAGACGTGGACAGTCCCAATGCCTTGCCGCTCAGACTCGATGGCGAGGTGCCCAACCTTGGAAAGTTCGCGGCCTGTCGGCGAGTGGCGCGCACGATCTACCTGGGTTCAGCACCCACACCTACAGCTGCCAATAGGGGTGTCGAAGACCGTCGCGTCAAGCTCGGATGTGTGATGCCGGGTGAATCACCGGCCATTTTCGGAGATGCACTTCGACGATTGAGCGGGATTGCGACTTACTTATACCAGGATGGACCACGTTACTGGTACTCGACCCAGCCGACGGTGACTAAGCTTGCAGAAGATCGCGCAGAGCAGTTCAAACGAAATCCCGATGCGGTGGTTGCGGAGCTCGAAAAGCGGTTGCGTGCAGACCTGCGTCATACAGGAGATTTCAGCCGTATACATCCATTGCCGCAGTCTGGACAGGACGTGCCGGATGATTTGGATGCGCGGTTGGTTGTGTTGGGGGCCGATAGTCCCTACAGCAAAGAAAAGGATAGTCTTGCGGTCAAGACCGCCAAAGCTATTTTCGAATCTCGTGGCAACAGCCCACGCCTTTTCCGCAATACATTGGTGTTTTTAGCAGTGGACAAAATGCGACTTCAAGACCTGGATGAAGCTATACGCAAGTTCCTTGCGTGGGAATCCATCCTTGCCGAGAAGGAAACGCTTGATCTATCACCTTATCAGGTAAAGCAGGCCGAGACACAAAAGACATCGGCAGACGGCGCGGTGAAAGCCCGATTACCTGAAGCCTATCAGTGGCTGATCGTACCCGTCCAGAATACTCCCCAAGCAGAATTAGAATGGCAGGCTTTCCGGCTTTCAGGCTCTGATGCTCTTGCGGTGCATGTCAGCAAGAAGTTGCGCAACGACGAACTGTTGGTAACGGTTCTCGCTGGAACAGTTTTACGTAGCGAAATGGACAAAGTTCCGCTTTGGCGAGGAAATCATGTGGAAATCAAACAACTCGCTGAGGATTTCGCGCGCTATCCTTACCTTCCGAGACTCAAGGGACCGGAAGTTCTTGTGGGCGCTGTACGCGATGGACTTGGACTTCTGTTATGGAACCATGAATCATTCGCATACGCGGACAACTTCGACGAAGAGGCTGGACGTTATCGAGGATTGCGAACAGGTGAGATCGTCGCACTCTCAGCAGAAAGTTTGACCGGAATACTGGTACAACCTGATGTGGCCGTGAAACAACAAAAAGCTGAAACATCCCCTGCTCCTGGTACTCCAACCGGAGCTACGGCAGAAACCGGAGCGGCTGCGCCAACAGGTCAAACAGGCGAAGGGGCAGCTCCTGGTTCAGGTCCTCAGCCACCCCCTAAAGAAGAAACAGGTCCCAAGCGTTTCCACGGTAGCGTTGCTCTCGATTCTACTCGGGTAGGACGAGATGCTGGACGGATAGCCGACGAGGTTATTTCACACTTGGTTGGACTGGTGGGCGCCAACGTTACGGTGACGCTTGAAATCGGAGCTGAAATACCAACCGGATCACCGGAGAACGTTGTGCGGACTGTGACTGAAAATTGTCAAACTCTTAAGTTTTTCAATCATGGTTTTGAAAAGGAATAATATATATCGCTATTGTTAGGTTAAAGGACTGAGGCAATGCTTTATCCATTGCATATCTGCCAGTTTCCCATTTGAAATTAAAATTAAGAGATAATATATGTTGACAAGATTATATAAATTTATGTTTGTTGATGACCAAAGGAAATACATTCACGACAGTCTTAAACAAGTGCACCGGAGGGTTAAATGGCGAAAGAAACAGACGCTCAAATCGTAGAGTTTTTTGTGAAGAACCAAGGAGAGTTGAGCCAGGAACGCAGCGATTTTTTGCTCCCACAAATAGTCGACTTTGTTCGAAAGGAAAAATGGGTTAACATTAAACCTGAGTATCAGCGTCGGCAGGTATGGGACAAGAAGAAAAAATCGAGATTAATTGAGTCGTTGCTGATGAACATCCCAGTACCGCCAATCTACCTTTATGAAAGAGATTACAGTCGATATGAAGTTATGGATGGCCAGCAGCGATTGAATTCAATTATTGAATTCTATGAGAATCGGTTCAAGCTAAGTTCACTCGAGAGCTGGAAAATAATGAACGGAAAGACGTATGCGGATCTCCCACAGAAAGTCCAACGAGGTCTTGATCGTCGCAGGATCTCTGCAACTGTCATAATCTCTGATCTTACAGACAGGCCATACGGTCCTGAAGATGTGAGAAGGCAAGTATTCGATCGTCTTAATACCGGTGGAATGCAGCTAAATTCTCAAGAACTTCGGAATTGCCTATATCCTGGTCGCTTTAACGAATTATTAATAAAACTCTCTGGCCACAAAGTCTTTACAGACGTATTTGCAATCCCCCCTCATGAAAAGAACATTACCGAGGGCAATCGCGTTTCTGAACCACTCGCTAACGATACGTTATATAAGCGAATGATCGATTGTGAATTGGTTCTTCGGTTTTTTACCTTTAGGAGGTCTGAGGGCTTTCGAAGTTCAATACCAAAGGCGCTTGATAAATGCATGGTTGAATATCGACATATTTCATCAAGTGAAGCAGAGAGATTAGAGGAGATCTTTAGTACACGATTAGATGTGGCGGTGAGTATCTTTGGAAATGACGCCTTTTATTTACCAGGGAAAAAAAGAAGTAAGAGACCATCAGTTCCACTATATGATGCAACACTGATCGCCATTGATCGCTTGTACAATCACCGAGAGCTCTTGATTAACAATAATACCAAACTTAAGAAAGCTTTAGCGGAATTGCTGGAAGATAAAGATCAATTTGAAACAATAATTGGCAAACCCGGGACAGCCAAAGCTATTAGAGCAAGGATTAAATTAATTCAAGATGCGTTTGTCGCCGCTGCAGGGATATGATGCCACTCCAGAATACTTTATCTACCTTTCTGAACCGCATTCATGAGATAAAAGTGCATTCGTATTTCGTTAACACCTCAATTGAGCTTACACGTAGCATCGCGCCCTATATTGACAGAGGTAGTCTTGCCACTAACGTGCCGCTGATGAAAGATTATGAATTGTATCATAGATCTGTCGCCCAGATACGATCGGGAGATGTGCGGGCCGCCCTTATAGTACAGGCATTTTCCGCACTTGAATGGTTCGTGCGCGCTCTTTTGCTTGTGTCGATCGAATATATTGATTCTCATACCGAAAAATTTTGCGAGTTGCCATCTAATGTGGCGAGAATGAATATACATCTATCTGGACGCGCTCTCGCTATACAAGCAGAGGCAAAGCAGCACAATAGAGTAGATGTGGATCAGTACTGTAGAGGCTTGGGCGGATGTTATGCCGATAATGAATCGTTCAACCTCAATTCAAGCGCATTTGGAATGTTTATGAAAAACCTGAATAGCAAAGTTTTAGCCGAAGTGCTGAAGAGAGTTGGATATGATATAAACTGGGATAAAATAGGCGCAAACAAGAAGTTGCAGAAGATAGTAGGTGAAACCTCTGCACGAAAAGCCGGTAAAGCTGCAAAAGATTTGTTAAATCAGCTATCAAAAAGGAGAAACGAAATCGCTCATCAAGGCGACGGGTCTATCGACGTTAGTGAGCATGAGATAGACAAGTATCTTGCATTTTTGGTCGCGGTCTCTATTTCATTAACCAAGGGAATAGAAGAATGTATTAAAAAAAATCACTAAAAAGTAGGGAGTTGATGAGGGATAAGTTTTTTCACAACAGATTGCAGCCGACAAGAACTCTTGTCATGCTCCTGTCAACAATTATGGACACGTAACCATATATGAAACTGAATCAACGCGTAGTGTTTATCTGCTATGTGTCGTAACATTTTCATAATTTTAAAATGCCTTTTTCCGCTTAGGCTTCCTACCTGCCGTAGCAGGGCACGGTTTTGCATTCCCCACATTGCGGTTCATAGGTCTTCCGTGAATTACAACCTACTTCAGGCTGGTTGTTATCGCACAATTGATTTGGATACTAATGAGCAGTGGTGGATTTTGAAGTCTGGCCACGACAACTAATTGATAATTTTTAAAAAGAAGCAAAAATTGGGCGATTTTTAAGCTTAGCGCTCTCATTTTAGGGGTAAAATGGGCGTTTAAGGAATATGGTCAGCAGGACTGGTATTTAATTGGGGGGATAGTGGGGGGATAGGGACGGTCATGAAAATATGCATTTTTTTCTAATAAATGTGGGAAAGAAGGGCAACCAAAAAATTTTGATTTTATGAAGGGCTTTAATAGGAATAAGGAATCAAATCTTCATTAGCCATTATATTTTGGTATACATTTTTGGAGAATCGGCCATCATAACATGTCGCTAATATGCTGTATTTCCAATACTCCAGGTATCAATTGGTAAATTAAGGTGTTCAATGGTGGTGTTCAGTCGAATCCAGTATTTTCTGTCTTTCATCGTTTCCAATATAAGTACAATCCCCGCTTTCTTTTTTGTCCGAAGCGAATAATACGAGCTCTGTCCGATGGCCTCGGCCCAACCATTTCCAAAATCAAATTCAATCGCATGGGTATCCGTTACACAATCACAGCGGGTGCCGTCCGACAATACAACTTCAATCCGTCCCCCACGCGCTTCGCACCATTTCTGCTGATACCATTTTTCCGGATGCTCTCGTTTTGCCAAAAGAGGCGCCGGAAATGCGAAAATGATGATTAGCATCAAAGCAACTTTCTTCATTTGATTATTTTTTCAGCTGATTGATTACTGGCCGGCTGCTTCAATAAAAGCAACCTTTGAGGCCTATATTTGATAGCCTTTATTTATCTTTTCGGAGTGCAAAACAGGATATAGGATATATATCTTATATATCCCATTAAGGGAGGGGTCAATATATTTCTTGATTATTCCATTTTCATCAAATAAAAACCTGATATGCCAAGTAAAAAGCCAAAAATATTGCTTATTGTTGATGAAGATTTGTTAGAACGCATTGATGATTTTCGCTTTGAAAACCGTATAAACACTCGATCAGAGGCTATAAGACGGCTAATAAAAGAATCTCTAAATAAATACGAAAAAAAAAATCTAAATAAAAATCCGGACGGAATGTAAAACGTTTCGACTCACAAGACCCTATTTCTCTCAGAGAGGTGAGATTTTTTTCTGTTTCATCAATGATATTATAATTTTACGAGAAAAGAATGGAGTCGCGTCTACATTCTTGACAACTTAAGCCGGAAAACGACAAGTCAGCTTAGACCGGCAATTAGAGCAGGGGACATGGGGACGGGGTTGATTTATTGCGTTTTGTTCTGCCGATTTTAATGATTTCGAGCTGTTTATCCTAAATATCTAAATCCTTTTTGAGTAGCGGGTAGCGGATCCCCGTTTTTATAAATCACCCTATTGCGGTAAGCATTCCGTATCCTATCTTCTGCGAACGACCCTATAAATTCCCACCTTGTGCTGTTATCTTTAATAAACTTTCTGGTAGATATTGTTGTTCCGGCAGGATACCAATTCAGTATTTTAAATACATCAAGTATAAGGCTTCCTTTCATTGCAAATGCATACAGATATTTATACTTGCCATCAATTTTCTCCTGAACCCTTGTACCACTTACATCCCAAAACTGGCGTGTCGAATCGTAGAGATTGTATTTGGGGTAGGCCTTGTGACAGTAAAATAATATTGCTTTATAATTTATGCTTTCTTTTTTGATAGGCCTGCCACCAAGTTGCTGCTCTATTATTTTAGCCGTAGCCCGGCCCCTTTCTGAACGTTGACCGCGGATACAATTAGTGAGATTTCTAATCCCAATTGAATCAATCACGGCAGCTTCAACTTCGAGTGCTGTCTCACTGCTCAATCCGTGCCGAATTATCTCAATGATTGGCTCTTTACCCTGGGAGCGAATGCTTTTAATGCGACTTTCTTTATCTACTTCATTTTTCCTATTACATTTGTTTAAATGATCAAATGGCCGCTTCCTTGTCGATCCTTTTCCGACGTAAAATATTTCATCATTATGTGGATCGACTAAAACATACACATAATTTTTTAGCTTTTCTGTTGTTTTTCTCGAAAATCTATTCATAACATTATAGTACCTTTCCTTACCTGACAATTAACAAGCAATAGAACATTGGAAAATCAGCTAAAGGAAACAATGAAAGTTCTAAACCTTTGAATTTTTCCTACTGAAACCAATTAAATTAGCCAATGTGTTCTCCTAGTTTGCCGCTGCGGTGAGAATTATTACAACCCTCCAGATAATCCCTAAAAAGCCACATCTATGCAACATCGCCGCCATCGATCTTAAAACATAGTCTGTTTCTCTATTTATATCGGCTCACAGTGCCTGAAACTTAACCATAAGGCGAAGGGGACGTCCGGAGAAAGAGACATCCGTGACATATTACCATTTGAATAAAAGCATCCCTGCCATATTCTGTTAATGATCGCCAATATGGAGCCAAACGATGATCGCTTAATGGAGCCATCCTGGGATCGGCCTAATGGGGCCAGGTCATGATCGGTATAATGGAGCCAGTTGATGTTCACTTTAATGGAGCCACCCGGTAGGTAAAAGGGTCTCGGACTTTTCTGAAAAATGATGTAGTCTCCCGGAAAAATTCATTCAGGAGGCGACAATATGAGCAACAGGAGGTTCGAGATGTATGAATACCGTCAAGTGATTTACCGCATGCGGCTGGGCGAATCCGACCGCGCCATTGCCAAAGCCGGCCTGATGGGCCGACACAAG
>Ga0255055_10001446_pt1 | contig 17362 bp, 18 predicted proteins | sample JV7_2_27_MG_FD_188633 | JGI IMG/M metagenome (GOLD analysis project Ga0255055, IMG submission 188633) | Seawater microbial communities from Jervis Inlet, British Columbia, Canada - JV7_2_27 | ecosystem: Environmental > Aquatic > Marine > Inlet | place: Canada: British Columbia | collected... | reverse complement strand
AGATTTATTTTAACAGAGTACGAAGACGAGGTAAACGATCTAAAAGAATGCCTTGCCTGGCTATCAAACCCAACGAGGTAACTATACGACATCAATACGAGAAAATGAGGGGTAAGCGGGTTCTTTTCATGTTTTTTTCTGAAAAAAGGGGGGCGGCTGACCGGAGGGGAAAGCCGGCCTCCCCTTAAGATATCCTTAGTATATCTTTAAGGAAAAATTCCCCTTGATGCTGTAGGGCTCACAGCGAGTTTTTACCAAAGAAGGCACACATTTTGAGTATTTTTTACCAAAGAAGGCACACATTTTACCAAAGAAGGCACACAAAACTAAACGTGGTGAATTTTCAGTAATTCTCATAATTTACCTTTATTATTACCAAAGAAGGCACACATTTTTAGTAAAAAAGGTATTTTTAAGGACGCCCTAAGGGAAGGGCTGCACTTTAAAGCGGCATTACCAATGAGTGTATATCGGCAAATGTTTAAAGAATTATGGGACTCCATCAACAGCAAAAAGCATCCGTGGGAGTCTAATCCCTGGGTTTGGGTGGTAGAATTTGAAAAAATAAGCACATCCATCCCAACTTGAAGGATTGCAGCAATAAAACAATATACGTTATAAAACTGCATTAAATCAATCAGGGAGGCTTACTTGATAGAATTCACAGACAGAGAATCAATTATGAGAGAGTGGGATAAGTGGCGAAGCTATATAGCCAGAGGCGGTAGAGGTTCATGGCCCCGTGATGCTTTTGAAAGTCTCTTAGACCATTTTGATGAACAGTTACACACCTCCCCAAAAGATAACCAGGCATCGTCACCCCATGTAGATTGTTTCTATTCGGGTGGTTGTGGTTGCAACAATATTAGACTCGGCGTAAAACTGCATTAAATCAGTATATCACTTGTTATTTCATTTCCTTTTTCCCCAGCATGAAACGGGCGGTGTTAATCATTTGATTTTCTTATAGGCTTCCGCTTCTTTTTCCAATTCTTTGCCTATGCCCTCAATCTGCCTTTTAATTTTATCCATTTGCTTATCATAAACGCCGGTATCTTTTCCCTTCTCTGACATGGCTTTCTTTTTTATGGCCAGCGTCCTCATACGCGACATCAGTTTCCTGACAAGATACCCCTGTTTGGAATCGTTCGGATTTTTCTTGCCAACCCTCTTTGCCATCTGCTCTTTAAAGTCTACCGGGTATAGCTTGATACCGGCAAAAGCATCTAGCAGCGCAGCGGTTCTATCCCTGAATCTACCCCTATAGTCCGGCCTATCCCTGAAAGCCGACCAAATCTTTTCGATATCAATAGCAGGGGTAGGCACAAAGGTTTTCCAGGCGTGTTTGCCCCTGATTTTAAGCGCTGTTCTGCCAGCTTCGGTAGTGGGCTTCCATAGCTCGGAAGGTTTTTTACCTGTAGCTCCCGGCAACCCCGCTACATCGGTTTCTTTTACAATCGGCTCTTTAAAGAAGCTGTTGTAGTTCATTATCTGTGATAGCGGCTCTTTTACAAACGGCTGGCTAAACGGCACAATGCCGCCCGGTACAGGCCCGAACTCGCCGGCCTCGCCCAAGTCACCCCAAGGCAGGATATAAGTAAGGTTTAGATTGTATTCCCTGCCCAGCTCGTCTTTTTTGGGTGTAGACACAAAATTGGGCATCCAGAAAACCCGCCCTTGTTGCCATTCAGGCCGTAACTGTTCTTTAGCTTTTCTCTGCTCCCAGGTATCACCGAATTTTCTGCGAGCCGCTTCCTCCATACCGTATATCATCGCCGCAGGTAGGGCAAAGCGCCACGGTGTTTTTATCCAGGCCTCGGCTATCCTCGGCATAGCTTTTAAAGTAAAGGTGGCAAACGGCGCACCGTACCATTTCGACCTGTACGCTTGTTTTGCCGGTGTCAGTTTGGAATAATTGAAAAGCCATTTCTCTGCGTCTTTCCAGGCAGCTTGTTTCGTCATGCCTTTGCGCTCGATATTGTGCATATACTTGGCTACTTTAAACCATTGTTCCTCGAACTCGTAGACATTAGCCGCTTTCTTCATGGTTTTTTTCATAAACGCTAAAGCATCCCCGGCCTTGCCCATTTTTTCAACCATAGAGCCGGCTCTAACATCACCCAAGTCAACAGCATCAAATAGCTGCTTTAGCTCACCTGAAACCCAAGTGTGTTCTAACCCGCCCATTTCCCTGATAGCTTTCCAGTGAGGGCCTTTTTTCTTCATGTCAAACGCTGCTTTAGCAAGATAATATGGCTGCATCGGCATGGGCATACCGCCAAGGTGGGCCAATACGCTGTTTGACATAAGGTTTCTGGAATGGGTTTTAGGTGACATGATAACCTTGCCGAATTTCCAGGCCCCCAGCGCTTTGTTCCAGTACCGGGCTGATTTGGTCATAACCTCGACTGCGGTTTCAAGTTCTTTGTGGATTTCGGGATGCACATAAGCGCCCGACAACTTGCCCAGGCGCTTGTTGACCGGAAGCTGTTTCCAGTCGCCGGGTATCGGGTTGTTTTTGGACCATGCGGTTTTAGCTTCCTTTAAGGCAATACCGGCGGCCTTTCTATCGCCGTAAACACCCAGTACTTTCTTTCCGTCCCATAGGCCCCAGGTTTTGCCCTCTAAATCTGCCGCCAATACCTGAAATTTTGTAGCCGGAACGGCCCATTCTGGATTAGCAGCTATGCCGCTAAAGTGCCTCGACATGCTGATGTCATGCGATAGCTGCACAATGCCTTTAGCTATCGGATAACCGGGCGTTAGGATTTCACCCATTGCCTGCCTGATTTCTTTTGGTATGTCCTTTCGCCTCTTAAAGCGTGACAGGTCAAGGCGGGTAGGCTTTTTCATTTTGAACTGAGTTAACAACCCGGCGTACTCTTTTGATGTGTAGAGCCTCGGCATGTAGCGCCCAGCGTGTCGAAAGAATGTTTCTTCGGCTAGCAACCCGGCATCAACCGCCTGCTTGCCCAAATCGTACATAGCTCTACGGGCCTCGTCAGCTACCGCCCTGGCTTCCTTGTTAGCTAATCCCATGCGCTCGGAGGTAATGTATTGACCCATTTTAATTTGGGTAGCTTCGTCAAATTTTTGCAGACGCTTTCCCAGGTCAATAGCGTATTCCCTGCCAACCCCCTGTGCTAATCTCATATCTTCAACTGATGATAGAAACTTAGCGGTGTCGGGCAGGTTGCCCCGGTAGTCCTCAAGCAATGCCCGGTTTATGGATTTGCCGCCTGGTATTTTCTCTAAAACCTTGGGAACTTTCTGCATAATCCAGTCGTCAAAGACTTTCTCGCCAAGTTTTGTCCAGGCTTTAGCCATAGGCTTTATAGGCAAGCCGCTATACAGAGTTGTTGTACTGTCTATTTCACTGGCTTTAAGCTTTCGCGGCTTAACCGCGGGAAACATCTTTTCGCCAGCCTCCTCTTTTATACCAAAGAATTCTTTAAATCCTTTCCCTGTACCCTCCGCAGTCATGCAGCCATCGCAGGTAAACACATTTTTCTTTGCTTGACAGCAGGCAGGTAGACCAAACGCTGGCTCTCCATGGGCAGCGCCGCGGTGCAGTGGCTGTTCCATTACAGCAAAATCGGTTTTCATCAGGGCCTTGTGCAGACGGTTATAGTGTGCGGCTTCTGCCTTTGTAAATACACTGGCATCCGCGGTGACCTCCCGCAGTATGACATTCCATCCATTGTCTTTCGCCTGCTTGGCCCATTCCAGCCGGCGCAAAGTTTCCGGTATTGGGTGCCATCCTGATACCGTGACGTTAATCATTGTGCGTTCTGAGAGTGGGTGTGGAGGCGGCGGGGTGTGGTATCCAGATGAATAAACGGTGACGGTTTTCGGATTGGTCTTTTCTATAGCATCCAGTACGCTTTTTTCTGCCAGCCAGGCACTACCATCAGTGTCAACCCCAAGACGGATATCCTGCGATACAGCAGACTGGGTTTTGCCTTTGCCGATTGTTGGTTGTAGATTAGTAGAGACTCTCGCTGAACTATCAGATATTTTACGCCCATAAATCTTGCCTAAATCTTCGGCATAGCACTTGCCGTTATAGCAAGCTTGGGCGGCATCGCCGAACGGGCCGCGCCTCGTCAAGCCATTCCTGACAGCGAATTCGTTCCGACCACAGCCGGCCTTTTCCCATGTATTTCTGCCCATAGGAAATGAGTCATTCGGATATGCCATTTTCTGATTGCCGAACTTTCCGGTTTTCGGGTCAGGCTTATACCTTAGTGCGAACCTATCGGCTGATACGGTAGGTTTTAGCCACTTGATACTCTTGGCGTGTTGGAAGGCTTCCCTAAAATTTTTAACCCCATCCCATTCAACATTAAATGCGGATTTGTCCAGATGCTTGGACATGATTTTGTATGGGTCTTTAGTTTTTATCCTTTTGCCCCCGCGGATAAAACGCCCCCCTCTGCCTCGCTTTGTAATACCGATTCTTGCGGCCTGTGTAATAAGCACACCCGCGGCTAAACCGATAATAGCTTTTTCAGGGTCAAAAGTCGGATTGCCTTTTTCATCAACATCAATACCATATGCACCACCAACCGCAACGTGCATTTTGTTGACTTGATCCCTTGCGATATCTCCTATCAAAGGCTTCTTTTTCGCTTTGCGTATCGTATCGGCATTCTTTAGAGTTTGTTCCGCTAAAATTTTAGGCTTTGCCGGAAATAGCCGCCCCTCAGAAGCTTCGATAGCTTCTCTTAGATATTGGCTCTTGGTAGCTTCGTTCATTTTTAGCTGCAAGTCTTTCATGCCCTGCTGCTTTTTGATGGAAGCATCATAAGCCTTTTTAACCTGCGCTATCTGTTCTTTGCTTGCGCTTTGCCCAAATTTAATAGCTGCTCCGGTTTCGGTAAATTCCGGTATTTTGGGGGTAGGTTTGCGTTTTGGCGGTTTTTTAATAGGCTCCGCTAAAAACTTCTCCTCGAACTGTTTGCGGGCCAGCTCAGAAACCCTCTCAGCGGCCCCCACAGGCCCCCCAAGGGGCGTTTTTTGCGTGGTCATAGTAGGCTTAACCCCTAACCCTCTCTCGGCTGTTTTAGCTGCTGGGGCCATAGTTTTTTCAACTTCTTTAGCAGCTACCCCGCGGGCTACTTTAGGTATCTGCTTTACACCCCCGACAGCTATTCGCGGTATATCGGTAATGCCCCCGGTAGCAAAGCCCAAAGATTCGGTAACAGCGCTCATAAGCCTACTGACAAATGGCGCCGTTTTAACCGCCCCGGCAATACCCGCACCCACCATTACCATAGGGTCTTCCTCTATGCCCAAAGCTGCTGTCCTGGGCGCTCTTGTTTTCAGTTCCCCGGTGTCGACATGCTCAACCTCACCTCTTGGGGGAGGGGTCACCTTCTCATATTCCCTGCCAACATCAATCGGGTCAAGCGCTGTGAAAGGCTTGAACTCGCTTATATGCTGCTTGCGCTCTCCAACACTTAAATCCTGGCTTGTGCGGGGAAACCCGACATGGTGCATCGTGCCGAATTCAATTAGCTTTTGCCACCAGGGAACATGACGCTCCTCCCAAAGCTTTGTATGGTGGGGGTCTACGTTTGGAGTGCCTTCAACGATTTGGGGGGTCGGTTGCTCTACAGGTTTAGCTTCGGCAGGTTTGCCCAATAAGAAATCTTTAGCTGACATAGCTGTAGCGTCATTAACTAAAAATTCCTTTGCAGGCTGTTTGCTATCGGTTTGTAAGAAGTCTTTTGCACTTTGCATCTTATCTGAATTTGTCCGGCCATAATTTAGTTAGTATCTGTTCGCCTTCCTGCTGGCTTATGTCACCGGCTTTAACATCAGCCTGTACTTCACTTGGGTTTTTATATATGAATTTTGCATATTCAACCGGGCTAATGTTCAAATCCCTGATATCACCCCCGGCTTCAGCATAGCGCTTTAGGGCAGTCATAGCCTCTTTCATGTATGCCTTTGCCACCGCTGATTTATTTTCGTCCTCTATAAACTGCCCCACGCTGCGTTGTGCCGATCTGGCTTTGTCGATTTTGTCCTTGAAGTCTTTTTTGATTTTTTCGCGTTTGGCTTCAGGCGTGTCTTTTACGGCCAGCTTGGCTTTTTCGCGTGCCGTGGTTTCGGCTGTAATATCTTTGATGGTTTTACCCTCGGCTTTTTTAACATATTTTTTGCCACCGACATTTTTCCAAGTTTCGTCTTTCTGTTTGCGTTGCTTCTGCTCATAAGACCCTTTTTCATCTGTGCCGAATATCGTTTGTGAAGTACCGACCTTTACGGATTCCGGGCCTTTGCCGGTTGCTTGGGCCTTCAGCAGGCGTATTTGCTCCATACTCCACAGCTTCCATTCCTCAAGGGCAGTTTCGGGCGTTGTACTCGGGTCGTTGTCCTGCTCGGCCCATCGGGTAAGATCTTCTAATTTGCCTAACAGCTTTGGGTTAATGCCCCATTGAATAGCTCTATCTCTAAATTCGTTAAAGTTACCCAATGTCAGCAACGGTGTTATCTTTGACATCCATTCCCAAGCCTCTGCTTCCTCTTTAAACGGCCTGCGCTCTTTAAGGTATTCGGTTTCTTCAATAGCATTTGCCCGCAGTTGGTTGCCTTGTGCCAGGGCTTCATTGCGTAAAGCATTAAACTCCTCTGTGGTTCCTCTCTGCGTCTTTTGATATTCGGTTTCTTCAATACCCTGCGCCATGCCTTTTACTTGTAATACGTTCCGCGCCTGTACGCCCGGCGCTCGCCCGGCCTGTACTAAGTGCTGTGTGTTGAGTGCGTTTGCCATTAATATCTACCTCCTATTAGCTCCATGGCCCCTGTGTATTCCTGCGCCAATCCTGACCGTATAGCTGGTTTACATTTTGCTGACCGCCACCAGCGCCCACCATACCCATAGCGCCGAATGACAAAGCATTGCTCAAACCGGCTGCCGTACCCATGCCTATGTTAGCCATATTAGCCCCAGTATTGAGATAATTAGACGACAGGTTTTGCCCGGTCTGCATTGCGGCCCCGGCCTGCCCCTGTGCTGCCGACAGGCCCATGCGGGCTACACCGCCGTATTTATCCAGCTTTTTGTAATAGCGGTTCATAAAATTGCCGTATTCAGCGCTTGCGGATTGCTGCCCGAACTCCTGAAGCCCTTTAGCGGTTCTGCCCGACAAAAAATTGCCCTTTGCAAGGGCTGATCGCTCAATAGCTTTTTGGCCTTGTTCCAAACGAAACTGATAGCCGGGGTCTGCCTCAAACTCACCCGGCCCAGCTTCGGCAAGCGCCATATATTCGTTAAGTGCTTCCTCGCCTGATTGCCGCCAGGGGGCTAAATCAGCCCTGCTTTGCTGAAACATTGCCCATTGAATCTCTGCGGCCTTTTTAGATGCTTTTCTGGCCTTGCTTGAGCCGTATATGCCGCCGCCAAGGCTACCAAGTGCGCCAATGCCTCCTGCTATTGCTATGCCTGCGCCTGTGCCTATCATAGTTTAACTCCTTACATTTGCTGTACTAAAAATCCACTGAACCAAGATTCGGTTCTTATATCCGATTGCTGCGCTCCGCCTTCCTGCCGGACCTGTATTAAAGCCGTGTCGTCTTTGTCCATATCGGCTAGTACCGGTAGAGAAAACGACCAGTGGCTAATATCTGCTGCAAACACTTCCGAATCTATTACTACGCTGTACGTCCTGTTTGATGTTACTAGGTAAACAGTATACCAGTAAGCTATTGAATCTGTATCGAGGTTGTCTATGCGAACAACTACGTTGAACTGATAATACCCGGCAACCGGAGCCGTAAACGTATAATTGGAAGTGTCAAAATCATTGTTTAAATCAAATATTTCCGTGTCAAATTCAACCGTAACTTCAGTACTAACAGAAAAATCTGCCTGGATTCCTGACAGCGTTACACAAAAAGCCGGTTGAGCCGTTCTCTGATCCTTCAGATATTTTAGCAGTCCGTCAAAAAACGTCACCCATTCGGGCGTTCTTGCCGGTGCCGTATCCGGTACGACTGCGGGTAGCTTGACACCTGCCATTACGGTAGCTTGTTCAGTTCTTTTTGAACGTCAATTATCATTTCGTTGATGTCGTCAAGCAAAGCCTCGATTTCAGCTTTTTCGGCGTCCAACCCAGCCGTATCTGTAAATACATCCGTTTGTATATAATCCGTGTCGCCGGTTTCGCGCTCGAAAACATCACGCTGCACCACAACGGTGCTGCCTTTAATCGACAATGTAATTTTGCCCTTTGCTTTTAACTTTTTGTAACCCTTAGATTTCATTGCGGTCCTTTCAATCTTTTACTCGGTTCGTTTCCTATAAGTTGTGACAATCCCTTAGTGAAGCTAATCACGGTATTTTCAGACCTATTGGCGGCTTGCTGTACGCCGTCTATACTTCCGGCCAATGTGTGCAAATAATCAAATAAGACTCTAAACTCACAAACTTTTTTGATATAATTTAGCCCTGTGGGGCGTCCGTTTTTTATTTTTTCCATCGGCTTATCGACCCACCAGTTACAATCTTCGCAATTTTTTGAAAAACATTTCCCGTTAGGCTTTGGCATATTACGCAGTATCCAGTTGATAGAGTTTTCCAATAGACGCAGCCGGACGAAAAGTGGTGCCGCCGTGGCTATGTGCGCCGTCGCTACCAACAGAGGTGTGTGTATGCGCACCGTCGGATGTCGTTGTCATGGTGCCGCCCGCAGCCCCATTACCGGATACGGGGTTTGATGTAGACCCACCCGCCGTTGACTGAAACAGGCTTTCGTCGTGCGTATGATCTCCGGTTTCTCCATGTGTATGTGCTGGGATATCAGCTTCTAGCAATGTATAGTCCGGCCATGTCCAAGTGCCGCCCTGGGTTCCACCGTTTGCGTTATATGCATCTGAGCCACCAGATACAGCTAAAACTGAATCTGCTCCTGTTGCTAATACCTTCCAGCCAGGAGGTGCCGCATTGAGATAAAACCACGCGATTGTGCTGGCGTTTCCCAGCATGAACACGGCGTTTGCAGCCACTCCGTTTGTCGGCATAAGAGCAAAATAGGTGCCTTCGATGTCTACGCGGGTAATGAATAAGTCCTTGAATTTTTTGGTAGCTGATCCCAGGTTAACATCGTTATCTGTGGTCGGCAGCCATGCACCATCTTGCAATAGGCATTGCTCGGTTCCGGCGATATCAAACCTTATTTTATCTTCGTCAACGGTTTCCTCCACCTGCAATTTTGTGTCTTCGTCGGCATCCTGAAGATAGGCAACGCCCACAACCTCGACATCATCAACCGTCCAAAGCGTAACATCAGCACTGGTTTTAAGCACAAATTTATAAGAGCCGGTGCCGAATATTGTTGCTTCACCCCTTGAATCCAGTACGACCGGATTGGCATTTTGGGTGGTCAACGCGGAATCGCTGTAAGTTGTTTTATTGGTGGTTGTGCCGGTTTCATATGTATGCAGCTTGCCGCCGGATAGCGGCGCACCGGTCGAATCAACCGCTTGAAATTTTGCCGGTACAATTTGGCCCATTACATTACTCCTTGTATTATTTCAGTGTGTGCGTCTATCATCACGACTTTAACCGGGTCTGAAATATGCGCCCGAAACACACGGTTTCTGCTTCTGCCCAGCCGGTTCCACTTGGCCCTTGCGCCGTATTTGCCGATAGCGCCGATGTCGGCCCAGTGTTCATGTCCCCAGGTGTGGCCGCCGTCGTCTGACCAGTCAAGAGCTACCTGCGGGTTAGGACCCGGACGATCCTGCTGGATGTCATAACTATTAGTTACTGCACTATTTTGAGTATAACTTGCTTGCCATAAATACACACCAGAACTACTATCGCCGTCTATTGTAACATCACCTTGTGCTTCTGCTATATACACTCTTACTAAAGCTTCATTTGCAGCATTGCCTGTCATGCCAATTATTGTACAACGATACCAACCATTACCAACATTTTCAATAGTTCCAGATGTATAAGTACCCGCACCGTTAGCCCCTGAACTTGCTATTGTACCATCAGTAAGATCAAAAAATGCATAAAAACCATTATCTGCCGCATCCTCCAAAACAGACACATAAATAAAATCCAATTCTGCTGCTTTGGCATAGAGAGAAAATGTCTGATTTTCAGTATCTACCATATCAACATCATTATATTGTAAATAATGTGTAGTAGCTGGTGTACCATCTAAAATAAGTTTTGATGCGTCTTGCTTTCCTTCAGGATCAAGTGTCCCAGTTGATACGGCTATTGAACATCGTACTGCACCCCAATCTCCACCAGTCATTAACTCAGAATCAGCTGCACCAGCATCAACTTCATTCGTGTAATCTGTTCCATCGTATGTAATTAATAATTCATCACCGGTGGCAAGGCCCACACCGGATTCAAAATCCACTTCAAAGAAAGAAAAAAACATCCATTTCCTGTCATTATGAATTGCTGGTCCTGCCCGTTCACGGCGTATCGTGATGGAATTATCAAGATAGGTGTCAAGATCGTATTCATAGATATTGCCGTCTTCAAAGTCGCCTATATAATGCTTGTTATTGAAAAACGCATAGCAGTTGCCCCGATGTCTGCCTTGATAGGTTTGCACTTCGGACCCGCCGGGCACACTTACCTTATAGCTTTGGCGCTCATGCCAGAAGCCGGTAGCAACGTCATAACACCATGTTTTTTGCTCGGTCGGAAACGTCAGCACATAAAAGCTATGGCCTTCCTGGGTGTAGCTGTAGCCGATAGCGTCCGAAATCGTGGTGTAGCTATCTATAATGTAATCAATGGCCGGGGTTGATATGGTTTGGCTCTGGTAGCCGGTAAGCATACGCACCTGATTGAAGTTGTTAAGCCAATACAGGCTTTGACCATCGGATGCAAGAGAGGCTGGTGAGTTTGTGCCTTCTCTAATTGTCGTGCCGCCTATCAGCTCAAACGGAAATGCGGCTGCCCCGGTGTTAAACCAGAACTCAGTTGACAGATTACCCATAAGCACAAGCTGGCCCCTGTTCGGCATACAGGCTACAAGGTTGTCGGTGTACTGCTCTGCGGTGGCAAGGTCGGTTGCGTCCCAGGCCGTGCCGTCATAAATCCCTGAAATGTAGAATTTGCCTTCCCCGGTTTCGGTTACGATAAAGTAACCGTCCATGAAACACAGGCTGTCCGGGGTCGGAAAATCGGCATCCACGATAGCCGCAAATGTGCCGCCGCCGATAGTGTGCAGATATCCGTCGTCGCCGGGGTCTACTATTACAAGCTCGGTGCCGTTGTCGGCCATCCAGACCTTGCCGGTGGAAACGGCAAATGTGCCGGTTATCTGCGTTGCTGCGCCTGCGGTAGTGATGCTGTAAAGACGGTTGCCGATAACTGCATAAAGCGTTGTGCCGACGACATGAAGGCCCCGCACCATCGCGGTATAACCGGATGTGCAAAACGACTTGTGACCCGGCGTACCGGTCAGGGAGAATACGGACTTGCCGCCTTCCCGGTCAATTATCGGGTAGAGGTTTATACAGGTCTGGCTGTTTATGTCCCGGCTGCGGCCCCGGTAGGCCCCGCCGATGAATGGCAATTGCATTTACGCTCCGTCTGAATCAATGTTGTAGCGCCGTGTCAGTTTCAGTATTTCGGGTGATATCGACTCGACACTTAGCGCTGCGTTTCGCGCTATGATATCGTTTTCAGTTTCTTCTTTCCTGTCATACATAAATGGTGTTGGCTCCCTGCCGTATGAAGGACACAGCCTAACGGTCAGTCCCCACTCTATCGCTTCGTCATACGGCCCCGGAAACTCCACATCGCCCGTTAGCGTTGTCGGGTCTGTTAACGGCTTTTCGCTATTAAGGTAAAGCGTGCCGCCGCCGGGCGGGTAAAGATAGATCGTGCCGGTCGGATACGTCGGGTTATACCAAAGCCATGCCGGGCGGGTGAAGCCCTGGTCTTTGTTGGCTAACCCTTGATACTTGGCTTCATCAATTATCTTTAACGGATAAGTGTTATCAATGGAAGCGTTTCTAATCATCTCCGGCCTGGCGGTATCGATGGTAGCCCCGCTGCCGATAGTGTAGCTTGCAGTGCCGCTTGTAAGGGCGTGCGTGTCCTGTGACGAGAAATACACCATTTGGCCCTTGCCACTCCATGCCCGCAGCATGGAACGCAGCCGTAACAGGCCGTCCTGGGCCTCAGAATCGCCTAATGTCTCTCCGGGTGCATAAGCCCCTATGTTTAATAACGCCTGCTTGATAAGCTGCTGGGCGGTCATGTCGGCCATATTAGTTACCTCCCGGCACCACGATAAGCGGCCTGACTTTTTCGTGCGCTTTTCCGGCGGCCTCGATTATGTTCTTGGCCAATTCCATAGCTTGTTTTGGCGTCATAACTTCGCGCATCTGCATGGGCTGGCCGTCGGGTGATCTGCAATCATATACCAGCCAAACATTGCCGTCGTCGGTGAAGCCTACCACTCGGTTTTCTCCATACTTGTCTTCAGGAATTTGCGCTATCTGTGCCATTTAAAGCCAAACCTCCTTGGTTTCGGTGTAGTCTAAATCAGCCTCGTCTCCGGCCATACGCTCGATTTCCTTTAGGGTTTCGTCGTAGTTCATTTCAACGCTTTGGGCTAAAAGTATCATGCGGCCCTCGTTTTGCGGCGCAATTTGGGCTAGTCGCCACATCGCTTTTAATAGCTTTTCGACCCCTGCGCCTTCCGGCAATTCAACGCCGTACTCCTCTTTTGCAAAAAGGCATAGCTGCTTTGCGTCCATGTCCTCAAGGTCGTAGTTCCAGTTTGCCATGTTAGGCACCGCCGTTTTTAGCATACCGGCGTCTTTCCAGCCCGCGCATGACGCCTCGAAATCCTCTTTGGTATTATTAACTATCTTCGGCTCGAAAAGCTGATGATAGCGCCAGACCGGGTAAGGCTTTGCGTGCTTGCCGTAAAAGCCCTCGAAATATAGGCCAGCGCCTTTTTGAGGTTCAGTCATAGTTTTAGTTCAAGGGCCGGTTGCCCGGCCCTGGGTTAAGGGTTATTGTTATCCTTCCGCGCCGATTAACCGCACTGCAAGCTCGGGGTACAGTGTTTTGACGCCGTAGAGAACATCCATTCTACAGACTTCATCATCGGTATTGACGTCATAGTCCTTTAGTACCCGAATAGCGTAGCCGTCGGCCCTTGCTGACGATCCCCAAACGTTGTGAGGCGTAATCAAAGGCACCATGACCAGAGCAAACGCATTTTTATGAAAGCCCAGGTTTTGCGGATAAGGCTCGCTTTGCGTTCCGACTACGGTAACGGCTGCCCCGGCTGCCGGAAAGGTTGTGATTGTTTTGTACGGCCCGGTGTCGATCATTTCCGGCTTGATATAAACCGTATCGATTTGGGTCGTACTGGTGGTTGCAACGCTCATAGCTGCCGTAACGACGAACTGGCGCAATGTGCCGGTGTCTTCGCCCGACATCGGGTTGACCGCGTTAACATCGGCAACGGTAAACACGTCACCGACTTTAAGGGCATCTGTTGAAACTATCCTGAGATGAATAATCTCAAGAGCGCTGCCCTCGGTTGCGGCCCCTCCGAAAGAGGTTGTTGCCATTAATAATTCTGCGGTTGATCCGGTGTCATGGAATGCCCCGGTAGTATGGACCCTAACATTCTGGTCCATGTAAATTTCCATGTTTGCGATAGTGGCCATATAGCCCTTTTTAACGGCTGGTGCCGCCACGTCCTGCACATACAGGGTTCTGAGGGCGTTTGCCATCGACCAGTGAGCCGCCGGGTTTAAAACAAGGCATCTTTCGCCCTGCGGCACGGCTTCCTCGTCTAAGCGCTGTCCCACTTTGCCCAGTACCATGAAACTTTCCGGGGTAACAAATCCGGTGGATTCGTAAACCGCGTTGTGTACGTCGCTGTATAGCCCCAGCAAGTCGCTGTCGATCTCATTGGCTAGCCTTGCGGCTGCCGGTTCAATGTAACGCTTGCTGTACTGCTGAATCGTCAGCGTCAAATCCTTGGTGTTAAACGCCCAGGAAATGTGCTTCTGATAAGCCACTTGCAACGTAATGGATTTTTCAGTAATGGTTGAGGTAGAACGAGTCCTACCAGTTGTGACCGTGAACTTAACAGGCTTTCTGATGGTTACGGTGTCACCGATCCCGGTATCACCGAACTCCTGCTCATAATCCCTGTGGACCTTTGCGCCCATTACCAGGTTATTTCTGAGCAGCATCAAAGCCTCTTTTGCAATCACGGTCGGCTCAAGTAATGTATGTGTGCTGCCCATAGGTTAAGTTCCTTTCGAGTCGTTATTTACCGCCGCCTTTTGAGCGCCATTCCTCGTATTCCGACTGGGTCATTTTGCTTGGGTCTTTAGTTATTGGTGCGCCCCCTGATCCAGACGGCTTAATAGGAGCTGGCGCTGTAGTGACGGTTTTGGCTGGTTTATTTTCGGGCGGGTTTTTTTCAAGCTCCGCCGCTACGATTGTCTCAATTTGTGCAAGTTTTCTCGCAGCCGCCGTGGGATTCATGCGGGAAACAGCAACGCTTTCCTGAAGATTTTTCCCCAGGTAATAAACGATGTCAGCCGGATGCTCAAAATCCTGTAGGATTTTAAGTGTCTGCGCCGTGATAGGGTTAGCCATGCCCTGTCCTACATCGTTGAAGTCGCTGTATCTATCCCGTCCGTCAAATATGAGGCTGTCCACGAACTCGCCAAACTTCTCAGCGTCTTGGCTGGCTTGTGTCTTGACCGCTTTTCGTTCTACGGCCTGGTCAATATCGTAATCGTGTTTGGCGGCCTCGTATTCCTCATAGGTGTCGAAGTCTTCCTCTTTTGGTGCTGCTGCGGTTGTTTCCTCGGCCTCTGTCCGGTCGGTTTTTTTCTTCTCAGCGAAAAAAGCGTTTCGCTGGGTTCTTTTTTCTTTGGCCCATTTTTCAGCATCGGCCTTTGCTTTTTCTTTTTTGGCTTGTAGGTCTTCAATGTCTTTTTCAAGTGCTTCCGCTGTAACTTCCGGCTCCTCGTCAACCGAAGCTGCTTCCTCCTCGGCTGGTATTTCTTCAGCCGGTGCTGTTGTCTCAGGCAGTATGGGCGGTTGCTCGCCTATTACTTCCTGGCTTAGTTCGTTTTCCATTTTTAAAATCCTTGTCTCAGCTTATAGCTGGCAGTTTGCAGGCAACAAAAAAGGGGCAATATGTGAATGGTGTGGCATCCACACATGCCCCTTAGTTGTTCCGAATTTTATCGGTCGCTCTACCCGCCGGTAGAACTTAGCCTAAATTTATTTTGGTGTTTTATAGCCTACCCTGCTCAAAAGCGTGCGAGCTGTGGCCGCTACCTGCATTTCACTGGCATCATCTTTGCGCTCTACATACATGCAAAGAGCATCCAGTATTCTCAGTGTTTCCTGGTAGTCGGCTTCATTGGCCTTAAAGCTTTTGATAGTGGCCTCAAGACCCTTTACCTTTTTCGCCCGCTTGGTGAGATGTTTGTTATCGGCCTGTAATTTGTCAATGATAACCTGTAAATCGTTTAATTCCTTTGCTACGTCTGTCATCATGCCCTCCTTATCCTTTGCCCTTGATTAATTGATAAGATACGTTGCCGCCGCCCAGTATAAGCGCTATCGTTGGCGTGATTTCTATATCAAATAGCAGTAGTGTTACCACTGCCCCAATCGTTACGACATTGAGTATCTGGCGGCCCATCTTGTGTAAACCGTCTACCCACGGTATTGTTTTTGTGCCAAGCTCGGCCAGATACACTTCCTGACGTAGCTGTTCAAGGTTTCCGAATATCTCATTGCGCTTGTCCTTATCTACTACTACCTGGCTAACAATATCGCGGGTGCCGTCTATCAGCTTGCCGACGATAGGTATCGAGCTAAGTATCCCCATTTAATGCCTCCTTATTTAAGCAGATACGCGATAGCTGCCAGCGCTGCAATGCCGATAATCGTAAGAACGACGATAAGTCCGTATTTTCTTTGCTGCTTTACCGTTCATTTAGCCATTCCTTCGTAGGTTTTCCCAAAAGCTCGGCGGTGTTGCCGGACATCGACCGTATAAACCGACCTACGGGCCGGGAAGCTATTTCCGTCCATTTCCAAAGGTGATACTTGTGGTTTTTATCCTTTTTGACATCGTTTTTTTTCAGATACGGTGCATACCAGTTGCCGCTGTTATCTATCGGCACCCCGGCCAGCACAAGCCTTGTGTAGCCAAGAGCTATTCCTATTTTGACACAAAGATTTGCGGTCGTACCGTTCCAGCCGGGCGAGGTTCGTCTCCAATACACGTCAAATGCCCCCATATCAGGATTCCAACAGTGTTTTATACAGCCGTTTGTCATGGCTTTTGCCATTGCCCGCATTTCCTTGTCCTGGCTGTCTCCGGCCACATAATGTTGTAATTTCCAGGGTATGACCTTTGGGCTGTAGTTAATAGCCATCGTGTCAAAGTCCACCCCGAAGTCTAAAAACCCGTTTAAATCCTTGATAACACCGGTTGCGTCGCCAACAATAAGCAGCACGTCTTTTTCCGGTTTCGGCCTCAGTGTTTTAGGGTCGATCTCCGGGTTTTTCCAATATTTGTCGGGAACTACTCTCGTCGGGTATATGCCTTTTATAACAGCCATTTCCTGTTAGCTTTTCCTAATATCTGCATGGTATAGCCGCTCATGGACTTAACGTGCTTTGCGTTTTCGCTCGCTGCGAACTCAAACCACGCCTGGTATGTCTCCGCTGTCCAGTGCGGCCCGTATATCTCGTTATCAAAGTACCAGTGACCTTTAGAGTCAAGTGGCGTACCTGCTAAAACTATTGGCTTGTAGTCCATCTCAAGCGCTATCATAACCGCAAACAGGGCGGTCGAGCCGTGCCACATAACCTCGGACATGGGCCAGGGTGCATTTTCCACGTCCCAGTCAAAGTCAAAGCCCTTATGGGCCCCTAGCGTGTGCTTGTAAATCTGGCCGTTTCTGACTTTATCCGGGTAGTTTTTCTCAAGGTTTGCCGCCACCCAGTTAGAAGCGTCGGCGTCCACTTCCGCCCAGTGATCTATTTTGCCGGGGTAAGCCTTTATGCTTCGGCCTACGCACATCACGTCATGGGGTACGTTCCAGCCCAAAAACAGCCTTAAATCATTTAAAAGCGTCTTGCCGTCTGCCGTGATAAGCAAAACATCGTTTCCGCGCCGGACCGGCAGATCGCTCTCGTATCCTTTGACGTAGAGTGCCATTTTAAAAGAGCCAAACCCTTATGCCGGTGCCAATTATTGCAAAGGCTATAAAACCCGCAAGCCACCACACGCGGAACAGTGATTGCTTTACATTGCTATGGCTTGTCACCAGGCCGCCTTTCAGGTCTTCACCAAAA
>Ga0255055_10001445_pt1 | contig 17364 bp, 12 predicted proteins | sample JV7_2_27_MG_FD_188633 | JGI IMG/M metagenome (GOLD analysis project Ga0255055, IMG submission 188633) | Seawater microbial communities from Jervis Inlet, British Columbia, Canada - JV7_2_27 | ecosystem: Environmental > Aquatic > Marine > Inlet | place: Canada: British Columbia | collected... | reverse complement strand
ATTCCCTACGCTCAGCGGAACGGCGAGCGGCGCGAACCACCCCCGCAGGATGAGCCGCCCGAGGAGGAAACGGAACCGCTTCCCCGGGCGCTGAACAGGGAGATACCCACCCGGGAGGAATTTCCGCCGCAGGCGGGGCACGCCTCCCTCGTCTCATCCGAGAGGCGTTTGTATGCCTCGAAAATCTTGTCGCACGTTTCGCAACGATACTCGTAGAGCGGCATTGACGAAATCCTCCTTTACCCTTCCGGAACGCCGAACTTTTTCCCGACTGCTCTTCAGGATTGCATAAAGAATGCCATGCTGGCCGCACAAGAAGTACCCTGGGAACTACTTACTTTCTATGGGATTTCCACCTAGGAACAAGGGGCCGGGCGACGGGTCCGTATCAGGGGCGGTGCATGGCGCACCACCGTATGCAACATAACGTTTCAATTGTTGCGCTTCCAGTCGATCCCCAGCCTTTTCATCTTCCGCCAAAGGGTCGACCGGTCGATCCCAAGGGCGGCGGCGGCTTCCCCCCGGACCCACCGGTTGGCCTCGAGCGTCCGCAGGATCCACTCCTTCTCCCCGCCCTCCTTCCCCCGCAACTCACCATCCGCTGCACCGGCATCGGGGGGAATCTCCCCGGGGGGAATTGCGGGGGCTTCCGCCTTCCGCGCTCGGGAATGCTCCATCACCTCCTCGGAGAGGTCCGCCGCGGAGAGTACCGCTCCGCGCGCGCAGACCGCGCCTCTCTCGAGGATGTTCTCGAGCTCGCGGACGTTTCCCGGCCACGGGTATTCGATCAGGCACCGCATCGCTTCCGGGGAGACCGCGCGAATCCTGTCGAGCCCGCGCTTCTTGAGACGTTTCAGGATATGATCCACGAGCAGCGGGATATCTTCCCTTCTTTCGCGGAGGGGGGTGATGACGACGGGGATGACGTGGAGCCGGTAAAAGAGGTCCTCGCGGAACTGCCCCGCTTTCATGGCGGCCCTCAAATCCCGATTGGTCGCCGCAATCAACCGTGCATCGACGGTCTGGGTCCTGTTGCTCCCCACCCGCTCGAACTCGCGCTCCTGGATCATGCGGAGAAGCTTCACCTGCAGGGCAGGGGAGATGTCCCCGATCTCGTCCAGAAAGATCGTCCCCCCCTCGGCGGCCTCGAACCTTCCCACCTTGTCGGTGATCGCTCCGGTGAACGCCCCCTTGACGTGCCCGAACAGCTCGGACTCCAGAAGCGTCTCCGACAGCGCCGCGCAGGTCACCTTGACGAAAGGCCTGTCCCTCCTCGGAGAGAGATCGTGGATGGCCCGTGCGAAGAGCCCCTTCCCCGTCCCGCTCTCCCCCGTGATCAGCACGGTGGAATCGGTATCCTTGATCGTGTCGATCAACTCGAAGATCTGCCGGATCCGGGGGGTCTTCCCGATGATGCCCCCGTAAGGGAATTTCGATCTTCTCTCCTCGGCGATCCGCTCGATCTCCCAGAAGCTTCGTATGGAAAGGACAAAGCCGATCCGGTCGCCGGACGGGTCTTCCAGGAAGGCCCAGCTCGCGCTGATCGGGACGATCCTGCCGTCCGCGCGGACCAGGGTCCCCTCCACGTCGGTGCGGGGCACCCCTCCTTCGGCCAGGTCTCCCATCGGGCAGTCGTGCTGCGCCGGCCCGAAGCTGGCCTTGAGGATCTCGCGGCAGTCCTTCCCCGTCGCCCTGGAGGCGGGGATTCCCACCAGCTGCTCGGCGGCGCGGTTGAAGGAGGAGATGCGATGGTCCCGCTCCACCGTGATCACCGCTTCCCAGACGCTGTTCAGGATGGCGGCGAGTTTCCTTTCGCCGGTTAGGGGTGCGTGGGGAGCGTCGTCGTGCAATGCGTCGTCGCGGACCATGCCGTAAAGTATATCAGAACCGTCCGGGACTCCCGGTTCAGTTCCCCGGCGGTTTTCCACCGTCGGGGCCGGGGGTGACGGGCCCCTCCACCACACGCTCGAGTGCGGCCAGGGACAGGTTCAGGTTATAGAAAGCATTGTTGTATTCGTCACGTGCGCGGGAGAGCAGGAACCGGGCATCGAGCAGGTCGGTGGAGGTGGCCACGCGCTCGCGAAACTGGTTATCGGTGATGCGGTAATTCTCTTCGGCCTGTTCGATCCCCTTTCGGGAAAGGACGATCCTGCCCGCGGAGACCCGGTATTCCTCGACGGCCGCCTTCAACTGGAAAAAAAGAGTATCCCTGGTTTCCCGGATCCTCTCCGTGATCGCACGAATCTCGGACTCCTCGGCGAGGATGTCGTTTTTCGTCCGCCCCCCCTCGAAAAGGTTCCACTTCGCCTCCACCGTCCCCCTCGTGTCGGAATCGAAGAGAGGATCGGGCAGCCCCTCGAACGCGGACGTCTCGCCGAACCGGTCGTACGACAACGAAAGGTCGATCGAGGGGTAATACCTCCCCCTGATGGAATCCCGGGCGTATTCCCGGGCTGCAAACCGGGCCTCCAGGAACTTGAGCTCGCTCCTGTTCGCAAGCATCGTGCGGGAAAGCGCCTCGTCGTCGAGATCCATCGGCTTCCCAAAGGCGATGTCCTCGATCACCGTATCCTTCCCGACCGGCACCCCGATGGCCCTGTCGAGCGCCTTCCGGGCGATCCGGACGTTGGTTTCCGCCTGAAGAAGTTCCTGGCGGTTGGAGGCAAGCGCAACCTCGACCAGGAGAAACTGGTTCTTCGCCGTGAGGCCCGCGCGCCAGAATTTCTCCGCGTCGCGGCTCTGCCGCTCGAGGAGTTCCACGGCCTCACGGGCCACCTCGAGAGCTTTTCTAAACCGAAGGACCCTGATGTAGGCCCTCCTGACGTCCAGGACCACGTCGGCCCGCGTTGATTTCTGCTCGTACCGGGAGGCATCCAATGTCGATTGGGCGGATTTGAGCGCGTTGAGGTCCGAGAACCCCCGGAAGAGGTTGTAGCTGATCTCCCCTGTGAAGGTGGACGAGTCCCGGGTCTGGAAGAAGCTGAAGACGTTCTCGCGCCTCTCGTAGTCGTACGTCACGTCGACCTCCGGCCAGAAGGGCGCTTCCCTCGAATCCACGCGCGATCTCTGGGCCTCGGTGCGGTGCCGAAAATCCTGGAGGCGGGGATTGTTGTCAAGGGCCATGTCGACGGCCTCGTCCATCGTCAGGGCGTGCACCCCATGGGGAACCAGCAGCAAAACCAGGATCGCCAGGCCTACCCGTTTCATCTCACCCCCTCATGGATTGGAATCCGTGGGCACATTACGGTCGTACCGAAGCCTTTTCCCTATGGATGACGAACAGGAGAAGGGACGGGATGACGTACAGGGTAAATATCGTGGAAAGGGCCAGCCCCCCCAGCACAACGCTTCCCAGGCCGCAGTACAGCTCGGACCCCGGCCCCGGAAACACGACAAGAGGGAGCATCCCGAAGATGCTCGTGATCGCGGTCATGTAGATCGGCCGGATCCTCGTACGCGCGGACTCGAGGACCGCCTCCCGGTATTCCATTCCCTCGTACCGGATGTAGTTCAGGGCCTGGTGCACGATCAGGATGGCGTTGTTCACGACGACGCCGATCAGGATCACGAACCCGAGCATGGTGAGGATGTCCAGCGGCTGAGGACGGATGAACAGGTTGACCAGCCTGAGCCCGATGAATCCCCCGGCGGCGGCAAGCGGGACGGTGAACAGGATGATTAATGGGTAAAGAAAGTTTTCGAACAAGGCGGACATCAGCAGATAGGTGATCGCCAGGGCGAGGAGAAAATTCCATTGCAGCGTCCTCCTCGCCACCGTGAGCTTGTCCGCCGCTCCGCTCAGCCGGTGCGATGTCCCCGCGAGCATCCCCGCCTTCTCGAGAGATCCCAGAATCTTGTCATGGATCGTGTCCATGGCGCTCTCCAGCGCGAGGCTTTCGGGAGGGGTCACCTCGAGGGTGATCGTCCGCTTACGCTCCAGGTGGCGGATCTCGGTGATCCCCGCGGTGCGCTCGATGCCCGCCAGGGAGGAGACCGGTACGATCCTCCCGACGGGGGTCGCCACGAGCGCGCCGTAGAGCTTCTCGGGAGTATCGATGTCCTCCTCGGACGACCGGACGACGAGGTCGATCGCTTTCTCCCCTTCCGGCCGGAAATCCCCCACCTTCCGGCCATCGAGCAGAACATCCATCGCAATCCCGAATTCGGATTCCGTCATCCCCGCGGCGCGAAGCCGGTCCCGGTCGGGATGGAGCCTCACCTCCGGGAAAGTGATCTCCAGGGAGGGGACGGGGCGCACCTGCGCCTGCGGGATCTCCTTCCTGATGGTCCCGAACATGATGCCTGCCACCTGGACGACCCGATCCAGCTGGTTGCCGCTGATGTCCACGTCGATCGTCCTGCCCCGGCCGAGGCGGGTCTGGAAGATCCCCGCCTGGATGCTCACGCCGAACATCCCCGGAATCCCCCGCATGATCCGGGTGAACAGCGGGAGAAGATCCCGCGCTCGCTGCTCCTCGGCACTGATCGCCCCGAAAATGTTGAAGAAGTCGGAGCCCACGTAGAACAGGTTCTTGATCCCCGGAATCCCGTCCTTCCCCTTGCCCATGTACGGGTCGGCCTCCGCGGAGATGTACTCCCCGATATCCTTCTTTTCCGTATAGGAGAGGCCGGGCGGGGGAACAAGAATGTTGATCACTAGATTGCGGTTCCCCTGGGGAAGGTATTCCATCTTGGGCAGCAGCAGATAGGCCGTTCCGAGGGAGAAAAACGTAAGTCCCAGAACAGTGACGAGACGGGTCGCGGTGTTCTTCGTCACGAGGTGCAGGACCGCCATCAGAGAGTCGACCATGCGGTTTCCCGCCCCGACCAGGTTCTCTTGCAGGTTGCGGGTCCCGGGCGCCTTGAATTTCAGGCGCCGGAAGAGCTGGTTCGACATCATCGGGATGGCGAAGACGGAGACGAACAGGCTAAGCGTGATCGCCATCGTAACCGCGATGGCGATGTCGCGGAAGAGCTGTCCCACCTCCTCCTCGACGAAGATGACCGGAAGGAAAACCGCGACCGTCGTGGCCGAGGACGCCAGGATGGCCCCCCACACCTCCCGTGCGCCGTCGTACGAAGCCTCGAACGCGTCCTTCCCCATCTTCCGGTGCCGGTCGATATTTTCTAAAACCACGATGGCGCTGTCCAGGAGCATCCCCACCGCAAAGGAGATCCCCGCGAGGCTCACGACGTTCAGGTTCCTCCCGAAGATCCACAGGAAGATGAAGGTCCCGATGACGCTGATGGGGATCGCCGTGGCGACGATCACCGTGGAGGAGACGCTGCGCAGGAAGACCAGGAGCACGAGAACCGCCAGGGTCCCGCCGATCGCGATGTTCTGCCTGACGAGGTTGATCGCCCCACTGATGTAGGGCCGCTGGTCGTACGCCCAGTCGAGATGGATCTTCTGCTCCGCAAGGGTCGTCGCGTTCAGCTCCTGAAACACCTTCTCGACCCGGTCGGTCAGCTCCAGGATGTTCGACCCGGGCTCGGGCTTCACGCCGATCGCGATCCCGGGCTCGGCGTTGTGGATCATCGCGACCGTCCGTTTCGCGTACCCGACCCGGACGGTCGCGACGTCCGACAGCAGAAGGCGCCGCTGCCCCGTGGACCGGAGCACCACCTTCTCCACATCCCCCGGAAGGACAAACTCCGCGATCGTCCGGATCCGGTAATCCCGCCGGCCCACGCTTACGCTCCCCGCGGATACGTTCACGTTCGCCGCCTGTAGTGCCCGGATCACGTCGGCCAGGGTGAGGTCGAAGGCGGCCAGCTTCTCGGGGGAGACGACGACGTGCAACTCCTTCTCCGTCCCTCCCCCCACGAACAGGTCGGCCACTTTCGGGATCCGCTCCAGGAACTGCCGGACATCCTCCTCGAAGAAAGTCCGGTACGTGTCGATCGGGTTCGGGTTCCCCTCGTTCGATTTGAGGACCATCCAGATGACGGGGGAGGTGGCGGCCCCCGTCGCGCTGATCACGGGCTTGTCGACGTTCTGGGGATAAGAGGGGACCTCGTTGATCTTGTTCGACACGCGGAGCAGCGCCTCGTCGACGTCGGTCCCCGTGCGGAACCGCAAGGTGATCGTGCCGCGGCTGTTCGCCGCGGTGCTTTCCATTTCCACGAGCCCGGGGATTCCTTTAAGCGTCTCTTCCTGCTCGTCGATGATCTCACGCTCGACCTCGTTGGGCGCCGCCCCCGTCCAGGTGGTGGTCACGGTGATCTCGGGCTCCTCCACCGACGGGGTGAGCTGGTACGGAAGGCGGGTGAGGCCGATCAGCCCGAACAGGACAACCAGGATGATCCCCACGGTCACGGTGACCGGTTTCGAAATGGCAAATCTCACGGGGTTCATGGCACGCCCTGTCTGGCTCAGGAAGCCGTAAAACGGATCATCACTTCTTTCCTTGCGACGGTCCGGGCGACTGCGCCTCTGCGCCCTTCCTGACCGATACCGGCTGGCCGTCCCGGATCCGTTCGTTCCCCTTGATCAGCACCTTCATTCCCGTCTTGAGTCCGTTCGTCCGGACAGCGACCTCCTTCCCCACGTACCGGGTCACCGTAACCGGCACCATCTTCGCCTTCGCGTCGACAACCGTGAACACCACGGTCTGCCCCATCGCGGTGACGAGAGCGTCCCGGGGGACAAGCAGCGTCTTCTCTTTCTTTCCGGTAGGAATCTTGACCCTTGCTTCCATCCCCTCGATCAACGAATGCCGGTTTGGAACCTGAATCTTTACCGGAAAGGTCCGTGTCGAGATCTCCCCTCTGGGAACGATCGCCGAAACGCTTCCCTGTATTTCCCTTCCCGCGGTCCTTACATCGACGTTTTCCCCCTTCCTGACGAAAGGCACCACGTCGCCCGGGACCTCGACAACGACATCCATGGAATCGTCCCGGGCCAGGGTAGCCACCGCAGTGCCCGGAGAGAGCCATTCCCCCCGCTCGACATGCTTTTTGAGAACAACGCCGTCAAAAGGCGCCCGGACCGTCTTTTTCGCCAATTCGACTTCCAGGCGCTCCACGTCCGCCTTGAGGGAATCTCCCTTTTTTCCCAGGGATTTCACCCGGAACCGGTTCTCGTCGTACACCTGCTCCGCGATGGAATCCTCACGGTAAAGCTTCTCGATCCGCTTGAGGTCGAGCATAGCCCTTTCCAGGTCCGCCAGCGTCTGTTCGTGGGTCGCCCGGGTGCTCTGGAGGGTCTTCCCGAGAAGCTCCGCGTCGAGACGCACCAGAACATTCCCCCCCCGGACCCTGTCCCCCTCTTCGAAACTTGCCTTCACCACGATGCCGCTCACCTCGGAGGAGACCTCGGATACCTCGGGATAGTAGACGGTCCCGACGAACTCCGTCCGGGGGGTGATCATCCCCTCCCGGATCTCGGAAACCGCCACAAGGGCCGGGGGCGGCCCCCCCTTTTCCTGCGCTACCGCGGGAAGTGCAGCCCCCAGCAGGAGGAGCACCCCCCAGGCGACCGATACGGCTTTCCTGCCCATCTTCATGCTTTCCTCCGGAGCGGAACGGGTCGAACCCATCCCGTCACCCGGCGGGGAGGGGGATGGTCGATTCGAGACGGGGCTTTGCGGATTTTCAACCTTGCCCGACTTGTCCCTTTTCTGTTTTCATCATATTTAGACACAAATTTTTGAAATTCGATACAGGGAGAAGACATGAAAGCGCGAATCGCGCTCCTTGCGTTCCTCGCTGCGTGGCTGCCGCTCGCAGGCCAAGGGAGCGTGCCGGCGGAGGCGGGAACGATCACCTTTTCCGTCGGCGGGGGCGCCGTCGAATTCGACTTCTGGGAACAACTCATGCGGGATTTCCAGGCCGAGACGGGGATCGACGTCGAACTCATGCGCAAGCCCATGGACACGGGACTGCATCGCCAGAGCCTGGTCGTTCCGCTTTCCACGCGAAAAAGCGATCCCGACGTGTTTCTCATGGACGTGGCGTGGCTCGCCCAGTTTGCCGCCTCCCGTTGGCTTACGCCCCTTGGACCCTACCTCGCGAAGGGCGGATGCGGGGACCGGAACGCCTTCTTCCCGCACATCCTTGCGCTTGCCGACACCTACGAAGGGAACCTGGTCGCACTGCCCGTCTTCATCGATGGAGGCCTCCTCTACTACCGGACCGACCTGCTGCGGAAATACGGCCTTGGCGGCCCGCCGCGGACCCTGGACGAACTCCTTCGGTACGCGCAGAAAGTGCAGAAGGGCGAGCGGCGGACGAACCCCGGTTTCTTCGCCTTCGTCTGGCAGGGTGCCCAGTACGAGGGACTCATCTGCGATTTTCTCGAGTTCGCAGGCAGCGACGGTAGCTTCACCGTGAAAGACGGCAGCGTGTCCGTGGACACGCCCGAGAACCGGAAGGCGCTCCGGTTCATGCATGACCTCATCCACCTGCACGGGGTCTCGCCCCCCAACACCTATACGGAGATGAAGGAGGAGGAGGTGCGGCGCTTTTTCCAGGGCGGGAACGCCCTGTTCGAGCGCAACTGGCCGTACGCCTTTGCGCTTCACGAGGCCGAAGGGTCCCCCGTCCGGGGGAAAACCGCCATCGCACCCGTCCCCTCCTTCGCTCCGGGTCGCAGCGTGTCCACCCTCGGGGGCTGGCATGTGGGAATCTCCCGTTTCAGCGACGCAAAAACGGAAAGTTATCGGCTTCTCTGTTTCCTTACCTCCTACGAGGTCCAGAAGAAGATGACGCTCCATCTCGGCTGGAACCCCGGACGCAAGGACGTCTACGACGACCCCGACGTGCTCGACCGGATGCCGCACTTCCGGAATCTGCGCGCGGTCTTCGAAAACGCGAGGCCCCGGCCGATCGTGCCGTATTACACCCAGCTCTCGGAGATCCTGCAGCGGCACCTGAATGCCGCGCTGGCGGGCAATTCCCCCCCAGAGGAAGCGTTGGCCACCGCCCAGAAACAGATGCAGGCGATCGTCTCCCGGTACCACAGGAAGTAACCGGCCATGGGAATCCTTCCGGGGAACCGTAAGACCCGGGGTCCGGCCATTGCGGAAGAGCTCACACGGGCCGAGCTCGCCCGCGGGTACGCATTCCTTTTTCCGCTTGCGGCGTTCGTCGCGGTCTTCATCATCGTTCCGGTAATCGGGACGTTCGCGGGAAGCCTGTTGCAGGACGTGACCTTCCTGCCGAAGCGGTTCGCCGGGGCGGAAAACTACCGGGCGATGCTCTCCGACCCGGGGTTCTGGCAGGCGCTTCGATTCACCTGCCTCTTCACCCTGGTTTCCGTTCCCCTGGAGTTGTTCCTGGGCCTTCTCTTCGCGCTCCTGCTCACCCGCCCGTCTCCCGCACGCGGGCTGCTCCGGGCGTGCGTGCTGATCCCGTGGGCAATCCCCGCGGCGGTGTCCGGGAGGTTGTTCCAGCTGATCTACAATTACCACTACGGACTGGCGAATTACCTGGCGGGAATTTTCGGACTCACCGACCGGCCGGTGAGCTGGCTCGGCACGCCGGCCGGGGCGTTCGCGTCGCTGGTCATGGCGGACGCCTGGAAAACGACTCCGTTCGTGGCGATCATCCTGCTCGCCGGGCTCGCCGGGATTCCACAAGACCTGTACCTCCAGGCGGAGATCGACCGGGCCGGGTTCGTCCGCCGGTTCACCCGGGTCACCCTGCCGCTTCTTTCCCCCGTCATCGTCGTCGCGCTCCTGTTCCGGACGATCGACGCCCTGCGCATCTTCGACCTGGTGTTCGTTCTCACCGGAGGCGGCCCCGGGGGGAGCACCACATCCCTCTCCCTCTACGGCTACAATTACTTCCTCGGGGGTGATTTCGGATTCGGCTCCGCGGTCTCCGTGGCCCTGTTCCTGATCGCCTTCGGCCTCTCCGTCCTGTACGTGAGGGTCGGGCAATTCGCGAGGGAACTGGCATGAGCGACGAGAGACAGGTCCGTCTGCTGTTCCGGTCGGGCGCCCTGGGGATGGCGATCTTCTCCCTCGGCCCGATTATCTACATGGCCCTGACGGCTGCCAGCGTGCGGCCCGACTTCCTTTCGCCCGGCACGGGATTTACATTCACGGCCGCCCATTTCATCTCCGTGCTCCGGACGACCTCGCTGCACTTCCCCGAATACCTGCGGAACAGCCTCGTCGTCTCGGGACTGAGCGCCGCCCTCTGCGTAGGAATCGCCTCCCCGGCCGCTTACGCCATCACCCGGCTTCCCCTCCCGGGCAGGATGCTCTTCCTCCTTGGCGTCCTCGCGGTGTCGATGTTTCCGCCTGTGAGCCTGGTAGGCTACCTGTTCCAGGTCATGGGGAAACTGGGCTGGATCAACACCTACCAGGCGCTCGTCCTCCCCTACACCGCCTGGATCCTTCCTCTTTCTCTGTGGATCCTTACGAGCTACTTCGCCCAGGTGCCGGCGGACCTCGACCGGGCAGCGCTCATCGACGGGTGCTCCCGGCTCACGATCCTCCGCAAAGTGATCTTCCCCGTGGCGGCTCCGGGCATCTTCTCCACAGCGCTGCTCGCCTTCATCTTCGCCTTCAACGAGTTCCTGTTCGCCCTGATGCTTTCGACGGACCATGCGGCCCGGACGGTGCCGGTGGGGATCGCCCTGTTCGAGGGGCTGCACGGGGAAATCCCGTGGGGCGTGGTCATGGCCGCCTCGGTCCTGACGACCGTCCCGGTGGTCCTGCTCACGCTCGTCTTCCAGCGTCGAATCATCCAGGGGCTGACCCGGGGGGCGGTCAAGGGATGAGACTTGTCTTTTCCGATGTAAGCAAAACGTTCCTCTCTTTCCGGGGGCCGGTCCGTGCCGTCCATGGCGTCGACCTCGCGGTCGGAGAGGGGGAGTTCTTCGTCCTGCTCGGTCCCAGCGGCTGCGGGAAATCGACCGTCTTGAACCTTGCGGCGGGCCTCCTGAAACCGACCTCCGGCGAGATCCTGCTCGGCGAGAGGGTGGTCGCCTCGCGCGACAGGAAGTCCTTCGTCCCACCGAGGGAACGGAACGTGGCGATGGTCTTCCAGAGCTACGCCCTCTATCCGCACCTGACCGTCTTCGAAAACATCGCCTTCCCGCTGCGCATCGCCGGGGAGAAGAAGGGCGACGTCGAGCAGGCGGTTTTGCAGGCAGGGAAGATGCTCGGGATCGGAGACATTCTTCGCGCGAGGCCCGCGGAGCTTTCCGGTGGACAGCGCCAGCGGGTGGCCATCGCCCGGGCCATCGTCCGGAAACCGGCGCTCTTCCTCCTCGACGAGCCTCTGTCCAACCTCGACGCCGGGCTTCGGGCATCGACGAGGGGCGAGTTGAAACAGCTCCAGCGGGACTTAGGTATAACCACCCTGTACGTCACCCATGACCAGACCGAGGCGATGACCCTGGGGGACCGGATCGCACTTCTGCGGGATGGCCGGGTTGTCCAGACGGGGACGCCGGAGGACCTCTATGAGCGCCCGGAAACACCCTTCGCCGCCTCCTTCATCGGCCAGACACCGATGAATCTGGTAAGCGTTCCCGTTCTCGAGGAAGGGAAGGACCTCTCTCTTGTCCTTGGCGGGAACAAGCTTATCCTCCCCGCAGGGCCTGCCCGAAAAGTCATAAACTTGGGCGCGGGAACGCTTTTATTCGGCATACGCCCCGAACATATAAGAATCGCGACCGGGATTTCCGAAGCCCCGGTCACAGGTACGGTGGAAGCGGCGGAGAATCTCGGCCGCGAGACGCTGCTTCAGGTCCGCGTGGGTGACCGCACCCTGTCCGTTCTTACCGAAGACAAATCGATCGGGGAAGGAAATGCCGTGGCACTCGATATCCCCCTGGAGAAAGCGCACTTCTTCAAGCAGGGAAGGGACCGGTAACAGACGTGCCGGCAACCTTGCCGGCACGCACGGTCCCCGGTCCGCTTCCGGATCGGACGCTTACGTCTTCCGAAGCGCCTGGTCGAAGTCCTCCAGGATGTCCTCGCTTGCCTCGATACCCACGGAAACGCGCACCATGTCCGGGGTGATGCCGTTCTCCCTCCGTGATTCCTCGGTAAAGCTTATGTATTGGGACGACCAGGGGTGGATGACCAGTGTCTTGCAATCGCCCAGGTTGGCCAGATGATAGGCGAGTTTGACGTTCCGGATGAAGTCGAAACAGGCCTTCTCGTTTTCCAGGCCGAAAGTCAGCAATGCGCCGTACCCCTTCCCCTGGAACAGGGCCTTGGCCGTTTCGTGGGCCGGGCTTTTCGGCAGCCCGGGGAAATTCACCCACTTCACCTTGGGGTGCTGGTCCAGGAACTCGGCCAGCCTGGTCGTGTTGCTCATGTGCCGTTCCATCCGCAGCGCCAGCGTGTCCAGACCGATCAGCGTCAGGTACGACTGGAAAGGCGACTGGGTGGTGCCGAAGTTGATGTGGATCTCGCGCCAGACCTTGTCGATGAAGGCCCGCTTGCCCACGCGCTCTTTAAAAATCTTGAAATCCTGGTATTTATCCTCCGGCCAGTCGAATCGCCCGGCATCGATCACGACACCCCCCACGGCGGAGCCGTGCCCGTTCAAGTATTTGGTGGTGGAGCATATGAGGATGTCGGCCCCAAGCTCGAGGGGCTTGCAAAGGTAGGGCGTGGCCAGCGTGTTGTCCACGATCAGGGGGGCCCGGTTCGCGTGGGCCAGTTTGGCAAGTCCCCGGATATCGGGCACGTCCATCTTGGGATTGCCGATCGTCTCCACGAACAGGAGCTTGGTCTTGGGCGTCACCGCCTTTTCCCAGGCCGAGAGGTCGCCACTTTCGACCAGCTTGACATCGATCCCCAGCTTCCGAAGGACATTGTTGAAGAGCAGGAAGGTCGACATGAACAGGGAGTTTCCGGATACGATCTCGTCCCCGGCCCTGCAGATCGCGAGCACGGCATTGTTGATCGCGGCCATCCCTGAGCCGGTGACCACGGACTCGATGCCGCCCGTAAGCAGGGTCATCCGTTTTTCCAGAGTCTGGTTCGTCGGATTGCGCAGCCGCTGGTAGATGAAGCCGGCCTTCTTGCCCGCGAACACGTCCGAGAGCTCCTCCGCCGTTTCGAACTGGTGGGAGGCACTCTGATAGATCGGCGTCAGTGTGGTGCTTTTCCACTCTCCGGGCGTCTGGGCACCGTGAATGACAAGAGTGTCAAACTTCCAAGTTTTTTCGGTCATATCCTCATCCCTCCTGTTCCGAAGTTTTAAAAGACGTGGGTTTGCGTCTTCGTTCGCCGGCCCGCCCCGATACCCGGTACGAATCCGCAATCGCCTTACTCCTTCCCCTGCTTATGGATATCGGAGCACGACCTCGAGCAAAAGGAAATGACGATAGATTCCATCGATATTATGGCCTATAGATTCTACTGTCAACGGTTCGTTTCCTCGTCCCACCGCTCGAGGGCTTCGCCATCCGGTCCCCACTCCTGCGGCTGCTGCGCCGGAGACCTGGGGTCCCAGGTCGCTGATTGCCCCGTCGCGAGGGCGCCTGAAGCGGCTTCGCCACGCGAGGGCCCGCGACAAATCGTCCGCGTGGTGGAAGCCGCAATGAAAAAAGGCCGCCCGACCCGGACAGCCCTTCCCTTCCGTCCCCGTCCCGGGGCAAAAGCCCTACGCCCTTTCGAAGAGCCCGGCGGCACCCATGCCGCCGCCGATGCACATGGTGACAAGCCCCAAGCTAGCCTCGCGGCGCTTCATCTCGTGGAGCAGCGTTGCGGTAAGCTTTGCGCCGGTGCACCCCAGGGGATGGCCCAGCGCGATCGCCCCCCCGTTCACGTTCACCCTGTCGGAGTCCAGGCCCAGTTCCCGGATGACGGGAAGGGACTGGGCGGCGAACGCCTCGTTCAGTTCGACCAGGTCGACCCGCGTCTGCTTGATCCGCAACTTCTTCAGGAGCTTCGGCACGGCCGCAACCGGCCCGATCCCCATGATCTCGGGCGGCACACCCGCAACGGCAAACCCCAGGAATCGTGCCAGAGGTTCGACGCCCAGGGCCTTGAGCGCCTTCTCCGAGACGACCACTGCCGCCGCGGCCCCGTCGCTCATCTGCGAGGAGTTCCCCGCTGTGACGGTCCCCTTCGGATCGAAAGCGGGCTTGAGTTTCGCCAGCGCCTCGATCGTGGTGTCGGCGCGCGGCCCCTCGTCGACCTCGAAGACGATCTCCCGGGGGACGGGCCTCTCCCCGTCCTTCGCGGAGTATACGATCGTCGTAACGGGCACGATCTCATCCCGGAACTTCCCCTCCCGGTTCGCGGCCAGCGCCTTCATGTGGCTGTTAAAAGCGAAGACATCCTGGTCCTCCCGGGTGACCTTGTACTTGCGGACCACCTGCTCTGCGGTGAGCCCCATCGGCATGAAGACCTCGGGACGCTCCTCGACGATCCCGGGGTTGAAGGACGGCTTGTTTCCCCCCATCGGGACCATCGTCATCGACTCGGTGCCGCCGGCCACGATGATGTCGGCGAAACCTGCCATGATCCGCTCCGCCGCCATCGCGATCGACTGCAGGCCCGAGGAACAGAACCGGTTGATCGTCATTCCCGGGACCGAGTCCGGCAGCCCCGCTTTCAGGGCGCAAATCCTCGCCACGTTCATCCCCTGCTCGCCCTCCGGCATGGCACACCCGAGGATGACGTCGTCCACCTGTCCCGGCTCCAGGTTCTTCACCCGTTCGATCGCCCCGCGGACCGCAATGGTTCCCAGGTCGTCCGGCCGGGTGTCCTTCAGGCTCCCGCGGTACGCTCTGCCGACCGCCGTGCGAACTGCGGAGAGGATGTATGCCTTTGCCATCGAAGTCCTCCTTGCGATAGGGTGCCACGGGGTCCCCCCCTAATTGCGCAACGGCTTCCCTTTCATCAACATATGTTGGATGCGAGCCTGGGTCTTTTCCTCTCCGCACAGCGAAAGGAACGCCTCCCGCTCCAGGTCCAGGAGATCCTGCTCGGAGAGCCTCGTGCCCCGAGGGATATCTCCGCCCGTCATCACGAAGGCGATCTTTCGCCCGATCCGTTCGTCGTACTCGCTGATATGCCCGGCCACCCTCATCGCGTAGAGCGCGTAAGCGAAGGTGGAGAACTCCGACCTGCCGGGAAGGGCGATGTCCGTCCGCGGGCGGGGCATCTCGTACCCTTCCCGGTTCATGGCAAGGACGACGTTCTTCGCCTCCTGGATGAGGAAATCGCGCTGGATCGAGATCCTGTCCCACGGGCGCAGGAACCCCAGCTCCCTCGCCTCCTTCGCCGACGTTGCGACCTTCGCCATTCCGATCGTCTCGAACGCCTTCCGGAGAAAGGGGAGCGGGTCGGCCGACACCCCGTCCGGGATCCCCTCGAGGTGTCGAATCACCATCTCCTTCGTACCCCCTCCCGCAGGCAGAACCCCGACGCCCACTTCCACGAGCCCCATGTACGTCTCGGCGGCCGCACGGATCCGGTCCGCCCCCAGGCAGATCTCGGTTCCGCCCCCCAGGGTCATCCCCGCCGGGGCGGCCACGACGGGCTTTTCGGAGTAGCGCAGCCGCATGCAGGCGTTCTGCAGCTCCCGGACCATCTTCTCGATGTTTTCGAAGTTCTTGTTCTGCGCCTCCAGGAAGACGAGCATCAGGTTCGCGCCGACACAGAAATTTTCCGCGTGGTTGGCGATCACCATCCCGGCGAAATCCTTTTCCGCAAGCGCGACACCCTCGTTCATCATCGAGACGATGTCGCCGTCGATCGTGTTCATCTTGGTATGGAACTCGAGGCACAGGACCCCGTCTCCGATATCAACCAGCGTGGCCCCCTGGTTCCTTTTCACCACCTTGTTCCGATCTTTCAGGGCCGGAAGGAAGATGATGTCGGGGGAGACGGGGACGGGGACGTATGTCCCGCTGGCGAAATCGAAACACTCGAGGACGCCGTCACGCCTGCGGTAGAACGTCGGGTTTCCGCCGGCGAGCATCTTCTCCACGCTTTCCGGGATCTCCTTTCCCTCCTGGCGCATCCGGGCTACCGAGTCCTCCACGCCGATGGCGTCCCACGTCTCGAAGGGGCCGAGCGTCCAGTTGAACCCCCACTTGATCGCGTTGTCGATGTTCACGACGTCGGCGGCGATCTCGGGGATCCGTCTGGCCGAATACAGAAGGGACTCGGAGAGGACCTTCCAGGCGTAGCCGGCAACCTTGTCTTCGCCCTCCGTCACCTTCCGGATCCTCGCCCCCACGTCGTCCTCCCCCTTCGCGGCGTCGAGCGACGGGTAGCTGACCTTCGTGGTCGGCCGGTAGTCGAGCGCCTGGTAGTCGAGGACGAACATCTTCTTCTCCTCGCCCTTCCCTTCCATCTTGAAGAAACCTCCCTTGGCCTTCCGGCCGAGCCACCCGCGCGCGACCATCTCGCCCACAAACGGCGGAGGGAGGAACGTCTCCCGCTGGGGATCGTCGGGGAGGTTCTGGTACACGTTGTCGGATACGTGGAGGAGCGTATCGATCCCGACGAGGTCGGCCGTGCCGAACGCCGCGGACTTCGGGCGTCCCATCGCCGGGCCCAGAACCTTGTCCACCTCCTCGATCGAGAGGCCGTCCTCCATCATCGCGTGCATCGCGTACATCATCGCGAAGACACCGATGCGGTTGCCGATGAAGTTGGGGGTGTCCTTCCCGTAGACGATCCCCTTTCCGAGCTTCCGTTCCCCGAAGTCGGCGATGCCCTGCAGGATCCCGGGATCGGTGTCCTCGCCGGGAACGAGTTCGAGGAGCTTCATGTACCGGACGGGGTTGAAGAAATGGGTCACGAGGAAGTGTCTCCGAAACTCCTTCGAACGCCCCTCCATCATCTGGGAGATCGCGATCCCGGAGGTGTTGGAGGTGACGACCGTGCCGGGTTTCCAGACCGCCTCGATCCGGTCGTAGAGCGTCTTCTTGATGGCGAGATTTTCCGTAACCACCTCGACGATCCAGTCGCACTCCGCAGCCTCCGGGAGGTCGTCGTCGAAGTTCCCGATCGAGATGAGACCGATGTCCCTCTGCGAGTAAAGGAGCGCGGGCCGGCTCTTCCTGATCCCCGCAAGCCCCTTTGCGGCAAACCGGTTGCGAAAGGCGGGGTCTTTCTCCGTCAGCCCCCGCTTCCTGTCCTCGTCGGACAGGGTCGGGGGGACAATATCCAGCATGAGGCTCCGAATTCCGGCATTGGCCAGGTGGGCCGCGATCCCCGATCCCATGACGCCTGCCCCCAGCACGGCAACCCGGCGGATTTTCGGAAACATGGTTTCCACCTCCCGGAAGGAAATGCGGTTCGGCGCGAAGAGAAAATGAATGGCGATTCAGTACCATGATAGGAATAACGCATAGACGCCCTGCCTGTCAAGGGGCGCGGGGTCCTTGGGTTTATTGTGCGATTACCCGTCCCGAATATTTAAGGAAAG
>Ga0255055_10001444_pt1 | contig 17365 bp, 18 predicted proteins | sample JV7_2_27_MG_FD_188633 | JGI IMG/M metagenome (GOLD analysis project Ga0255055, IMG submission 188633) | Seawater microbial communities from Jervis Inlet, British Columbia, Canada - JV7_2_27 | ecosystem: Environmental > Aquatic > Marine > Inlet | place: Canada: British Columbia | collected... | reverse complement strand
GTCTCGGGCGATCCGTTCCTTGACCATGCCACAGGTCACTTCGTCCGGCACCAGCTCACCTCGCGTCATGTACTCTTGAGCTTTCTTGCCAAACTCCGTTCCCTCTTTCAGGGCGTCGCGGAACATGTCGCCCGTCGAGATGTGTGGAACGCCGTAGTTGGTCTTGACCTTGCCGATGACGGTTCCTTTGCCGGAACCCTGAGGACCAAGGAACACGAAGTTTCTCGCCATTGAAGCCTCCTTCGTCGAAATACCGGAGTCGTTGTTGTCAAGAAGCGGGCTGGGTCGCCTCCGTTGAGACCCAGTTCTGGCCTTTTGTGATAACTATCACAATATGATATCTTGGACCTGGCTGCGCAGGCTCCGTGCGAGCCCTTGGGGCGCAGAAATCTGGCGGTCGAGCAGACGCGGAGGTGTCGGCGGTGGTGTGGAGAGGCTCGGATTCGGGTTGCCGCCAGTCGCCGTTGCTCCGGTCATCGCCATGGTGGGGGGTTGAAGTAAGCTGAGAGGTGGATTGCAGAGCATGCCCACGACTGAGAACCCGGAAGCAGCGTTCATCGCCAAGATCACCGCCAGCACCACGCACGAAGTCCGCAATGTTCTTGCGATCGTCAAGGAATCCGCGGGATTGATCGAGGACATGGTTCGCTCAGCCGGCAAACGCGGACAGCTGAAGGAAGACAAGGTCCTCCGAACGGTCAGCCGTATCGATGCCCAAGTTGGTCGTGGGGCAGAGCTTCTCACAAATCTCAATCGATTCGCGCACAGCCTGGATCACGATCAGGAACGCATCAGTTTGGATGAAGGTGCGGGGCGCGTCGTATTGCTGTGTGAGCGGTTTGCCAGGCAGAAGCGGCACGAAGTGCGCGTGCAAGAAGCCAAGGAAGACGTGACGATCGTGGAGAGCGCGCTGTGGTTTCAAATGACGCTTTTCGCCGCCGTGGAGTGCTACCTGGAGCTGTTGCCCGCACCAGGGGTCGTGGTGCTGGCAGCCGAGCGGGCCCAGGGGCAACCCGCCATCAGGCTCACCGGAGTGGTTGGAGGCAACCAGGTCGCGTGCGAACCCGAGCAGGCGGCGGGTTGGGACAGGTTCGTGGGGTTGGTTGACAGCATGGGGGCGACGGTTGGAAGCTCTAGTGGCTCGGGTGGCATTCTCGTGGTCTTTCCGGAGACCGATGCCGCGTGACCCGCAGCAGGGTAATGTGATGTGTTGTGAGGTGTCCGAGGGTTTGCTCGCCGGGTTGGCCGGGAGCGGGCCAAGGGGTGGGAGGAATCGATGAGCAAGATCAAGGTGCTTCTCGTCGACGACGAAGAAGCCTATGTGAAGACACTGGCCGAGCGCATGGAGATGCGCGACGTCGACAGCCAGGTGGCACTGAGTGGTGAGGAGGCGTTGAAGATCCTCGACGACGGGGATCCTCCTGATGTGATGGTGCTCGACCTTCGCATGCCCGGGCTGCAGGGTATGGAGGTGCTCGAGCGCGTGAAGAAGGACTTCCCGCACATCGAGGTTATCATCCTCACGGGTCACGGGGGGGATGAGGAAGAGAAGGAAGCGCAGCGCCTCGGTGCGTTCCACTATCTGCAAAAACCCGCCGACACCACTCTCATTCTCAAGACCGTCCGTTCGGCCTGGCAGAAGAGCATCAAGGCGGCCGTCGACTTCGTGAAGGACTCCCGAGAGGAGTTCGATCGAAGCATGACCGCAGCTGCGCTTGCTCAGGCCGGCGCGACCGACGCGGCCAGGGAGGTCATGCAAGACGCTGCGGCTGACGGGGAGGAAACCGCCACCGAGGAAGAGACTGGCACGCCGTCACTCAAGGTCCTGCTCGTCGACGACGAGGAGGACTTCGTCAGGACCATGGCGGAACGCATGGAGATGCGGGATCTCGGCAGCGATGTGGCACTCGACGGTGAAACTGCCCTGCAGATGCTCGAGGAGGAGATCCCCGACGTCATGGTCCTCGACCTGCGCATGCCGGGGATCGACGGCATGGAGGTCCTCCGCCGGGTGAAGAAGACCTACCCGCAGATCGAAGTGATCATCATGACGGGCCACGGATCGGATGAAGAGGAAGTCGAGGCCCGCAGTCTGGGTGCCTTTGACTACCTGCGCAAGCCGGTCGATATCACGCACCTCATGGAGACCATCAAGGGTGCCGGCCGCGCAAAAGGTGGTACATGACCGGCGACGCACCTCAAGAGGTTGGTCAACAGGCTGAGGCGCAAGATCAGCTGATCTCGCAACGTCGCTATCGCAAGATCATGGTGGCCGTCGGGCTGTCGGTCTCGGTGGTGGCCATCGCGCCGGTGCTGATCATGACGGGCATCGCCGACCATCAGTACCAGCAGGCGTTCCGGACTGAGGCCACGCAGGAGATGGTACGCCTTGCTGCGAATGGGAAGCAGTCACTCGAGTCGTTTGTCTCTGAACATCTCTCCGCACTCAACATGGTGGTGCGCGGGCGATCGTACGAAGAGCTGCAGGACCCCAGGAGGCTCAATCGGCTGCTCACGAATTTGAAGCAGTCATTTGGTGGCTTCGTAGATGTCGGTGTCATCGACGCGGACGGGATCCAAGTGTCATACGCTGGACCCTACGAGCTCGAGGGCAGGGGCTATGCCGACTACGAGTGGTTCGACGAGGCTAGCGTACGCGGGAATCACGTCAGTGACGTCTTCATGGGGTATCGAAACGTTCCCCATTTCGTCATTGCGGTTCGGCAGGATCTCGGAGGCGGGAACTGGTTTGTGCTGCGCGCAACGATTGGCACGGACATCATCGACCGTCTGCTGCGCTCCCTGGTCGCTGAGCCCGGCAGTGACGCGTTCATCCTGAACCGAGAAGGCGTCCTGCAGACACCGTCACAGTTATATGGCGACGTCTTGAACGCTGCTTCGCTCCCACCGTTTGCTCCCAGTGCCGAGATAGAGCTCGTGGAGTTGGTGGATGAGAGCGGGCGGTCGCTGATTGCCAGCTATGGGCAGGTGCCGGGCTCCCCATTCACTCTCGTGCTGCTGAGACCGGAAAGCGGGGTCCATGCGGCCTTGCGCCGTGACCTGCTGTTGATCTTAGGGATCAGCGTGCTCTTCCTCCTCGCGCTCGTGTTCGGCGGCTCGGCGTACGTAGTGAACCGGGCACGCGAAGCAGACATGAGGCGAGCTTCGGTCTACCACAAGATGGAGTACACCAACAAGATGGCTGCGCTTGGCCGTCTGAGTGCGGGAGTGGCGCACGAGATCAACAACCCGCTCTCGATCATTACCGAGAAGGCGGGGTTGGTCAAAGACCACTTGATGCTGTCTGAAGAACTTCCGCCTCGGGAGAAGCTGATTGCTCTTGTGAACTCCGTGCTCAACTCCGCCGATCGCTGCGGCGGCATCACCCATCGCCTCCTGGGTTTCGCGAAACACATGGAGGTGCAGCGGGAGAACATCGATCTGGATGTGTTGATCAAGGGAGTGCTCGGATTCCTCGAAAAAGAGGCGGTATATCGAGACATCCAAGTCGCCTTCAACATCCCTGAGGATCCTCCTACCATCACGAGCGATCGTGGGCAGTTGCAGCAGGTGTTCTTAAACATCATCAACAACGCGTTCGCGGCGGTGCATGAAGGCGGCCACATTGAGATCGGCATCGAGCGGGCGGGTAACAACGCGGTGGAGGTGAGCATCACGGACGACGGGGGGGGCATACCGGAAGAGCACCTCTCCCACATCTTCGATCCCTTCTTCACGACGAAGAAGAGCGGTGGTACTGGGCTCGGATTGTCCATCACATACGGGATCGTACAGAAGCTACGTGGTCAGATCGCGGTGAGGAGCAAGGTGGGCGAGGGGACCTGCTTCACCGTTACGCTTCCGATATCCAACGCATCCGCCTAGGAGCTGCGCATGGAAGAAGCACTACGCATTCTGATAGTGGATGACGAGGAAGAGCTGGTCAGCGCTCTCGTCGAGCGCCTAAACCTGAGGGCGTTCCAAGCCGCGGGTGTAACCAGTGGCAGCGAGGCCTTGGAGTATCTGGAAAGGACTCCGCGCGACGTTGTCCTCCTAGACGTGAAGATGCCGGGGCTGGGAGGCCTGGATCTCATCAGGCGCATCAAGAAAGACCATCCCGACCTCGAGGTGATCCTCTTGACAGGCCATGGCTCGAAGCAGGACGCCGATCAGGGCATGGAACTCGGTGCGTACGATTACCTGATGAAGCCGGTGAAGATCGACGACTTGGTGAAGATCCTGCTCGAGGCGGCTGCTCGGAAGGGAGGAGCGGAGTCGGATGAGTGAGTATTCAGTTCTCCTCGTCGACGACGAGGAGGAGTTCGTCGAAGTGCTGGCTGACCGTCTCGAGGCGCGGGACCTCGAAGTCGAGACGGCGGAGAATGGTGAGGTGGCTCTGGCAAAGGCCGGACGGAAGGTGTTCGACGCCATCCTGCTGGATCTGGCCATGCCGGGTATGGATGGGATCGAGACGCTGAAGGGATTGTTGGAGATCAATTCCGACCTACAGGTGATTCTCCTGACAGGTCAGGCCACGCTCGGGCAAGCAGTCGATGCTATGAAGCTGGGCGCGTTGGATTTTCTCGAGAAGCCGGTGGACATCGATGTCCTCGTAGCGAAGATCGATGATGCCGCCAGGAAGCGTTCGTCGCTCGAGGATCAGCGGATCCAGGAGAAGATGGATGAGATCCTGCGCAAGAAGGGATGGTGAGGGGTGGCGGTGAGCGGTTTCGTCCATGGCGAATGAGCCAGTGCCCGAGACCAGGAGGAATCTAGGCGACTCCGGCCCTCGAGCCGGTGTTTCTTCCCTGGGCCAGTTCGGTGGCGGCCGGCGGAAGCTGAACGTCGACTGGAAGAGAGCCGTCTTTGTCCTTCTGGGGCTTTCCCTGTTCACACTCGTCTACTTCGCGCCCACCCCCAATCCCGCAGTCGATCCTCAGGGAGAGGCCTTTGCCCTGACGCGCGAGGGAAAGGCGGCCGTGGCGCTCTTCTTCCTTGCGGCAACCTGGTGGGTCACCGAAGTCATCCCGATCGGTGTTACGAGCATTGCCATCGGCGTCGTCCAGGCGCTCTTCCTCATCCGTCCGGCGCGCGAAGCGTTCACGGACTTCATGGATCCGTCGGTCTGGTTCATATTCGGGTCACTGGTCTTCGGGATGGTCTTCACCAAGACTGGGCTCACCCGACGGATGGCGTACAAGATGCTCTCAGTCGTCGGCGAGCGTACGAGCATGATCTACCTTGGCTGCTTTGTCATGACCGCGGCCCTCACGCTCGTCATGGCGCACACAGCGGTCGCCGCAACCGTGTTCCCGCTCTTCCTGGCGATCTACGCGCTGTACACAGAGGAGTCGGCACCCACGCGGTTCGGCAAGGGGCTGTTCATGGGGATGGCCTTCGTGGCAGGGGCCGGTAGCATCATCACACTGCTTGGCGCGGCCCGCGGGGCGGTCGCGATTGGGTTCTTCCGGGACATCACGGGCCGGTCGATCAGTTTCTTCGAGCTGACCTGGTACATGCTTCCGGTTGGCGTGGTTATGACCGTCCTCCTGTGGCTCTTCTTTCTGTTCTACTACCCACCGGAGAAGAAGACCATTCCTGGGCTGCGGCGTCGTGTTGAGCGCCTCTATGAGAGCCTCGGGCCGCTCTCTCTCAACGAGGTCCTCGCGCTCATCATCGTGGGCGGTACGATCGCCGTGTTGAGTTTGCGATCGTTTGTTCCCATGCTCGAACCACTCGACAAGAGTGCCGTGATCTTGGTCGCGACCGTGTTGTTCTTCATCTTCAAGGTCGTCGCTCTAGAAGACCTCGAGGGCATCTCCTGGAACATCATTCTGCTGTTCGGCGGGGCCATGAGTATCGGCTTGTGCCTGTGGCAGACGGGGGCCGCCAAGTGGCTAGCTGTGAGCTGGCTCAACCTGTTCCACGAAAGCCCGCCATTGGTGTTTGTCCTGGGCATGGCGGCGTTCGTGCTCGTGATGACCAACCTCATCATGAACGTGGCTGCGATCGCGATCACGATGCCCGTGGCGTTGAGTCTTGCCCCGTATTTGGGCGTGGCTCCGGACGTCGTGTTGTTCGCGTCGTTGGTGACGGCCGGGATGCCGTTCTTGTTTCTGGTCGGAGCGGCACCCAACGCGATTGCCTACGGGAGCGGCCAATTCACCACGAAGGAGTTCTTCACCGCTGGAATTCCCGCGAGCGTGCTGCTGCTCGCGGTCCTGGCCGTATTCGTGTGGCTGATCTGGCCTGCGATGGGGATGCCGGTGCTAGCAGAGGTAGCACAGTAGGGCCTTATCGGTCCCTGCTCCGCAATCGGCCCCCACAAACAGTCGTCAGAATCCCCAAGTCGGCAAGCTACGTAGGGATGGCGAAGCAATTGAGACCATCCAGGGAGGGAATATGATCATGCACAGGTCCCGGCGGCACGTGCTCATCACAACGCTATCGCTCGCAGCCATGGGAGGTCAGACTCTCCACGCGCAGGCTTCCTCAGCAGCACAGCAGGACACTCCCCAGGCCGCTGAAGATGTGGTCAGGCAGCTCTACGATCTGGTGACCTTCGAGGCTGGTACGACGCCGAATTGGGATGAAGTAAGGGCGCTCTTCATCGATGAGGCGGTTGTGGTTCTGCGAACGACCCCGACAGCCACGACGGTGTTCTCACTCGAGGGCTTCGTCAATGACTTCGTGACCTTCATCGAGCGGGCCAACGTTGAGGAAACTGGCTTCGAGGAAGAGATCCTCAGGCTGGATGCCACGGAGTTCCATGACATGGCGCAAGCCTGGGTGCTCTACCAGGCCAGTGTTCCGGGCTCGCAACGCCCACCCCAACAGGGGGTCGACAGCTTCTCGCTGATCAGGCAGGACGGTCGCTGGCTGATCGCGTCCATTACGAACGACATTCCCACCCCCGACCATCCGATTCCGGAGGTGTTGCGGGATTGATAACCGAGTACGGGAGCCCCCTCCCTTGCGGCAATCGGGTGAGGGAGGAACTTTGTTGTGACCTGCCGGTCGAAGCCCACCCTCACTGCGCTCCGGCTGGCGGCACCTAACGACCAATGAGCGAAATCCTCGAACGCCTCCAACGGGGGCTCCCGGAACGGTACACCCTCGAGCGCGAACTCGGGCGCGGGGGGATGGCAAGGGTATACCTCGCCCGTGAGCGGCATCCCCAACGGTTGGTGGCGATCAAGGTGCTGGAGCCAAGCGTTGCCGTCTCGCTGGGACGGGAGCGCTTTCTGCGTGAGATCGATGTGGTCTCCAATCTCACGCATCCACACATCGTACCGATCTTCGCCGCCGGGGAGGCCGACGATCTCCTGTATTTTGTGATGCCCTTCGTGGACGGAGAGACGTTGAGCGCGCGCATCAAGCGCGAGGGTACACTGTCTCTTTCGAGTTCCCTCCGCATTGCTGGCGAGGTTGCGGGCGCGCTCGAGTACGCACACCGTCGCAACATCGTCCACCGAGACGTAAAGCCCGACAACATCCTGCTACACGACGGCTATGCACTTGTGACGGACTTTGGAGTGGCTCGAGCCATCAGAGCGGCCGGCACGGAGCAGCTCACGGAGATCGGCATAACGTTGGGGACGCCCGCCTACATGAGTCCGGAGCAGGCCTCTGGGGAGATCCAAATCGACGGCCGCACCGACACGTACGCCCTCGGATGCGTTGTGTGCGAGATGCTCACGGGTGACCCACCGTTTGGCAAGGGATCACCCCAGGCCATTCTGTCCAAACACATCACCGAACTTGCCCCCTCACTGCACAGCCGCAACACCGCAATACCGGTGGAGATCGACGATGCGGTGCAGAAAGCACTCACAAAGTCGAAGGATGAGCGCTATGCGACTGCCGGCGAGTTTGGGGAAGCGCTCGAGCTGTTCCGCAGCGGGCTGACGTCCGGATCCGGGATCCACGCGCACGGCCATCCGGTACGGCCGGCATTTGGCTGGCGTGGCCGTCTCGCAGCTGCCCTGCTCTTGGTGGCGGTGGTCGCTGTCACGTGGACCGTCGCCCGACGAACCAGTTTCGCTGGGCTGCCGGAACCGCAAGCGTTCACCGACTCTGTTGCCTTCATGCCAGTGGAGAACCTCACGGCCGATTCCAGCCTTGGGCCGCTGGGTGACGCGCTTACCTACGGCGTCATCAACTGGCTGGAGAAGATCCCCGGCCTGAAGATGCCTGGATACACCTCGATCCGCTCGTTCGACGGGACAGATCTCGATGTGAGCCAACTGGCTGAGTCGCTCGGTGTGCGACTGATCGTTGCTAGCAGATTCCGGCGCCTCGGAGGCGGGGTGCGCCTCGAGGCAGAGCTTCACGAAGCGGCGTCCGGCCGCGACATCGCCGCCGACAACTGGCCGGTTGACTCTCGCGACGAGGAGCAGGCGGAGCGCGACCTGGTCGGGCAGCTCGCTGGGATGGTGACTGAGGCAACGGGTTTCTCCGGTGAGTCCGGGCCGCAGATCATGGGGGGGAGTCCAGTTCATGCGCTGTACCTGGCGGGGAAGGACTCCGTGGGACGTCGGACTCCCAGTGCTGTGCGACGGGCGATCGGGTATTTCGGGGCCGCCATCACCGTTGATTCGCTCTACGCTCCCGCGTATGAGGGGATGTCCAATGCGTACGCCTTGGCATTGTTCTACCGATACGAGATCGGGATGGATGGCTACACGGTCGCGGGCCGCGCCCTGGCTCACGCCGAACGAGCGATCGAGCTGGATCAGGAGTATGCGTACGGCTACGCTGCTAGGGGCTATCTGATTAGTAGGATGTCGGGCTCGGTGCGAGATGCGGCGCGCGACTTCCGGCGGGCACTGCAGCGCGCGCCCAACGCATCACAGGCAGTCACGTGGTCGGGGTGGGTGAGGGCCCAGGCAGAAGGGAAGGGTGAAGAGGGCTTGGAGGCGACGCTTCGGGGGGCCAAGCTCAATCCGTATGCACCATTCGCGCACCTCAGCGCGGCCTACTCGGCATTCCAGCTCGATAGCAATCGTCTCGCCATTGCGGAGACACACCGCACGTTGGAACTCGAGCCCGATATCGTGGCAGCCAGTGCGCTGCTGGGACGTGCGCTCCTTCTCGATGGTCGGCCGGCCGAGTGCGTCGAGCTGAAACTCGGACCTCACGAGGGCGTCCGGGCTGCTTGCCTCCACGCCTTGGGGAGAGTAGAGGAAGCGCAGGCCATTGCGGACTCCATCGATCGAGCTGTTCAGCTCAGTGGAATCAGTGATCCAGTCTACACGGCAGTGATTCGAGCCGAGGACCTCGCCTGCTACTATGCGTGGATTGGGAACAACCGAATGGCATTGCAATGGCTTACTAAGGCCTACCAACTGTCGCCAATTGGGGTGGACCAACGAGTGCTCGGGTCTCGTCTCTTTGAAAGCCTGCGGCAGGACGAGGAGGCGGCCAAGGAACTGGACCAGATCACAGCACGGATCTGGCCGGAGGTCGAACGGCACGCCGACCAGTTCCGCTGATCGTGGGCGGCATCCATAGCCTTCACTTGGCGCCCGAATCATCTCAAGATGATCCGGGTGTTTGCTTTTCGAGGCTGTCTGGCGCGGAGCGAGGGCTTGCAGCGCTGTCCCCGGGCTGCATGTTCAAAGGAAGTCCCACAACCTGGAGGACATCATGACCGAGAGTGTTTACAAGGTGATTGAGCTGGTAGGTACCAGCACGGAATCATGGGAGAAGGCCGCCGCCGCCGCAGTGGCGCGAGCCGCCGAATCGCTCCGCGACCTTCGCATAGCGGAGGTGAGCCTGCTCGACCTGCAGATCGCTGACGGTGTAATCCAAGCGTACCGTGCGAAGGTGAAGGTGTCCTTCAAGTACGAAGGTGGTCAGTAACTGACTCAAAGGAGAAGCGCATGAAGCACAGATACCCGACGATCGTGGGGGGCATCGCCGTGGGACTCGTCCTCGCCGGATCGCTCTCGGCACAGAGCGCCAGGTTTGAAGATTTCCCCAACACGAGTCCCAAAGCGGATGAGTTGGCTCCGGACTTTACGCTCCAGACTCTCGAGGGTGAGACCTTCACGCTGAGTGAGGCCTACGCGAAGCAGCCGATCGTCATGGAGTTCGGCTCCTACACGTGACCCCCATTTCGTCGGCGGGCCGCCGACGTCGAGTCGATTCGTGAGGAGTTTGGCGAGGACGTGTTATTCATCATCCTGTACCAGCGCGAAGCTCACGCGGGTGAGGAGCGAGGTGAGGTGATGAACTTCGGTGACGTGGAGCAACCGAAGACCATCGAGGAGCGGGTGGTGTTGGCGCGGAAGGCATGCGACGAACTCAGCATTGCCACGACCGTTGTTATCGACGACATGAACAATACCGTGCGCAAGGCCTACGGTGAGCTCCCCAACAGCACGTACTTCATTGCGCGAGGCGGGGTGATCACCTACAAGGAGGCGTGGGCTCGACCGGATGGCTGGCCCGAGTACCTGCGCGATCTCGTGAGCCGAGAGGGACAACCGTGAAAGACCGTGAGCTCATCGTGCTGGCCACACTCATTCAGCGGAGGCAATGACGGATGGCATCCTTCATGGATCGCGTGGTTGGTGCCGCGAAGTTGGATGTGCGCACCTACGAGGAAGTCGAAGCGGACACCACCGCGACCGGGCAAGCAATGGCTGTGGTCGTGCTGTCGAGCGTTGCGACCGGAATCGGCAGCGGCGAAGGCCGCTATGTCATGGGAGCACTTGGGGCGCTCGTCGGGTGGTTCATCTGGGCGTTCCTCTGCTACGTCATTGGTACCAAGCTGCTGCCCGGACCCAACACGAAGGCTGATGTAGGAGAGCTGCTGCGGACGATCGGCTTCGCCAGTGCTCCCGGGATGCTCCGTGTGTTCGGGATCATTCCCATTGTGGGGTGGATCGTCATGCTGGTGACGGGCATTTGGGTGCTGGTCACGACGGTCGTCGCGGTCCGGCAGGCCCTGGACTACACGAGTACGATGCGAGCGATTGGCGTGTGCCTCGTCGGGTGGCTCGTGCTGGTGATCTGGGGGCTGTTTATGGCCGGGCTCTTCGGTGGCGCGGCGGCCCTCTTCGGATAACCACAAAACGATGGTGTCATACCGCGATCGCTCAGCTGTTCATCGAGGAGGGGATGGGATGCTCGGGAGGCAATCCGTGAGCCGTGGGCTCATCGCCGTGCTCAGTGGGGCCGTGATGATCAGCCTGCCGTCAACGGTGGCGGGCCAGGATCCCTTGCGCGGGTTGGACGCGTACATCGAGGAAGTGCTGCGGGACTGGGACGCTCCCGGAATTGCAGTGGCTGTCGTCAAGGACGACCGGGTCGTCTACGCTAAGGGATTCGGAGTGCGCGAAATCGGGAAAAGTGAACGCGTCGACACGGAAACCGTGTTTGCGATTGCGTCGACGAGCAAGGCGTTCACCGCTGCCGCCCTGGGCATGCTCGTAGACCAGGGACTATTGAGCTGGGACGAAGCAGTGATAGATCATCTCGAGGGATTCCAACTCTCGGATCCGTATGCCACGAGGGAACTCACCGTTCGGGATCTTCTATCTCATCGCTCAGGACTACCACGGGGCGACCGTCTCTGGTACCTGTCTCCGTTCGAACGGGACGAAGTCGTGTATCGGGTCCGAGGGCTCGAACCAGGCTGGAGCTTCCGCTCTCGCTACGGCTACCAGAACATCATGTTCACCACTGCTGGTCAGATCGTCGAGGCCGTCAGCGACACGACCTGGGACAACTTCGTGCGTCATCGGATCTTCACACCGCTCGGTATGCGCACGTCCACGACGACCGTTCGCGATCTGGAGAATCGCGACAACGTGGCCACAGCTCATGGACGGATAGACGGCGAAGTCGTGCCCATTACCTGGCCGAACTTCGACAATCTCGGGGGCGCCGGTGCCATCAACTCGAGCGTGCAGGACATGGCTGAGTGGATGCGCCTGCAACTCGGTGAGGGTGCCTATGCCGGGGAACGCCTGTTATCGGATTCCGTAGTCAAGGAGATGCACACACCGCAGACAGTCGTGCGTCGCGGTGAAGAAGAGGAGGAGATGTTTCCCGAGTCGCACTTCGCTGCCTACGGCATGGGGTGGCGACTGGGTGACTATCGCGGCCGTCTGATCGTTCGGCATGGTGGAGCCCTCGACGGTATGCGCACGCACGTGTTGCTGGTTCCCGAAGAAGAACTGGGCGTCGTTGCGGTCACGAACGTCAACGAGAGCCGAATCCCACAGGCAATCGTGTGGCACGTTGCCGATCAATACATCGGTCCCAGGGACAAGAACTGGAACGAAGTGTATCTGGCTGCCGCGGCGAAGGCGCGCGAAGAAGCCGAGGAGACGAGGAGTAGCTCGGAGGACGAACGCCAAACCGGAACGGTCCCAACGCATCCGCTCTCAGCGTTCGTCGGGACGTACACCCACGATCTCTACGGCACAGCGGTCGTAGAGGAGAGCCGGGGACAACTCGTGGTGCGCGTTGGTCCGTATTTCGTGGGCGATCTCGAGCATTGGCACTTCAACACCTTCCGTGCGACCTGGCAGAATCTCTATCTGGGCACGGATTTCCTGAGCTTCCATCTGGATCGGATGGGTGGTGTGTCGGCCGTCGAGGTACAGGGCTTCGGCCGTTTCAACCGGAAGTGATGGTCGCGCGGCGTCCCTAGGTCACAACCCGTACCGGAGGCGGCCGCCGTCCCACCAGCCAGATGCCGACGAACAAGGCCGGTGCCGCGATCAGCATCGCGAGTGTCGGCCGCTCCCCGAAGACCAGCCAGCTCGCCAACCCACTAATGATCGGCTGCGCGTACACGTAGACGGCGACCGTTGAAGCGCGGACCCGCGCGAGCGCAAACAAATTGAGCAGATACGCGATGACGGTGGGAATCACGAGGATGTACGCGAGGGACCACCATGCTGCCGTGGCCTCCGGAGCAGGAAGGAGGCCCTGGCCGTAGAAGAGGAACGGGACGGCCATCATGGAGAAGATGTACGCCCACGCCGCGATGACGAAGCTGGGGTAGCGACGGGTCAACACCTTGGTGAGCACCAGGAAACCGGAGTAGCAGAGTGCATTCGCTACCATGAGCAGGTTGCCGAATCCGTGCACTCCCAACCCGCTCAATCCATCTGTGAACAGGAGTGGTACGATCCCCGCCAGAGCAATGACGATGCCCAAGGCGCGGGTCGCGGCGAACCGCTCCTGGCGCACGAGCGCTGCAATCCCGAATGTGAATACGGGTATGAGGGACATGACCAGACCGGCATTCATCGGCGTAGAGCGCGAGAGCCCGACTAAGAACAGTCCCTGGTTCAAGGCCACGCCGAGCATAGCGCACAGGAAGAAGAGCGGAAGGTCTCGAGCGAGCGGCCACACTCGAGGGCCGAAGCGGGCCCGTGCCAGGGCTCCGAGGACGAGTGATCCCACCACGATCCGCCACCCACCCACCGCGAGAGGAGACAGACCGCCTGGGCCAAACGCGATGGTACCAATGACCGGGAACAGGCCGAAACAGATCTGCACGGTCGCGAGGGAAACGTGACCCGCAACAATGCGGCGATCTGGTGAGTGAATGTGGATGGCCGGGCTCATGGGCGCCTGGAATCTAACGGCGCCGGTTTGCCCCTTGCGTGGGGTCTAGACGAACCGGCGGTCCTCCCCGCTGCGTCGCTCTCGCACGGCACGGCGTTCGTTGCCGACACGGCGGTCCGCAGAGTCGCCGCGGCGCTCCGGACGCATCCACACTGTCGGTAGATCGGGCTGGCGGCGCTCAGCGCCTAGTCGACGCTCCCGGCCTGATCGGCGGTCTACATCGATACCGGTCAGTCCAGCAAACTTGCGCCACTCGCCGAGCCGGCGATTGCTGGGGCTTGGCTCCGTCATGGTCCAGTTCCTTCTAGTGCTGCTGCGGTTGATCGAATACTGCCACGACTGGCCCATTGATGCCAGATCCCTCACAACCTCAGCGCGGCCTTCGGATCGCTCACGCTCGGCAAATTCTAGGGAGTCGGCGGTTGGTCCGAGAGGAGGTTTCTGGCGACGTACCCCAGCTCGTTGCCATCCACGGATACCAGCCACCAGCCCCTCCGCATACTAGCCGCAGTGACCGGAGTCCCCGGTCGGAGTATGCCGACGACCGGGTACGCCGTCCCGGGACCTTCCCGAACGTTCGCCCAATCGGCGGCCCACCGCATATCGGGGTCAGGGGGGGTGATGACCGTGTCGGGTGCAGCAGAGGGGGGAGATCGGGGCGGAGCCCGCTGCGCCTCGATGGGCGGAGCGACGGGGACGGATCGTAGGGCCATCGTGTCTGTGGGCGTAGGCTGGATGGTTGGCGTCATTGGCAAGGACGCCGTATCGTCCGGCTCCGCGGCTCCGGTCAGCTTGCTCACGCCGATGATCGCGGCGGCGAGCACGGCGACGGCCAATACCAGACCAACAACGATCCGAATCCGCCTTCGCGCGAGCTGTGGGTATTCGCAATACTCACAGATCGTGGCTTTCCGTGGGATGATCTTCTCGCAGCGGCGGCAATGGGCGAATTCCCGGTCATCGCCCTGCGCTCGGGCTTGGAGTAACAGGTGTGAGCACTTCGGGCACTTGGATGCGACGCTGAGGACGGTCTGACCGCACTGCGGACACTTGATTAGGGCCATCTGATCCGTCTCATGTCCGAGCTAGCTCCGTCGCCAGTCACGCCTGAAAACCTGGACGTGCCCGCAGCGGTTGCAGGCCTCGATGTGCCAAATGATGTCCATGTCGCCGCTCGTGAGTCCAATGCGTCTGAGGGTGCCGGGTCCCGAGTAGCCATCGGTCTCCAGCTTCGTGATGTAGACGCCCTCGAGGCAGACCTCGCACGTGCGTTCTGGCTGGGATCGGCGCTCGCCGACAGGGGTTTGTGTTGCCGTCATGGTACGTCCCTCCAACTGATACCAGTACCATAACCCCCGCCCGGGTTGGGGGCAAAGGGCGCCTGTATGCACCTTCATAGAGCGTTCACTCGAGGTTCACACCAAATCGCGATGCTCAAAGATTCACGAATCTAGGTTGTTGGGAACACCCCGGGGGGATGACGATGGAGCGATCGCTCACACTGAACGGATTCAATTGGCGCAGGGCCCTGATTTTCCTGACGGGGCTGGGGATGGTTGTGGCTTCGGTCATGACGATGCAACACTACTTTGCCGCAAACTTCCCGGAGTCGATCTTCGAGGGATCCTTCTGCGATATCAGCGCATTCTTCAACTGTGACAGCTCAGCGTACTCTGCGATCTCGGCCATTGCTGGGGTGCCGTTGGGGTACTTCGGCGTGATGGTCGGAGGCCTGGTGATGCTTGGGGCTCTCCTCCCGTCGCCGGCATTGGAGCGTACCAACAAGAGCATCGCGCTCTTGAACGGCATCGGCGTCGTCACGCTGTTCGGCTACACGGTGTTCGTCCTTGGCAGCCTGTGCCTCCTGTGCACCGGGTACTACCTGTTCTCGCTCCTGAGCCTCGGGCTCTTCTGGTGCTGTGGGATTGACCGTGAGGAATCCGGTTTCTTGAAGCGCTTCGGCAGGTTCTCGGTCATGCACCTCGTCACCTTCGGGATCGTTACGCTGGCAGGAGCCTACGGCTTCCAGCTCTACCACCAAGCCAAGAAGGATGCGCAGTCAGGTGGCATCGCCTCGCGGATCGTCGATGAGTTCTACAGTCTTCCTGCCGTTCAATGGCCCTCCTTCATCTCGCCGTACATGACAGCGCAGGCCACCGAGCAGTTCGAGGACGCCCCAATTCAGATCGTGGAGTACGTGGACCTCTTGTGCTCGGATTGTCTGTACCTCAACAGGCAGCTGGATCAGTTGAAGGAGGAGTTTGCTGGGAAGATCAACATTGCCATCCAGCTGTTTCCCCTCGAGGCCAAGTGCAACGACGTCGTGGAGAAGGACCTCCACCCCGGGGCGTGTGACGTCTCCTACATGGCGGCGTACGACCCCGAGAAGTTCACCGCAATCTACGATGAGATCTTCGCGAACTTCCGCGACGCACGCACTCCCGAGTGGCGGGCCGAACTCGCCAGACGCTACGAGGTCGAGGAGGCACTCACCGATTCAGCGACCATTGCGATGATCGGTCGGTTGGTCCAAACGGGTGCGGAGTACGAGAGAACTTCCGAACGGTTCGAACACGGCATTCGGTCGACGCCTACGATGATCATCAACAATCGCATGGTCATCGGGACGTTTCCCCTGGAGCAGCTGCGCGCGATCTTCCAAGCGCTTGTGGATGACCACGAGCGAGGAGACGACCGGTTCCTGGAGAACTGGGTCGGGTGAGGCTGACCGGGCGAACCTAGCTGTTTGCCCGGAACTGCTCGCGCAAGTGCATCAGCAGGTGGTCGACGAGCCCAGTAGGGAACGTTCCGGCCACCTCCAGATCGACACGGTGCCGCTCGAGGACGTCGGCTACTTCGGGGAAACTCACTGGGAGCGGCTCCATGTCCGCTGCCTCTTGGGCGACACGCGTTGAGGACGTCTTCTCCAGGAGTTCATCAAGCTTCTCTGTGTCCCGGCCTCGTACCATCGCTAGCGCTGCCCCGGCAAGGAGGAGATGGGGCAGGGCCGATCCGTCAGGTAGCCGGAATTCGATGGTCGGTGGCGTGATCGCCTTTCCCCCGACGTCCTTGGCCACCACGGGCAGGCGAATGAGTGCCAGCCTGTCGAACTCGCCCCAGGTGATGGCACTGGGGGCTTCCTTGGCCTGCGTGAGCCGGGCAAAGGAACCGCGCACTCGGTTTCCGAATGCCATCAGGGCGGTCCCCATTTGCACGAGGCCACCAATCAGCCAACGCGCCGGATCGGTGAGTGCTCCGTCGGCCGTGCGTATGTCGAGGGGCTGTCCATCTCTTACCGGCGCGAAGTGGAAGTGCAGGCCGTTTCCTGCATGGCCCTCGCGCTGCATGGGGTCGGTGTTGCAGAGCATGCCATTCTGATGAGCGAGGTTGCGCAGTACCCACTGCGTGAGGAGAATCCCGTCAGCAGCGTTCGGTAGCGGTGCCAGTAGCAACTCGATCTCGTGCTGTTCCCAGATCAGGCCCTGGCTCTCTCGCGCCTCGACGTATCCCACCTCAGAGTGCCCGTACTTCACTGGCACGCCAAGATCGTGCAAGATGGCGAGTGCGCGTCTCCTCAGCCCCTCACCGAACACGAACGGTGACGTGGCGTGGTAGCCACGGTCGTCCGCTCCATAGATGTCGGCTTCATCCCACCGCTTGCCGAGAAAGTACTCGACTTCACCCAGTGCCCAGAGTTCGACGCCGGTTTCCTCCTTCAGGAGTTCCGTCGCCCGTCGGAGAATCGTGTCCGGCGACTGCGGCAATGCCGACC
>Ga0255055_10001443_pt1 | contig 17378 bp, 10 predicted proteins | sample JV7_2_27_MG_FD_188633 | JGI IMG/M metagenome (GOLD analysis project Ga0255055, IMG submission 188633) | Seawater microbial communities from Jervis Inlet, British Columbia, Canada - JV7_2_27 | ecosystem: Environmental > Aquatic > Marine > Inlet | place: Canada: British Columbia | collected... | reverse complement strand
GACGACGGCGAAACCGCGACCCGCCTCTCCGGCGCGAGCCGCCTCGATGGATGCGTTGAGGGAGAGGAGATTCGTCCGCGACGCCACGCTGGTGATGATCTCGGTGATCTGGTGAACGTGGCGCGTCTTCGCCTCGAGCTGGAAGACCATGCCACCGGACTGCTCCACCCGCTCGAAGACCGTGCGCATCTTCTCGATGGCAAGCCGTGAGACGTCCACACCCGAGTTGGCTTTCTGGTTCGCCTCAGCGGCGAAACCGAAGGCCTCGCGAGCGCGGGATGCGTTCACCTCGATGGCGGAGGCGATGTCCGTGATCAGGCGGTTCACGTCCTGGACCAGTGTCTGCTGGTGTGCGGCGCCTTTCGAGACGTCCGCCACCGTGGAGGAGATGTCCTCGGTCGCTGTACTCACACCCTGAACGGACTCTGACAGGTTCTGGCTGCAGGAAGAGACCCGATCCGCGGTGACCTGCACGTGGCCGACCAGCTCGCGAAGATTCTCCAACATGTTGGCGATGCTGCGGAACAGCTCGTCCGTCTCATCCGGAAAACGGCCGGCGGCAGGCACCCGGACCTCGGCTCCGAGATCTCCCCGGCTGATCCTGCCCGTCACATCGAGGATCGGCCGGTGGTTTCGCACCAGCTGCCGGGACAGAGCGAAGCCGAGGGAGCCCCCGGCACCGAGCGCCACGAAGGGCATCACCCAGGGCGAGACGGCGTAGCCCAGAGCCTCGATGGCGATAGGGAAGCCCACCACGGCCGTCGCGACAGCCAGTGAGCCGAGAGCAAACTTGTGCGATAGCGACACGCGCACGCCCAGCGTATCGGTCCGCGGCTTGCCGTTCTTGACGGAGAACCGGGAAAGTCGACACACCGGCGCTGACTTAGGGGTGGCCCCCTCTCTAGAAGTGCCTCCAGCCGGAGGGCTTTGCGGAAGCGCCGCGGACCTGCAATCCGCGCTCGGTGATCCGGCCGATCACGGTCACCGGCGTCCCGAGGCGCCGCTCCAGGACTGCCGCGCTGGGTGCATTTTCACTCATAGTGAAGATCAGCTCGTAGTCCTCTCCTCCCCCGAGGGCAAGTTGGAGCGGATCTCGCTTCAGACGTCGGCAGGCGGCCGAGAAGCCCCGGGGCGTCGGCACCCGGCGCGCGTCGATCTCCCCACCCACGGCAGAGGCCTCGAGGAGATGGGCCAGATCGGCCAGCAAGCCATCCGACACGTCGATGCAGGCCGTCACGCTGGCGAGTCGGCCCAGAGCCCTCCCCTCTGCCACACGCGGACTGGGGATCCTCCGAACCCGGCCCCGGGCGCGCTCCAGGGCCGAGATCCCCAGCTTGCCGGTCACCAGGATGCGGTCCCCGAGTCGCGCCCCACTTCGCGTGAGAACCCGGCCCGGGGCAACGCCTCCCAACGCGGTGAGGGTGATCGAGGTCTCGCGGGCCCGGGTGACGTTTCCCCCCACCAGGGGACAGGCGAAGGGCTCCGCCAGGTCCAGCATCCCGCGGACGATCCCGGTGACGCGCCGCACCTCGAGCGAGGGCGGTGCCGCCAGGGCGAAGGTGAAGCCCATCGGCCGCGAGCCCATCGCGGCCAGATCCGAGAGATTCGCAGCCAGGGCGCGCCTTCCCAACATCCGCGGCGTCTCCGCATCCCACCTGAAATGGGTTCCCTCCACCAGCGCATCGCTGGTGACGACGAGATCCTCGCCGCGCCGCGGCCGCAGCAGCGCGGCGTCGTCCCCAATGCCGAGCAGCACGTGCCGCCCCTGCACCGGAGCGGCGAGACGCCGGATGCGATCGATCAGCTCGAACTCACCCAGATCCCGAAGCCGCATGAGCGGCAAGTTAGCGCGCTCCAGGGTCCGGACGGGCGCCGAGGGCGAGGGGATCCGCTCAGTCCCGACGCTTGGCGGCGGCGACGCCCGTGCGGGGGGCGGAGGCGGGCGCGCTGCGCACCTTGGACTTGCCGCGGGTGGGCATGCGCTCCAGCGCAGCCTTCAGCACCTCGTCCATGTGAGAGACGCCGATGAAGTTGATCTTCCGCGCGATCTCCCCCGGGATCTCCTTCAGCTCGGCCATGTTGCGCTGCGGCAAGATGACGGTGGAGATCCCCGAGCGGAGCGCCGCCAGGGCCTTCTCCCGAACCCCGCCGACGGGAAGCACACGCCCGCGCAGGGTCACCTCGCCGGTCATGGCCACGTCCGGCCGCACCGGAATCCGCGTGGCGAGGGAGGTGAGGGCCACCGCGATGGTGATGCCGGCTGAGGGACCGTCCTTCGGAATGGCACCCGCCGGTACGTGGACGTGCACCTCGTGACGCGAGAGCGTCTGCTCGTCGATCCCGAAGTCCGCGAGCCGCCATCGGGCAAAGGTGAGTGCCGCCTGACCCGACTCCTTCATGACGTCGCCGAGCTGACCGGTCAACACCAGACCGCGGCCCTTGGTCATCGCCGCCTCGAGGCGCAGGACGTCGCCGCCCGCCTCGGTCCACGCCAGGCCATTCGCGACTCCCACCTCCCCCTGGGGGGAGGGCTTCTCGACGGCGTGGATCGACGGTCCAAGGTACGTGGCGAGCGTTCGCTGGTGGACGCGGACGGTGCTCTCGTCGCCCTCGGCGGCGCGGCGCGCCACCTTGCGGCAGATCGAGGCGACCTGGCGCTCCAGGTTCCGCACCCCTGCCTCGAAGGTGTAATCGGTCACGATCTTGAGCACGGCCGCGTCGGACCAGCGGATCCGGTCTCCGGGAAGCCCGTTCTCCTCCAGCTGGCGGGGAATCAGGAAGGCGCGCGCGATCTCGAGCTTCTCCTCGGGCGTGTAGCCGGAGATGCGGATCACCTCCATGCGATCGCGGAGCGGACTGGGGACGGAGTCCAACAGATTCGCGGTGGCGATGAAGAACACGTCGGAGAGGTCGAAGGCGACGTTCAGGTAGTGATCGCTGAATTTCGAGTTCTGCTCCGGGTCGAGCACCTCGAGCAGCGCCGCGGAGGGATCCCCCCGAAAGTCGGAGCCGAGTTTGTCGAGTTCGTCGAGCATGAAGACCGGGTTCCGCGTGCCCGCCTGCAGGATCCCCTGGATGATCCGACCCGGAAGCGCGCCCACGTAGGTGCGGCGGTGTCCGCGAATCTCCGCTTCGTCCCGGATCCCACCCAGGGAGATGCGCACGAACTCGCGGCCCATGGCACGGGCCACCGACCGCCCGAGGGAGGTCTTGCCGACGCCGGGCGGACCCGCGAAGCAGAGGATCGGGCCGCGCGAATCCTGGCGCAGCTTGCGCACGCCCAGGAACTCCAGGATCCGGTCCTTGATTCCCGAGAGATGGGCGTGATCCCCGTCGAGGATTTGGCGGGCGTCGGCCAGATCGAGCTGGTCCGGTGAAACCTTCGACCAGGGGAGGTCCACCATCCACTCGAGATAGCTGCGCACCACCTGCGCCTCCGGACCCTCGGGATGCATGCGCTCGAGCCGGCGCAGCTGGCGCAGCGATTCCTCGTGGGCCTCGGCCGAAAGCCCGGCCTCCTCGATCTTGGCGCGGTACTCCGCGATCTCCTCGAGCCGCGGATCGATCTCGCCGAGCTCCAACTGGATCGCGCGCATCTGCTCGCGAAGGAAGTGCTCGCGCTGGCCTCGGCTCATCTCCTCCTTGGCCAGGGACTGGATCTCCGCCTGCATGGTGGAGACCTCGAGCTCGCGCTTCAGAAGCGCATCCACCCGGCGGAGCCGTGCGATTGGATCGATGGCTTCCAGGATCTCCTGGGCCTCCGCCAGGCGCAGCCGCAGATTCGATGCGACCAGATCCGCGAGCCGGCCAGGCTCGTGGACATTGGCCGTGATGGAGAGGACCTCCGGCGGCAGGTTCTTGAGGGGCAGCAACTCCTCCACACGACCGCGGACCGCGCGCATCAGCGCTTCGGCCTCGACGCACCATTCGGCCTCGTGATCCGCCGGGAGCGCGCTCACCGAGGCCCAGGTCGCCGGCTCATTTTCCACGAAGGACTCGATGCGGGCTTTGCAGAGACCCTGGACGAGGGCCTTCACGCGACCGTCGGGCAGGCGCAGGATGCGCATCACCATGGCCACCGTACCGACTCTGTAGAGATCGTCGGGATCCGGGTTCTCGACCTCGGGGCTTCGCTGCGCTGTCAGCAGCACCAGCCGGTCGCCGGCCAGCGCGTCCTCGAGAGCCGCGATCGACCGATCCCGCACCACGAAGAGCGGAAACACCATGTAGGGGAAGACGACCAATTCCCGCAGCGGCAGAATCGGCAGCTCTTCCGGGATCTCGAATTCCATGCCATCCGCAGTCATCCCCTTGCGTTTCGACGGAGCCGCGGGACGACTTGAGGCTCACGGACGACCCGCCGAGCGAGCGGGTGGGAAATGCAGGGAGACTTCTAGGGCAGCTCCAGCTCGCCGGCGTCGAGATCCTTTGGGGACTTCTTGGCGGGAATGCGCAGGAAGGGAGGCTGACCGGTCTCATCGATGGAGACGATTCGACCGCGGCTCACGCCCAGCAGATAGGGACGCTTGGCGGCGTTCCCGTCGGGGCGGACGGTCGTGACGCCCGAGACTCCCGGGTAGGCGCGGGTGGCGAGCAAACCCTCCACCACCTTCTTTCGCGTCCGGTGGCCCCGATCGAGCTGCACCAGGAACAAGTTCGCGGCATCGAATCCCTGGGCGGCCAGGGAGCTCGGCTCCCCCCCGAAGGTTTCCCGGAAGCGCCGGACGAACTCGGTCACGAACGGATAGGAGCTCCGGGGATGGAAATCACCGGTGAAGATCGCCCCGTTCACGTGCTTTCCACCGATCCTCACCAGGTCGGGGTGATTCCAGCCACTCGGTCCCAGCAGCCTGACCCCCCGGACCTCATGAAAGGCCAGATGCGGAGCGATCAGGGCCGCGTTCTCATGAGAGTCGGGAATGAAGAGAGCGTCGAAGTCGACGAAGGGGGGCAGCGGTCTCTCTCCGGGTCCGGTGATCTCCGCGGCCTCTCGACGCAGCTCCGCCGCCCGCTCCGCCGGCATCCGTTTGGCGCGTTTCAGCAGCTTCCTCCGCTCCTCGAGGGCGTGGCGCTCACCAGCATCGAGAAACTCGTAGCCGATGATGCGTCGAATCGGCTTGGCGAAGTCCGTCGCCTCCGGATCGTAGGCTGCCACACCGACGACCGAGCCCCCCCGGGCCTCGACGGCGTCCCAGAAGGCTCCCCGCAGGGCAAAGCCGTAGCCTTCACGGGGATAGAGGATGGCAAACCGCTGACTGCCGAGCTCTCGCATCGCGTAGTCCGCCAAGAACTCGGCTTCGAGAAGCGGGCTGGAGCCCAGCCTGATGACGTGGGGTCGGCGCCGGGCGACCTCCTCTCGCCGGGTCAAGGCGATCAGCGGTACCCCCTCGTCCTCGGCCGCTTCCGCGGCGGACTCCGCCTCCTCGGCCAGAAGCGGGCCAACGATGGCGAGCAGATCGGACTCCTCGGCCAGGGAGCGCACCCCGCGCGCGGCACCGGCGGCGCTGCCGCCGGAATCGCGAACCAGGACCCGCACCCGAGACTTGCCTCCGAAAGCGGTGACGTCGAAGATCCCGGCCGCGAGCAGAATACCCTGGAGACTCTCCTCGCCGTAGGTCGCGAAGGATCCGCTCAGAGGAAGCACCACACCGAGGGTGCCGGAGGTGGTCGCCGGATCCGGCGGGCGCTCGAGCCGGATGTCATCCATGTCGGGGAGTCCGGCGAGGAGACCCGACTCGGGCTTCGCGCTCTTGCCCAGTGCAAACTCGAAAGTGGCCAGGCACGAGGCGTCGGCCCTGGTAAGCGGCAGCATCGACGCGTGGGCGATGGCCACCTCGGCCCCCGGGAGATCTCCGGCGCGCAGGGCGAGCTCCGCCTGGCGCAGTCGCACCTGTGCTGCCGGTATCCGCTTGCCGAGCTGGTCTGCCGCCGACTCCAGATCCTTCGGCTCCATGGTCATGATCAGCTGCTCGATCTCGCGGTCGATCCGAGCCGCGGCCTCTTCGTCGGCCTGGTCCGCGCGGACCCGGGAGAGCCAGCGAAGCTGGGCAGGGGCCTCGCCGCTTTCCGCGGCCAGGTCGGCCAGGAGCCGATGGGCCTCGCGGCGCTCCTCGCCCGTGAGCATCGAGAATCGGATCTCCGTGGCGGTGCGGTAGGCCGGCCCCGGGTGGCCGCGGGCGCGCTGGAGTCCGGCGAACTTCAGCCGGGCCAGATCGCTCCGGTCGCCCTTCGGATGGCGTCGGATCACCCAGGAGAGGTGCTGGAGCGCGTCGCTCTCCCGCCCGTCCTCCAGCGCAAGCTCGGCGAGACGCAGGGACGCATCGTCGGCGAGGTGACTGCGCGGGTGGCTGCCCACGAAGGCCTGGAGGGCTTCGATGCCGCCGACGCGATCCACGCCGAGGACGACGAGGGCCTGCGAGTGCTCCTGCTGCTCCTCCGAGGAGACACTGGGCAGGACGGGCCCTGGCATTCCCTCACAGCTGAGCAGCAGTGATGCGAAGAGCGCGATCAGCCCGGCTCGAATCATCAATCCAAGAAATCTTTGAGCTTCTCGAGGAAGCCGCGAGTCACCGGGGATGCCTCCGCGCCACTCTCTCGGGCGAACTCTTCGAGGAGGTCGCGCTGCCGATCCGTCAATTTGGTCGGGACCTCGACGAAGATGCGCACCAGTTGGTCTCCACGGCCGCTCGTGCGCAGCGTATGGAGTCCGATGCCGCGCAGGCGAAGGATCTTGCCCGACTGGGTTCCTTCCGGGATGCGCAGCTTCACCTTGCCTTCGAGGGTGGGCACCTCGATCTCACTGCCGAGGGCCGCCTGGGCGAAGGAGATCGGAACCTCGCAGTGCAGGTCCGGCCCATCCCGCTCGAAGAACGGGTGCTGCCGAATCGAGATCACCACGTAGAGATCCCCCGCCGGGCCGCCGGAAATGCCCGCCTCGCCCTCTCCCGGGACCCGCAGCCGCATCCCGTCGTCCACGCCGCGGGGAATCCCGACCTTGATGGTCTTCTGACCCTCGGTGCGGCCAGCGCCCCGGCAGTCTGGACAGGGATCGCGAATCACCCAGCCCTCGCCCGAGCAGGCGTCGCAGGGGCGACTGATCCGGAACAGACCCTGCTGGAAGATCGCCTGGCCGCTGCCCCCACAGCGATCGCAGCGCTGCGGGGAGGTCCCCTCTCGAACCCCGCTGCCGTCGCAGGACTCGCAGCGCATCATCTTCGGGATCTGCAGCGAGGCCTCGGTGCCCTCGAGCACGTCGGAGAGCTCGAGCTCGAAGTTGTAGCGGAGGTCCGCGCCCCGCTGCCCCCGGCCGCGGCGGCGCCCCCCCATGCGGCCGCCGAACAGATCGCCGAAGAGATCGTTGAAGATGTCGCCGACGTTGCCGAAGTCGGCGCCGGGGAAGCCTCCGGGGCCGCCGGCCCCCACGCCGTCGAAGCCGAAGTGGTCGTAACGGCTGCGCTTCTCGGGATCCGAGAGCACGGCGTACGCCTCCGACGCCTCCTTGAACTTCTCCTCGGCCTCCGGATCGTCCGGGTTGCGATCCGGGTGGTACTCGAGCGCAAGACGGCGGTAGGCCTTCTTCAGCTCGTCTTCGTCAGCGCCGCGGGAGACGCCGAGGACCTCGTAGTAATCGCGTTTTCTCACCGAAGTCGGGTACCCGGAGTGCGCGCGGGAAACCAGGAGCCGGCGGCGACGCGGCGCTCGAGCCTACCCGGCGCTATCCGTTCCCAGCGCCGAGTACAATGCTTCGGTCATTTGGTAGGAGAGGCCCGACAGTTCGTCAACGGCGCTGCGCAGAGCGGCGACGTCCTCCGAGTCGACGACAGATCGGACCTTCTCGATGGCCACCAGGAGGGCCTGGCGCTCCGCCTCGCCGACGTGCTCGGCGTACTCCTCGAGGGCCCGTTCGGTGGAGTAGACCAGCCCATCGGCCTTGTTGCGCAGATCCACGAGTTCGCGGCGATCCTGATCCGTTGTGGAGTGACGCTCGGCCTCGAAGATCAGATCCTGGATCTCGTTCTCGGTCAGGCCCCCCGAGGCGGAAACCCGGATCTGCTGACCCTTGCCGGTGCCGAGGTCCTTGGCCGACACGTGCACCACGCCATCGGTGTCGATCTCGAAGGTGACCTCGATCTGGGGCACCCCTCGCGGCGCAGGGGGGACCCCCACCAGCTCGAAGCGTCCCAGGCTCTTGTTGTCCTCCGCCATCTCGCGCTCTCCCTGGAGCACGTGGATGCGGACCACGTTCTGATTGTCCTCCGTGGTCGAGAAGACCTGACCCTTCCGGGTCGGGATGGTGGTGTTCTTCTCGATGATCCTCGTGAACACGCCGCCCTGGGTTTCCACGCCGAGGGAGAGGGGCGTCACGTCGAGAAGCAGGACCTCGCTGACTTCGCCCTTGAGGACGCCACCCTGGATCGCCGCCCCGATCGCGACCACCTCATCCGCATTCACCCCCTTGTGGGGCGTCTTGCCGAAGATCTCGGTCACCTTCTCCTGGATCCGGGGCATCCGGGTCATGCCTCCCACCAGGACCACTTCGTCGAGCTGCTCCCGCGAGATCTCCGCATCCGCGATGGCGGCTTCACAGGGCTTCACCACCCTTTCGATCAGGTCCGCCACCAGGGCCTCGAGCTTTTCGCGGGAGAGCGAGAGGTTCAGGTGCTTGGGGCCCGAGTCATCGGCGCTGATGAAGGGAAGATTGATGTCGGTCTGGGGGGTGGAGGAGAGCTCGAGCTTCGCCCGTTCGGCGGCCTCCTTGAGCCGCTGGAGCGCCATCTTGTCGCCGTGCAGGTCGATTCCCGATTCGTTCTGGAACTCCTCGATCAGGAAGTCCACCACCCGCTCGTCGAAGTCCTCCCCGCCCAGGAAGGTATCGCCGTTGGTGCTCTTGACCTCGAAGACGCCGTCGCCGATTTCGAGGATCGAGATATCGAAGGTACCGCCACCGAGATCGAACACCGCGATGGTCTTGCCGCCTTCTGCGTTGAGGCCGAAGGCGAGGGCCGCGGCGGTGGGCTCGTTGATGATCCGCAGCACGTTGAGGCCCGCGATCTTGCCGGCATCCTTGGTGGCCTGGCGCTGCGCGTCATTGAAGTAGGCGGGAATCGTGATCACCGCGTCGGTGACCGGCTCGCCCAGGAAATCCGCCGCGGTCTCCTTCATCTTGCCGAGGACGATCGCCGAGATCTCCTCGGGCGAACAGATCTTCTCTCCGATCCCGATCCAGGCATCGCCGTTCTCGGCGGGCTCGATCGCGAAGGGAGCGACGTTCGCGAAGCGCGTCACCTCCTCCGTCTCCCGCTTGCGACCGATGAGGCGCTTCTGGGCGAAGATCGTCCGATCGGGATTGGTGACGGCCTGGCGCTTCGCAATCTGGCCGACGAGCTTCTCGTCGGTTTCCGTGAAGGCCACTATGGACGGCGTGGTACGCGCACCTTCGGCGTTGGGGATCACCTGGGGCTCGCCGCCCTCCATCACTGCAACGCACGAGTTGGTGGTGCCGAGGTCAATTCCGATGACCTTTCCCATCGAATCGCGCCTTTCCCGCGCCGGTCACCGTCGAGCAACGGCCCTGGCTCTACTCTTCTGCGGCTTCCGCTTCGCCCTCGTCGGCGCCTTCCGCTTGCGTCGAAACGATGACCCGCGCGGGGCGAAGCAATCGATCCCGGAGCCGATATCCCTTCTGCAACACCTCGATCGCGGTGTTCGCCGGCACCGAGTCGTCCTCTCTTTGCGCCATCGCCTCGTGCACGTTCGGATCGAAGGGCGCGTTCCCCGCCTCGATCTCGCTCACTCCATGGTTGGCCAGCGTTCCGAGAAGCTCCCGTTGCACGAGCTCAACGCCCTGCAACATGCTCTCGAAGTCCCCGCTATCACTCGTTCGCACATGTTCGATGGCGCGATCCAGGTTATCGACCGTTGCCAGCAGGTCCTTGACGAGATTCTCGTGACCGTACCGATGGGCCTCCTCGCGCTCCTTGAGAGCCCGGCGGCGGAAGTTCTCGAAGTCCGCCTGGAGGCGAACCATCTGCTCCTGGAGAGCGGCCAGCTCTCCCCGGAGGGCCTCGGCCTCGGCGGCTTCGCCCTCCTCGGCCTCGCCACCCTCGCGCTCGGCCTGGCGGGTTTCCACGGCTTCGGCGGCTTCGCGAAGCGCCTCCTCCAACTCCGGACTGGGGCTCACCGAGCCTCCGGAGGCCTCCTCCGCGAGGGGCTCCGACCCCTCTTTCTGCTCTTCAGCCTTCTGTCCTTCGTCGTCCGGTCTCGAACTCACGTGCGGTGCCTCTCCGTCAACAGATGGGACAGGAATTCCACCAGGGGGATTACGCGGGCGTAGTTCATGCGGCTGGGACCGATCACCCCCAGGGCGCCGAGGGGTGCGACTTCGTCCCCGTAGGGCGCAGCCACCACCGCGCAGTTGCGCAGGGCGGGCTCGTCCACCTCGTTGCCGAAGGCCACCTTCACCCCGCGATCCGCCAGCACGCGGTCCAGGATTTCGACCAGCCTCTGCTTCTCCTCGATGGCACCGAACAGCCTGCGAATTCGATCCGGATCGCGGAACTCCGGCTGATCGAGAAGCGCGAGGCGGGTGGCGATCACCAGATCCACCTCGTCACCGGCCTCGCCGGCGCCCACCGCTGCTCCGAGATTGATGGCCCGGGCGAGCAGGCGCTCGGCGTGGGAACGGAGCGTCTCCGTCTCTCGGATCAGGAATCGCCGCACCTCCGCGAGGGTCTTTCCCGCGATCCGCTCGTTCAGGGTCGCCGCCATCCGGTCGAGCTCGCGCTGATCCGCATCGCCGCGCTCCTCGATCACCCTCTCGCAGGCCCGGCCATCGGGCGAGACGAGAAGCGCGAGCACGCGGTCCGTGGACAGGCGAACGAAGCTCACGTGCTTGAGCACCATGCGGTCGAGTCGCGCGGGCAAGACGAAACCGAGTTGCTGCGTCCGTTCCGAGAGGAGCCGCGACGCGACGTGGGCCATCCCCTCGACCCCGGCGTCCTCGACGGTCCCGGTGAGGGTGCGAATCTCGTATTCGGCAAGGCTCAGCGGAGACAGGAGTTCGTCCACGTAGATCCGCAGGCCGCGCTCCGTCGGCACGCGACCGGCCGAGGCGTGGGGCTTCTCGACCAGACCGAGCTCACTCAGCTCGGCGAGCGTGTTGCGAACGCTGGCGGAGGAGAGATTCACCGGCAGCAGGACCGAGATCATCTCGGAGCCGACCGGGCTCGCCTCCCCCGCATAGGCGGAAACGACGACGCTGAGTACCAGGCCCTGGCGCGCCGAAAGGCATCCCTCGCTTCGAAGAGCCTCGCGGGAACGCCGAGGGGACGTTTCGGTAGGCGTGACCCTCACCCCGAAAACCTCAATGAAATCGCCGGGCATTGGGTACCATGGCGCCTCGAGGACGTCAACGCAAAGAAAACCGGCTACCGCTCCCGTCGAGGCCCAGCCGGTGGGGCGGGGCACCGCAACGGGTTACCCTCGCTCGGTCTTGGGCTCTTCTCCGGTTCACCTCGAAACACTCGCGAACGGGCTGACCGTGCTGCTGCGGGAGGTCCACGTGGCGCCCGTGGCGGAGATCCAGGTCTGGGGCGCGGTCGGATCCGCCGACGAAGGGCCGGGCGAGGAAGGACTCGCACACTTCCACGAACACATGCTCTTCAAGGGCACCGAGCGCAGGGGAGTCGGGGAAATCACGGCTGCGGTGGAGGGCGTGGGCGGACGCATCAACGCCTACACCTCCTTCGACGTCACCTGCTACCACGCAACGCTTCCCAGCGCCGAGGTGGGCGTGGGTCTCGAGGTGCTGGCGGACTCGGTCCAGCACTCGCTCTTCGACGCCGAGGAGATCGACCGCGAGATCGAGGTCGTCCTGGAAGAGATCCGCTCGGCCGAGGACGATCCCCACCACGTGCTCTCCGATGCGATGTTCAGGACGGCCTACCGGGTCCACCCCTATCGAGCCCCGATCCTCGGGCCCGCAGAGAACGTCGCGACCTTCACCCACGAGAAGCTCTCCAGCTTCTACCGCCGCTGGTACACCCCCGAAAAGCTGGCGGTGGTGGCGGTCGGGGACTTCGCGATCCCCCGTATCCTCAAGGAGGTCCACACGCTCTTCACAGACGCGCAGCCCGGCAAAGCCCTCCGAAGCCGGGCGGCCGAGCCGCCCCAGACCGTCCTTCGCACCACGCTGCTGCGGCGCCCCTTCGAGCGTGCCTGCCTCGACCTCTCCTGGAGCACCGTCGACTTCCGCCACCCCGACGCACCGCTTCTCGATCTCCTCGCCTTCGTCCTCGGCGAAGGCGAGAGCTGCCGGCTGGTGCAGCGCGTGAAGGAGGAATTCGGCCTCGTCGACCGGATCGACGCCTCCTCCTACACGCCCCTGGATCCCGGTCTCTTCGGTACGGTGGCCGATCTCGATCCGACTCATACGTTGGCCGCGGTGGAAGCGGTCCTGCGGGAGACCGAGATGCTGCGCGCCGAACCGGTCGCCGATGACGAACTCGAGAAGGCACGGGCGAATTTCCTGGCCGGCCAGCACTGGGAGCGCGAGAGCGTCTCGGGACTGGCGCGGAAGATCGGAAGCTTTCACGTGATCGCCGGGGATCACCGCCGCGAGGCGGAATATCTCGAGAGGATCCGAACGGCCACCACCGAGGATCTGCGACGCGCGGCGAGGGAATGGCTGGCGCCAGAGCGACTCACGGTGGGCGCGGTGCTGCCCGAGGACGCCGAGCCCGACCTCGACGAGACCGCGATCGAGGAGGCCGTGGCCCGCGGGATCGGCGAGGCCTCTCGCGCATTCCACCGCCCCAGAACCCGCGAACGACTCTCCGGGATCCAGTCCTACGAGCTGGAAAACGGCATCCAGATCCACGTGGTCCCGAGGCGCGAGGTGCCGGTGGTGGCGATCCGCGCGGTGATGCTCGGGGGGTTGCTCGCCGAGACCGAAGAGACCGCCGGGATCAGCAACTTCCTGGCGGGCATGTGGCTGCGCGGCACCCGAGCGCGCTCCGCCGTCGACTTCGCACGGCAGGTGGAGTCCCTGGCGGCGGACATCGACGGCTTCTCGGGGCGGAACAGCATCGGTCTGACTCTGGACGCAACCAGCGAGAAGCTGCTGCCGGCCCTCGATCTGTTCGCCGAGGTGGTGCTCGCACCCGCGTTCGGCGTGGAGGAGATCGAACGAGAGCGCCGCGAGACCCTGGCGGCGCTCGCACGGCGCGACGACCGGCTCGCAGCGCGGGTCTTCGATCTCTTCTGCAAGACCCACTTCCGCACTCACCCCTACCGACTTCCGATCCCGGGGACGCCCGATGCGGTGAATCGCATCAGCCGAGACGACCTGATCGCCTACCACGCGCGGCTGGCGCGCCCGGACAATCTGGCGATCGCCGTGGTGGGCGACGTGGAGCCGGACGACATGGCGGCCCACCTGGCCCGCCGGCTCGGCCCGTTGGACGGCGAGCCGTTCGAGGGCGCGATACCCGACCTGGAGCCGGCCCCGAGCGAGATCCGCGTCGCCGAGGAGCACAAGGACCGCGCCCAGGCCCACCTCGTGATCGGGTTCCGCGGTCTCACCGTCCAGGACGAGGACCGCGAGGCCCTGGAGCTGATCGCCCAACTCCTGGGGGGCCAGGGCGGTCGCCTCTTTCTCGAGCTTCGCGATCGGAACGGCCTCGCCTACTCGGTGAGCGCGCTCAACGTGGAGGGGGTGGCTGCGGGGTTCTTCGCCACCCACATCGCGACGGCGCCGGAGAAGTTCGAGGAGGCGAAACGCGGGATGCTCGAAGAGCTGCGGCGGATCACCGAGTCGCCACCCTCGGACGACGAGCTTCTCCGCGCCCAGCGCTTCCTGGTGGGGAACTTCGCCATCGAGCAGCAGCGAAGCGCGGTTCGCGCGCTCCACGTCGCCCTCGACGCGCGCTACGGACTCGGCCCCGACGCGGACCGCGACTACCCCAATCGCATCCAGCAGGTCACCAAGGAGGATGTGCTCCGCGTCGCCCGGAGGGTGATCGATCTCGACGGCTACACGCTCGCCGCCGTCCGACCGGGAGGGCTTCAGGGAGTGGAAGGGGAGTAGCCGAGAGCGACGCCGTCGCCCCGCGGATCGCTCCCGCCCAGGTGCCGGCCGCTGGCCGGATCCACCACGATCGCTTGAACCTTCGACCAGTTGCGCTCGGAGACCTCCACCCGGTGTCCTCGGCTGCGGAGCGCCTCGATCACGTCCACCGGGATGGCGGCCTCGACCACCAGCCGGTCGGGCACCCACTGGTGATGGAAGCGCGGTGCGGACACCGCCTCCTGCACGTCCATGCCGTAGTCCACCACGTTGAGGATGCTGAGCAGCGTGGCGGTGATGATGCGCGGGCCCCCGTTGCATCCCGTCACCATGAAGGGCCTGCCGTCCTTCACGACGATGGTCGGTGCCATGCTGGAGAGGGGGCGCTTCCCCGGCGCGATGGCGTTGGAGCCGCGCGTGTCCACCAGCCCGTAGGCGTTGGGCTGGTTCGGCCGGATCGAGAAGTCGTCCATATGGTCGTTCAGGATGATTCCCGTTCCTGGCACGGTGATCCCCGAGCCGAACGAGAGATTGATGCTCTGGGTGATCGCCACCGCGTTCCCCTCCGCGTCGGTGACGGAGAGATGGGTGGTTCCGCCACCCGCGGCCGGCTCGCCGGGACCCTCGACGCGGATCGCCACCTCGCCCTTGCCCCAGCTCCAGGGCGCGCGCCGCCACCAGGCCGGATTCATCCGGGCGCGCAGGCGGTCGGCGTAGCGCTTCGAGATCAGCTCCGCGGCCGGCACATCGACGAAGTCCGCGTCCCCGAGATAGGCGGCGCGGTCCGCGAAGGCGAGCTTCATGGCCTCGGCGATCACGTGCAGGCTCGCCGAAGAGCCCGCCCCGCGCGCGCCCAGATCGAAGGGCTCGAGGATGTTCGCGATCTCGACCAGCGCGATGCCACCCGAGGAGGGAGGCGGGAAGGAGAGGATCTGGTAGCCCCGGTAGCTCCCGCGGATCGGCTCCCGCCGCTTGACCTGGTAAGCCTCCAAGTCTTCTTCGGTGAGAATCCCGCCCCGATCCCGCACCGCCTCCGCGATGGCCCGGGCCAGGCCGCCCCGGTAGAACACATCGGGGCCCTCGGCGGCAATCAGGCGAAGCGTCCTCCCCAGGTCCGTCTGGACCAGCCGCCAGCCGGGCTCGATGGCGGCACCGTCGGGAGGAAGCTGGATCGCGGCGGTTTGCGGAAAGAGCTTCGCCCCACCCAGCCGCCGCCAGAGACGCACCCCGCTCGCGTGGCGGGGTCCGACTGCGAATCCCTCTTCGGCGATGCGAATGGCGGGCTCCAGCACCTCGGAGAGGGACTGGGTGCCGAAATCCCCGAGGGCCAGCGCCAGGCCCTTCAGCAGCCCCGGCGTCCCGACGGCGAGGGCCCCGAAGCGTGACGAATTCTCCGGGAGGCCCGGCTGCAGGTACATGTCCGCACTGGCCGCCCCGGGCGCCGTCTCCCGGGCGTCGATGGCCACCGCCGTTCCGTCGGCCATCCGGATCAGGATGAAGCCTCCCCCACCGATCCCGGAGCCGGGGCCACCGCTCACGCTGAGGGCGAAGGCCGTGGCGACGGCTGCATCGACGGCGTTGCCGCCGGCCTCGAGCATGGCGAGGCCCGCTGCGCTGGCATCCGCCTGGGGGCTCACCACCATGCCGAGCTTCCCGATCGCAGGTGCCCGCGCGGCCCCGCGGGCCGAGCCGGAGATGCCCGCGACGTACAAGCCGATCGCGAGGATGACTACACTCCGCAAGGCTGACGGTCGAGTCTTCATGCGTCGGACGCTACCACATCGGCTCCGACGTCTTTTCAAGAGGGCAAGAGATGAAACCGCGATGTCTACACGCTGCGACACTGTTGGCGACGGCGCTGTTGAGCGGGGCCATCGCCCTGGGCTGCGGCTCCGAGGAAACGACGGAACCGCCCCGGGAGACGGCCGCACCTCCGCGCCTGATCCCGCCCCCGCCGCCGCAGGCTCCCCGACCCGAGGCGGTCATCTCCGTCGAGAGCTTCGGAGAGATCCGCCTCGAGCTCATCCCCGAGGTGGCACCCGAGACGGTGGAGAACTTCATCAAGCTGGCGAAGGAGGAGTTCTACGACGGCACCGCCTTCCACCGGGTCATTCCGGACTTCATGATCCAGGCCGGCGACCCCAATTCGAGGAACCGCGATCCCCGCGACGACGGCAAGGGCGGCCCCGGCTACAAGATCGAGGACGAGTTCAGCGAGATCTCCCACACCCGGGGAATGGTCTCCATGGCGAATACGGGGAAGCCGAAGAGCGGGGGCTCCCAGTTCTTCATCGTGGTGGCGGACTCCCCCCAACTGGATGGGAAATACACGCTCTTCGGGCGGGTACTCGAGGGAATGGAGGTCGCCGACCGGATCGCCGCCGTGGAGCGGGACCTCTACGGTCGCCACGGCCCCAAGGAACGCCCTCTCGAGAACGTGGTGATCACATCGATCCGAATCGACCGCACCGATCCGGCCGCAGACCCCGCCCGCCGGCCAGCCGCCGAGACGACCCCCTCGGAGTGGGACGAAGGAACACCCGAGTCCTGAGCGCCGCGCCGGCAGGCCGCTCTCGAGCGGGAGCGCGGAGCGGTTCGCGCGGGCCGGCTATCCGGTGACGGCCAACCCACCCAGCAGCGCCGTCCTCGCGTACGCTGCTAGCCCCGCGACCGCCGAGGGGCTAGATTTCCCGCCCCGTGGCCCGGTAGCTCAGTTGGTAGAGCACCGCACTGAAAATGCGGGTGTCGGCAGTTCAATTCTGCCCTGGGCCACCAGCAAGTCCCAGGAGCCTGCCCCCATTTGGTGGCCCCTCTGGGACGATTATCTCCTTGCATCGGGTGTCCACCAAATCGGGGCAGGCTCAGACGCAAGCGGGCGGATCAGCGGCTCCGGGGCGAGATTTCTGGAGTCGGTCATCCGGCGAGTGCCGCGCGCGCATCTCGCGGCGCTCGGAGAGCAGCGCGAGCTGCGTCTCGATCACCTCGGAAACCACGCGGAGCTGGCGCTCCATGACGCGCGAAGGCGCATCCCGCGTGTGCCCCAGAGCGGGCCGCGCGCGCGCCGCGCCGTCTGCGCCGTGATCCCGGGCCTCGGACGCGCGTGGTTCATCGCGCCAGCAGCGCTGGCGCTGGAAGGGGTAGGTGGGCAGACACACCTTGCGATGCGGGGAGTCACGTTCGAATCCGAGCCAATCGATCTCGACGCCTGCGACGTACAGCGCACCGAGGCTGCGCAGCAACGTCCGCCAGTCGTCCTTGCCCCGGCAAAGCGAGGCGCGCCACAGAACGCCGTCGTCCGCAACGCACTTTCTGC